>JACCDT010789222.1_pt1 | contig 10782 bp, 7 predicted proteins | sample 7446291 | NCBI WGS metagenome assembly JACCDT01 (sample SAMN15323446, study PRJNA562643) | freshwater metagenome | isolation source: river surface water | place: USA:Blue River Watershed | collected 2017-08-17 | reverse complement strand
TACGCATAACAAATCGGGAGACACAACATGGCATTGGTAGAAGTAAAAGTCCCGGACATCGGGGATTTCGACGAAGTCGCAGTCATCGAGCTGCTGGTCAAAGTAGGCGACACCGTGAAAGCGGAGCAGTCCCTGATCACCGTCGAATCAGACAAGGCCTCGATGGAAATTCCATCGAGCACCGCGGGTGTGGTTAAAGAGCTCAAAGTGGCTTTGGGTGACAAGGTCAAAGAAGGCTCTGTGGTGTTGGTGGTGGAAGCCGCTGGTGCTGCCGCGGCTCCGGCCGCCGCACCGGCTGCAGCTGCTCCTGTAGCCGCTGCGCCAGCCCCAGTTGCAGCAGCTGCCCCCGTGGCTGCTGCGCCATCAGCATCGGGCCCCATCGAAATTCATGTGCCAGACATTGGCGACTTCAAAGACGTGGCCGTCATCGAAGTGTTTGTGAAGCCTGGCGACACCATCAAGGTCGAGCAATCGCTCATCACCGTGGAGTCTGACAAAGCATCGATGGAAATTCCATCCTCACACGCGGGTGTGCTCAAAGAGCTCAAGGTCAAAGTGGGCGACAAGGTCAACATTGGTGACTTGTTGGCCATTCTCGAAGGCACGGTGTCTGCCGCTGCTGCACCTGTGGCCGCTGCTGCTTCTGCTGTGGTCGCCGCAGCACCTGCGGCTGTCGCTGCACCCACAGCCGTTGCTGCTGCAGTGGCTGCCGTGGCAGCGCCTGCGCATGCACCTGGTGGTACGACCTTGGGTCTGCCACATGCATCACCTTCAGTACGCAAGTTCGCACGCGAACTCGGTGTGCCGCTGGAAGAGCTCAAAGGCACAGGCCACAAAGGCCGCATCACACAAATTGACGTGCAAGCGTTCACCAAATCGGTCATGTCAGGTGCGACACAAACCAAGGCGCAAGCTGCCAAGGGTGGTGCAGCTGGTGGCGATGGTGCAGCTTTGGGTCTCATCCCTTGGCCAAAGGTCGAATTTGCCAAGTTTGGCCCCATCGAGCGCAAAGAAATGGGCCGCATCAAGAAGATCAGTGGCGCGAACTTGCTTCGCAACGCCATCATGATTCCAGCCGTCACCAACCATGACGATGCAGACATCACCGAGTTGGAAGCCTTCCGCGTGTCGACAAACAAAGAGAACGAAAAATCGGGCGTCAAAGTCACGATGCTGGCGTTCTTGATCAAGGCTTGCGTGGCCGCGCTCAAGAAATACCCAGAGTTCAACAGCTCGCTCGACGGCGATGCACTGGTCTACAAAAACTACTGGCACATCGGCTTTGCGGCTGACACGCCCAATGGTTTGATGGTGCCCGTCATCCGGGATTGCGACAAAAAAGGCGTGCTGCAAATCAGCGCCGAAATGTCAGAGTTGGCCAAGAAAGCCCGTGACGGCAAACTTGGGCCCGCAGAAATGACTGGCGCAACCTTCACCATCTCCAGCCTCGGCGGCATTGGTGGCAAGTACTTCACGCCCATCATCAACGCGCCCGAAGTGGCCATCCTCGGTGTGTGTAAGAGCACCATGGAACCCGTGTGGGACGGCAAGGCCTTCCAGCCACGTTTGATGTTGCCATTGAGCTTGACGTGGGACCACCGCGTCATCGACGGCGCAGCAGCGGCACGCTTCAATGCGTACCTCGGTCAAATCCTCAGCGACTTCCGTCGCGTTCTTCTCTAAGGATTTGATATGGCACTGATTGATATCAAAGTTCCAGACATCGGCGACTTCGACGAAGTGGCCGTGATTGAGTTGCTGGTCAAACCCGGCGACACCGTCAAAGCAGAACAATCGCTCATCACCGTCGAGTCCGATAAAGCGTCGATGGAAATTCCATCCTCACACGCGGGCGTGGTGAAAGAGCTCAAGGTCAAGCTCGGCGACAAAGTGAGCGAAGGCTCGGTGGTGTTGGACGGTGAGGGTGCATCTTCGGCTCCTGCACCTGCTGCAGCACCCACGCCCGCACCTGCCCCCGCTGCTTCGCCTGCGGCTCACGTGGCGGCTGCACCTGCACCTACCGCTTCATCGTTCGGCGGCAGCGCCGACATCGAGTGCGATGTGATGGTGTTGGGCGGTGGCCCCGGCGGTTACTCCGCTGCATTCCGCGCGGCTGACCTCGGCTTGAGCGTGGTGGTGGTCGAGCGTTACCCCACCTTGGGCGGTGTGTGTTTGAACGTGGGTTGCATCCCCTCCAAAGCTTTGCTGCACGTCGCAGCGGTGATGGACGAAGTGGCCCACATGGCTGACCTCGGTGTGGACTTCGGCAAGCCAGCGGTCAACATCGACAAGCTGCGCGGCCACAAAGAAAAAGTCATCAGCAAACTCACCGGTGGTTTGGGTGCGATGGCCAAGATGCGCAAAGTGACCATCGTGCGTGGCTACGGCAACTTTGTGGGTGCAAACCACATTGAAGTGCAAGAAACCACAGGCACAGGCCAAGAGAAAACGGCCAGCAAAAAAGTGGTGGCGTTCAAACGCGCCATCATCGCCGCCGGTTCGCAAGCGGTGCATTTGCCTTTCATGCCCAAAGACCCACGCGTGGTGGACAGCACCGGTGCATTGGCTCTCAAGGAAGTGCCTAAGAAAATGCTCATCGTCGGTGGCGGCATCATCGGCCTAGAAATGGGCACCGTGTACAGCACACTGGGCGCACGCTTAGATGTGGTGGAAATGATGGACGGCCTCATGCAAGGCGCGGACCGTGACTTGGTGAAGATTTGGCAAAAGATGAACCAAGGTCGTTTTGACAACATCATGTTGAAAACCAAAACGGTGGGTGCACAAGCCGCCCCCGAAGGCATCAAGGTACAGTTTGAAGGTTTGGACGGCACGAAGAGCGAAGGCACCTACGACCTCGTGCTGCAAGCCGTGGGCCGCACACCCAATGGCAACAAAATTGCCGCCGACAAAGCGGGCGTGGCCGTGACCGACCGTGGCTTCATCAACGTCGACATTCAAATGCGCACCAACGTGCCGCACATCTTCGCCATTGGCGACATCGTGGGTCAGCCCATGTTGGCGCACAAAGCTGTGCACGAAGCACACGTGGCGGCTGAAGTGATTGCGGGCGAGTTGAAGGGCGACAAAGACTTGGCCGCTGCCGCGTTCAACGCACGCGTCATCCCAAGCGTGGCCTACACCGACCCCGAAGTGGCTTGGGTGGGCTTGACCGAAGACCAAGCCAAAGCGCAAGGCATCAAGGTGAAAAAGGGCTTGTTCCCTTGGACTGCCTCGGGCCGCGCCATTGCCAACGGCCGCGACGAAGGCGTGACCAAACTGCTGTTTGACGATTCACCCGAGGCCCACGGCCACGGCAAAATCCTCGGCGGGGGCATGGTGGGCACGCATGCGGGCGACATGATTGGCGAAATCGCTCTGGCCATCGAGATGGGCGCAGACGCTGTGGATATTGGCAAAACCATCCACCCACACCCCACGCTGGGCGAGAGCATCGGCATGGCGGCAGAAGTGGCTCACGGTAGCTGCACGGACTTGCCGCCTAGCAAGAAGTAAACGCTTCGCGCTGTAAATAAAGAAGCCGCCAGCCTGAAAGGGTTGGCGGCTTCTTTGCTTTCTTGCAATGATGATTCGTAGCATTTGGAAATTAGAAAAATCTTTGGATTTTCATATTTTGATATCGATATACATAAGGATTCAATTTAACTATTTATAATTAAAAAATCTTTTGAATAGGTAGGAGGTTATGCATGAAACTGGTATTTTTTTCTACAAGTTGGTCGGCTACTAATGGAGGTGTTAACTCAATAAACTTTGACCTGTGCTGTGCATTGGCATTGGTAGGACATGACGTTCACTGCTTTATTTCACCAGATGAAAAAGTATTGCCAATTAGTGAAGTTAGTGCGTCACCAAAAATACACATACTCACTCATGACTATGTATTGTTTCATAAGTCACTAGTAGAAGTGGAATCTGCGCTAAATTTGGTAGCACATGAATCTGCTATGTGGATTGGTCATGATGTAATAACAGGTGGAGCAGCTATTCTCTGCAAATCGAAATATGGTGGGCATTCCATTGTATTTCATCACATGGATTACGCAAATTATTACTATCTAAAAGGAAATAACAACGCCAATAAAATTTTTATTCAAAAAGATGTCCTAAAAAAAGCTGATGTCGTTTTTGCAGTTGGTCCTCGTTTATATAAAAATGCAAAAAGATTACGGGACTTGTCAAAGGATACTTATGAATTTATTCCTGGTACTCCTAGTGATTTACCTATTCCAACTGGCAGGCAATTTGATTATAGATTTGCAATTTGCGGTAGGTTAGATGAGGAAAATGATTCAATAAAGAGCATTTCATCTGCTGTTAGGGCAGCTCATTCACTGCTAACAGTTTTTGATGATAATCGTGGCGCAATTAATCTCATCGGAACAAGTTCGGCGAATACATCTATTCACACTCGCCTTGGTTTGACAAGAAATGTGGCTATAAACGAGTGTCCTTATATTGCAGACAGGGAAACATATTTTAAGGAGCTAATCGACAATGATGTTTTGCTAATGCCTTCATTAAAAGAGGGTTTCGGATTGGTCGCCTGGGAGGCTGCTTCACTTGGCATACCAATCGTTATTAGTAAATCAAGTGGTCTTTTCGAATATATCGAAAAAAATGGACTTCAAAATCTAGTTTGTTCAGTTCAAATGGTTGGTATACAAGCTTTAGATGAAAATGAAATACTTCGCGCAATTAAAGATATAGCCGCGAATTATGCGAAATGGTTGGGGAAGGCAAAACTTCTTTCTGAGAAGTTAAAGAATACTGCTTGGCGAGATGTCGCCTATCGATTTTTCAATCTGTTACCAGGCGAACGGAACTCGATAGAGGCAGTTAAAGCGGTGGCGCCAAAGGAATTAATTATAAAACGCAAAAATAGAAATAGAAACCACTCAGAGACCGATTCGGTCGGTAGTGATTTTTCCCGCTTTGAAGATTTACTGTCACTAAGTTATAAGAAACGAGAGGTTGTTATAAGCGCGACGGAGGGGCGTGATTTTTCGCGTGGATCAAAAATTAAGTTTGAGTTGTGGAAAGTGTTTACCCCAAGCGAGGAGTATTTTTTATACATCCATCCAAACACAAATATCGGACAGACAATCGAACGACTTTTTCAGATTTTGATAAAGCGAGAAATACACCTTAAAAACATTTATGTGATTCGGAAGGATAACAGTGATTCAAGCTACATCACTAAGGCATTAACTCAAGCATCAATAAATGTAGGTGTGAATGCATACTCAATACGGGACTATATTTGGAATTTTTGCATTGAGGAAGTATTTAAAGATAAAAAACCAAACAAGGCGCCTGATCAATATATTGATCAATCACTTCGTCACGTAGCTGGTAGGGAAATATATTTGGCAGATTCTGCGAAAAGTTTTTTACTAGAACGATTGTTAGAAAAGCCTACGTGCGCCGCTCATTTGGTGGTGGCACCTGGTGGAATGGGTAAAACTTGGTTATGTCTTTCATTGTCGGATGGAATTAGTCAAGCTGTCGATCAGAAGCGATTAGTGATTTTAATTACTGTTGAAACTCTCCGAAATTACTTTGCAGATGTAGGTTTAAATCATATTGAAATAAATACCTTGTATGAGTTGTACGATGTTTACACAAAGGCTTGCAAAACTGCAAAGTCCTACGATAGAGGTACTTTTGAACTGTCGGTTTTATCAGGTAATATTACGGTAATTATTGATGGGTTGGATGAGCTCGCATCTGTTTTGCAGGAGCGCTTCGATTTACACTCATTTTTCGAATCCGTCTATGCACTTAGCTCTGGCTTAAATAGTGGTCAGATACTAATTACCACGCGCGACAATGCTCAACTACGTGAAATTGATCTAAGTGATTTTGATATAGAGCGTTATGAATTACTTGGTTTTTCAGACAAAGACTGGGCTAAGTATGCGAACAGACGATTTAGGAAAAATGCAAAGAAAGAAAGTTTAACAAAAAAATTAATGAAACTGTTGTCTCAGTCTGAGCTTCATGATTCAGATGGTCGTGTATTTCCATTTTTCCTAGATGTGGTTTGTGTCATCTTAGAGGAAGATGAAGGTGTAATTGAGTCGGAGGTATTTAGTCTTGATAGCGAACAGAATGATTATCCTTCCAACAATACTGTTACTGACAACATAATACATGCTGTTTTTAATAGAGAAATTCGACGACAACGCATCGGCATTAGCATTGATGTCTTGGTTGGGATAATTTCCGAAGTGGTCTCGGAAAATGGTGGAGTGATCAACAAAAAAACGCTTCAGCATCAACTCGATTTGTATTTTGATACCCGGTCAGCAGAATTGTTGCAAAAAATATTGTTGAATCCACTTTTCAATACTTCTGATGATTGCATATTTCTAAAGTATGAGTTTTTGACGTCGTATTTTCGTTCTTTATATATCATAAGTTCTATAATTAGAAATCAATTTACAAGCGAGTCATTAAACGCGTTAGCTAAAGCCAATGCGAGCGACAGTCCTGAGATTGATTACGTCAGAAAGTTTTTCCAATCCCGACGTGACGATCTTGAAAAATTCGTTTCGAATCTTATGCCGAAATTGCTAGAGCTAGTTCGTGTCAATAAGGGCCTAGATCCCAAAAAAAGTGAAACAGCTCGGCGTGCAATATCTGGGTTATTAAAAATCTTTGTTTTATCAAATGGATATTCATCTCTCCAGATTTCGGAGAGGTTAACAGAGCTTTTTCCAAGTGGTACAAGTGCATATAATCAAATTGATGGGCTTAATATATTTGGTGATTTTCCTCCGTTGGATTTTTCTAGCCTAACAATACTGAACTCCCGTTTCTTGGATTACAAAAATTTTTCACGTTCCAAGTTTAAGGGCGCTAATTTCTTGTATTGCACCTTTAATTCGTGTGCAAACGATGGAGTGCTAGACTCGTCCATACTATTGGCAAATTTCGACAGTAGTTGTGCATTGGGAGATCTAGAAAAGCTAATTGATCATGCAAAGTCAAAAGAGTTGCTTTCAATGAAACTTGTTGAAGATGATTGCTTTCAATTTCTGGGGAGCTTCTTTTCCTCCGGGAGTACTTTTGATCCAAAACCCCAATGGATAAAGTTTTCGAACCGTGTAAACGGTTTAAAGGCTAAGAATTTTTTGTCTTTAATGCCGGACTACATAAAGATCAAAACGGTTAAATCCGATGCGACCTATTACGCACTGGCAGACAGTTTTGTTGACAGTGCGAGACGTTTCGTAGACAACAACTTGAAGGATGAGCGACTGAAATCTTTTTTATTTTTAGTTTCTAAGTAGTGCTTGGAGTCAGCGAAATCAATGCTAAATACCAATAAAAATGTACGCAATTTGGCTGATTTGGTGGAGCATGGCTTGTGCGCATCGTGGGTGTGGGCAAGGCCACGCGCTATGTGGTGAATGTGCCGGTTTGGAGCAGTCAGCGATTGAGCCTTAACGGCATTGCTTCAATGCGCCCCGAGGTAACACCCCTCAGCCCGCTCCCCATCCGCTTCATCACCTTCCTCGCTGCATAGCGCAGCAATCAAGGCAAGGTCGGCCACCTGGCCGGGTAGCAGCAGCTCTTCATTGGTCCAGCGTTTGACCAAGTGGCCATTGGCCACACCGCCGGTGTGTGGGGCTTGGTAGGCGCGGCGGTGTTGCATGGTCACGCCACTGTTGGCGTTGGCAATAAAGCGGCTTTCGCCCAAGGCCCAAGGTTCAAAGTAGGCGTTGGCGGCAGCATCTACTTGGCGGAAGTAGCTGCGTGCGCCTTCGGCGTTGAGTTTCTTGCGCACGGTGCGAGTGATGAGGCCTTGCAAGTGGTCGAGCGCGGCGTAGTCCATTTGCTCCAAGGCTTCGGGGCTCATGTCTTGTGTGGCCAGCGCGGATGTGGCGGCCAGCTCGGCAGGCAGCACTTGCACCATGGCTTTGACCACATCGCGGTGCGGCGCAATGGCGGTGGCCACGCCACGTGTTTGCGGTTGGATGGGGCAGCGAATTTCCACAAAGCGCGGCTTGACGGGGCCGGTGCAGCCGTCGTGGTGGTAGTACTCGCCTTGGCTCAGCCGCCCTTTGCTAGAGCGCCCGCGCACATCGCGGTAGGTGGGGTGCTGGGTGTGCACGTTCAGGCATGCCACCAAGCCTGTAGCGTCCACCAGTTGGTAAAAGGCTTCGCGCCATTCAGGCAACAGCAGTTTGTCGTGCAAGTAGTCGTTGGGAGTTTCTTGGCCTACTTCGCCCTCGATGACCAACACAAAGGGCTTGGGCCTGCGCACGCGCCACTGGCAGTTGGCAAATTCCAGCACCGAGGTGTTTTGTTCAGATGGCGTGGTGGCGCGGTGGCCAGAAGGGGTGGACATAGTGAGTTGGGGTAGAGGCTAGGCCCGAGCAACGAGCGAGTGATGTACCAATTTTAGGGCTTAGCCTCAGGGCATCTTGACCACATGCTACGCAACAAGGGCAGCTTGTTTAGACTCGATGCATGTCTATCAAACACGCTTTATCGACCCTCTTGTTGGTTACATCTGCTGCGCACGCACAAGTAGCTGAGCGCGTTGTGTTGCCTAGCTTTGCGATAGACCGAACCGAGGTGACCATCGCGCAGTTTCAGCGCTATGTGCAAGCCACGGGCACGGTGACGCGGGCCGAGAAAGAGGGGGGTGGTTTTGAGTACGGTGCAGGGTGGGAGCGCCGCCCCGGCTGGAGCTGGCGAAAGCCCGATGGGCAAACCACCCGAGCCGACATGCCTGCGGTGCATTTAGATTTTGCCGAGGCACAGGCGTATTGCCGATGGGCGGGTGGCCGTTTGCCCACGGGGGCCGAGTGGCAAACAGCAGGCTTCACCGAGCTGCGTGATGCGCCGCCTGCACCGTGGGTGAAGGGCCGTACTTACCCATGGAGCACAGGCGAAAGTCCGCAAGGCGCTAACACCAGCGACCCCGACCCATGGCCGCGCGCCGCCCCCGCAGGCGCGACGCGCCAAGGCGTGAATGGCTTGTATGACATGGGCGCGAATGTGTGGGAATGGACCACCGACAGCACAGACGCCACAGGCCGCGAACGCAGAACAGTGGGTGGCTCGTGGTGGTACGGCGCGTTCAACATGAAGGCGGATGTGAAGGCGTTTAAGCCCGCAGATTTTTATGCGGTCTACATCGGGTTTCGATGTGTGTATGACCGCTGAGGGCGGTTTACAGCTGCAACGCTTCCCACACGCGATACGCCGCATACGCATCGTTGGCGGCGTAAACCAGCTGTGATTCGCTCAAGCGTAAATTAGCCCAGTTGCTGGTGGCTGCTTTTTTAGACTTTTGAAAACGCTGGTTAAACAACACAGCCACCGCACCCTTGACGCCCATTTCTTTGCGATAGCCCTGAGCTTTGAAAATGGTGTTGAGCTCCAAAATGCCTGCTGGCTCGACGCCAAATTTTTGGATGATGCGTTTGCGGTCGTCGCCCAAACCGAAGCCTGCTTTAACAATGCCTTCACGCGCTAACAAGTTGGCCGCCACAGCGCGGCACTCGGGGTCGTGCAGCTGAAACACCCATGCGCGTTCGCCCGTGGCGAGTTGTAACACATGCGGGCCATCAGATGCCTCGCCCACGCGGAATGTGGGCTTGGATTCAGTGTCAAAGCCCCAAGCGGGTGAGGTGATCAAGGCATCGTGTGCGAGCTGCGCTTGTTGGCCTGTGTTGACCAAGGCGATGCGGTCAAGTCCTAAACGAGGAAACTCTGGAAGCAGGGCGATGGCTTCTTTGTCGGGCGTGTCGCGGCGTTGTGTCATGTGTGGCTGATCTCAACGCTTCTTGGATTTGAACGCCGTTTTCTTGTTTTTCTCAATCGCCTCTTTGCGTACAGCGCGTTCAGCATCGGCTTGTTTGCCTTCGGCCAACCAAGCTGCAAACTGCTCTGGCGTTTCTAGCGTGATGCGGCCCAGCGCAGCAGTGCGGAAATCGTGGATGACGATGTGCGCGGCTTTGGTGGTGTTGATGCGGCCACCGCTTTGCACCGCGCCGCGTTTGCGGCCAATGGCCTCCAACATTTCTTCATCGGTGTGGCTGGCCACGTCGTCGATGGAGTAGCGCTGTTTGAGTTCGTTGGGGTAGTGGGGAATGAGGTAGTTGAGCAGCTCAAGCGCCACGGTTTCTTCGTCAAACGCATTCACGCCAATCGCGCCGCTGGCGGCGAGGTTGAAGCCGCTTTGCTCAACGATGATGCGTGGCCAGAGCACGCCGGGGGTGTCGTACAAATAAAAGTCATCGGCCAAGGCAATGCGTTGTTCGGTTTTGGTCACGCCAGCTTCGTCACCCGTCTTGGCCGCGCGTTTGCCTTTGAGTGTGTTGATGAGGGTGGACTTGCCCACGTTGGGAATGCCGCAAATGAGCACGCGCATGGGTTTGACCATGCCGCCACGGTTCGGGGCGAGTTGTTGGCAAGCATCAATCAGCGCTTTGGCGGGGGAGGTCATGCTGGTGTCTAAGCCAATGGCGCGCACGCCAGGCATGGCGTTGTAGTGGGCCAGCCATAAGGCGGTGCGGGCCGGGTCTGCCAAATCTTGCTTGCTCAAAATTTTGAGCGCGGGTTTGGTCTTGATCAGTTCGGCCAGCATCGGATTAGCGCTCGAACCCGGCAAACGGGCGTCGAGCATTTCGATGACAACGTCAATCTCTTTGATGCGCTCCCCAATCGCCTTGCGCGTGAGGTGCATGTGTCCGGGGAACCATTGAATAGCCATAGCCTTGATTGTCGTTCACGCGGCGT
>JACCDT010518043.1_pt1 | contig 10782 bp, 4 predicted proteins | sample 7446291 | NCBI WGS metagenome assembly JACCDT01 (sample SAMN15323446, study PRJNA562643) | freshwater metagenome | isolation source: river surface water | place: USA:Blue River Watershed | collected 2017-08-17 | reverse complement strand
GACCGCGACGACCTCGCCCTTCGGCAGGAGCCGCGCGATGCGGAAGGAATAATAACCCGAGCCCGCGCCGATATCGGCGATCACGGCATCGGGCGCCAGCTCGAGCAAAGCGATCGCCTTGGTCGGCGCCTCCTCCTTCTCACGCGTAGTGCGTTCCAGCCAGCCGATGCCCGGATGGCCCATCACGTGTGAGATCTCGCGGCCCATGAAAGTCTTGCCGATGCCGTCAGGGGAAGGCGGGCAAGTCCCATAGACGGGCGGAGGCGGGACGTTCGGGGCGGAATTGGCCGTCGGGCGGGTCCAGAAAAACAAGGCGATCGCCCCGCCGACAAGGAGGACGGACGACAGCAGGGGTTGGCGTTTCAGCATGCGAAAGGAGTGGCTAATCGTGGTGCTTCCGCAAGACCCGGCAAATCAGGGGGCGGATACGCTTGATATAATCCTTAAAAGACGACCTAGGATTTTTACAATTATTTGCCAGACAGCCATTTGGGACGCCTGACCGCTTGCGTCATCTTCAAAACTAGGTGTAATTACTCAGGTCGCAGCGTGTCGCACGGAATGAAAAAAACCACCCGTAGCCGAGGCTTCAGCCTAATCCTGTCACTGACCGTGATGGCCGGCGTCGTCCTGCTTCTGGTTACGCTGTCCGCGTTCATCACGATCGAGTCCCGCGCCGCGATGAACCAGCAGCTCGCGACGCGCGCTCGCCTGAACAGCCTCGTCTCGATGCGCCTGGCTCTCGCGCATCTCCAGCAGGAAGCCGGCGCCGATCGTCGTTCCACCGCCCGGGCGGACATCACTCAGCCCGGAGTCAGCGCCGGCAGCGTCCGCAATCCGATGTGGACCGGCGTCTGGCGGACCGACAAACCCGACCTCCCGCCGGCCTGGCTCGTCTCCGGACGCGGCGACCAGCCCGCAGGCACGCAAAGCGTTTCGCTTTTCCAGGCGGGGAACTCTGCAGACTACCACGCCGGCTATTGGGCGCCGTGGCAGACCCCTCCCTCGGCGGCCACGGAGAACATGGTCGACCTCGTCGGCATCGGCAGCGCCCTGCCCGCTTCGAGCAATCGCCCCAGCGGCATCGTCTCGCTCCCCAAGGTCACGCTCCCGGACGACGACGTCCTCGGCCGCTACGCTTATTGGATCGGCGACGAAGGCGTCAAAGCCCGTATCAACCTGGCCGACGGACGCTCCGCGGCCGCGAGCGCGGCGGACCGCATCATCGCCCTGCGCAGTCCGGTCGTGGCGGGCCTCACCGGCCTCAAGGGACTGGACACGCTGACCCGCCCTGAACAGCTCGGCCATATCGACACCTCCCGGCAGCTCACGCTCCTTTCAGGCTTCAACGCAGGAGCTGCGTCTGACCCGGACCCGATCACCAACCCGGAGAAGGCCTACTTCCACGACCTCAGTTTCGTCTCCGCCGGCGTCATCGCCGACTCCTTCCACGGCGGACTGCGCCGCGACCTCTCGCGCGCCTTCGAACTTTCGGACGACGCTTTCGCCAACACCGAGTTCGGCGAAGGCCGCAATACGACCGGCGGCAACACGCCCGACGGTTCAGCCGCGACGCACACGGAGAACGGCTTCGGAGGACGCACGCGCGCCAAGGGAACCGATGATCCGCTGATGATGGCCATCGTGACGGGCCCCAACGGCAACAGCAGCTCCGGCGGCGGGAACAGCGCCGCCGCCGTGGCCGCCCCGGTCTTCAGCCGCACGACGCCGGCCGGACAGGTCCGAGGCCCGTCCTGGTGGGCCTTGCGCGACTACCACCGACTCTACCAGCAGCTCGGCTGGAGCGCCGGCGCGACCGGCGCCCGCGGCACGAGCATCCCTGAACTGCGCGCCCGCACCTTCTGGCCGAACGCCGCCGTGGCCCGCCCCTCCGGCAACCCGGAAGACAGCGGCCTCCCGAACAACGGCATCCGCAACCGCGCCTACAGCTATTCCGACATCTACGACGCGAACATCCCATCTACCCTCAATCCGAACGCGTCGGACTTCCTGAACGGAGACAAGGGCCGGCTGGTCACGCGCCCGCTCCACGTCGCGGCCACCCCATACGTCCAAAGAGTCTCCCTGGCGTTCAGCTTCAGCAAATCGTCCGAGGACACCTTGGTGATGCCGCCGAGGCCTTACCGCGGCCCGCCGGTCGTCTGGAGCAAATACTACATCTACCTGAACATCACCCCCGTCGTGGTGGTCCATAACCCTTTCAACGTCAGGATGCGCTGGCAGCCCACCAGTTCCTCTACCGGCACGTCGACCGCCTACCCCTCGGTGGTCTCGCTTTCCGACCTGGAAGGCTGGTCCTTCCGGATGCGTCAGGGCGGACTGCTTCACTCCGTGCCGCTCACCACGCTGCTGAGGACCAACGGACACATCGCCGAAACCGACGACGTCCTGCGGCTCTATCTCGGCGGCGACAGCGCCAATACGGCCATCACCCTGGAACCCGGCGAGATGCGCGTCTTCTCCTGCCAGCCTATCGACGGCAACCTCGCTGGCATCACCCCTTGGACCCAGACCACCGCGACGGTCAACCAGTTCACCCCCGGCCGGGCCATGGAGATCTCCGAAATCGTCCAGCGCACGGGCGGCAGCTACGACTCCAGCATCAACGAAGAAGAACTCTTCACCGCCGAAATCTTCGCCGGCCCTTCGCTGCGGATGCGACATGCCCTGGATTGCTGGCCCGGCGACCGCCTGCTGCTGGAACGCAACGGATCCAATTCGGCCAACGACAAACTGAACTTCTTCCGCAACAGCAGCGAGCATACCGAACTCGTCGTCAACAATCTTGATCTCGCAGCGGGACGCACCTTCGCGCTCGGCGTGACCGATATCCCGTTCAAATACGTCGACGGACAATTCACCAGCACGGGCCCCACCCAGGGGCCCACGCCTTTCGCCGTCATCGACATCGCCGCCAAGACGGCCAGCACCGCACGCGCCCCCTTCCCGCTCTTCACGCACTCCAACCCCTTGGCAGGCAGCCTCCGGGCCAGCGGAGCAGGACGCACCGCGGCGGGCACGGCAAAGGGCGCCGCCGGTTCGCCGTCGAGCTATGGAGTCGACGTACGCGCGGTGAGCAGCTGGGGGTCGGTCATCCAGCAGCCTGACCTGCAAAGGGCTTTCGGAGGCTACGCATACGAGCCGGTCAACGGAAACCACAACCAGCGCGTCATCTTCACCGAAATCCCGCTCGTCCAACCCACCTCGCTGGCCCAATACGCTCACGCCAACTTCGGTGTCCGCGACCAGCAGCCCTTGCTTTCGGTCGGCAACAGTTTCGCGAGCCCGTTGGTGGACGCCACCAAGGTCCTGCAGGACAACGGTCCCAACTGGACCGAGTTCGATCAGACCTACCTCCTCAACGCCGCCCTCTGGGATGGCTTCTTCCTTTCGAGCCTGGCGCCGTGGATGAAGACCGAAAACACCGTCGCTGTCATACCGAACCACCCGCTCTACAGACCTGACGGACGCGACGACGATGACGACGATGATGATGATGATGATCACGACGGCGATGAAGAAGATGCCGCGCGCTCCCGAGGAACACCCGGCCCCGAATCAGCGGTCGCTGCTAATCCCAACATCCTCAAACCGCTGAGCGCGGTGATCGACGACTTCGTGTTCAACGGCACCCCCTTGGACAATCCGCGCTTCTCGCTCGAGAGATCGGGCGCCTCCGATGAAGCGATCCGCAGCGCCCTGAACGATTATCGTCGTACGTCTTCCGTGCTGCTCAACCAGGGCGCCTTCAACGTCAACTCCACCTCGCTGGACGCATGGAAGGCCTTCCTCGGCAACGCCAAGCAGCAAGCCCTGCAAGGACTGGCGGCCGACGCTCCCGGAGCCAAGGACAACGCACGCTTCCTCCGCGCCGTGACCCGGCAGGCTTCTTCCCCGGCCAGCGGCAACGCCGAAACACCAGGCAACTGGGATGGCTTCGCGAACCTGAGCGACGTCCAGATCGAGAAGCTGGCCAAGGCGATCGTCGCCGAGAACAAGGAACGATTCGCCATCAGCATCCGCGGAGAACGAGATCGCACCACCCCTCCCGGCGCCCGCCGCTTCGGAGGCCACGATAAGACGACGACCCCGTACCTAGGCCTCTCGGAGTTCATCAACCGCTTCCTCTGCTCCGACACCTGGGCCAACCGCTGCGGAGCCCTGCAGGCCGCCATCTTCCGTGCCGACGCCGACGAATCAGCCGGCCTTAGCGACCGTCTCTACAACGGCCTGAGCGCGATCCGCCTCAACGCCGGCAGCCTGAACACGCCCGAGACCTCCTGGTTCCGCAACTCCGAGAACATCGAAGCCGGCAACGGCGGACGCGTCCACACCGCGCTGGGAGCGCCCGGCAACCTCCTCCAGTCCGACCTGTTGCAGTCCCTCGGCTCAGCCCTGGCCACGCGTTCGGATACGTTCACCCTTCGCTGCTTCGGCGAGGCGGTCCTCCCCAGCGGCGAGACGGGCGTGGCTTGGATGGAAGTCGTGGTGCAACGCACGCCTGAATTCATCGATCGCACCAATCCGGCCGAGACCGGCAGCAGCGCGGCCAAGCCTCTGGGCTTCGGCGCACCGACCTCGACGGACCCGACGACGAACCGCAACCTTTCGCTCATCAACCACATCCTTGGTCGACGCTTCAAGGTCACCTCGATGCGCTGGCTCAAGACCGATGAGATCTAAAGCGATCCTTGCATCCCTGTTGATCGGGCTGACAGGCATCGGTGCCAGGGGAGCCGAACCAGCCAAGGGACTGGTTCAGCTTCGTTTCATATCTTTGACCCAGGCCATCGAAGGGGCCGGCATCGCCGGCGCCGACGGCAAGGCCACGCCGATCTTCGTCGCGCCGGACTCTCTCAGCCGCCCGATAAGCCATCCGGCCGGCAGGCTGAGGCTGGTCTCAACCCAGACCAGCGTCGCACCTAAGAAGAACACAAACGAACCGATCAGACCGGAGGACATCCCTCCCGAGACCCCAGGCTTCCGGAAAAAGAAGACGGAGGCGGCCTCCGCCAAAATCAAAGCCGGCAACCGCGAGATCGGCGCGATCGACCTGCCCTCCGGAGACCATCAACGCTTCATCATCATCGTCCATCCCGGCAAGGGCAGCGGACTCACCGCCATCCCGGACCGTCTGGGCTTCTTCCCTCCCGGAAGCGATCGCTTCGTGAACCTCACCGCCGCATCGGTGATCATCGATGTCCCTTCGGGCCGTCAGACCCTTCCGGCCAACGGAAGCATCGTGCTACGCCCCGGCGCGGCGCACCTGCGCCAATACCAACTGAGACTCCTCATGAAAGAAGACGGCGTGGAGAAGCTCTTGTTCTCTGCGTTCAACGCCCAGGATGACGGACGGCGCAACCTGCGCATCCTTATCCCGGGCGGGACCGACGTAGGCAGCGTCGAGATGAAGACCATCTCGGACGGGCTGGCGGCCGAAGATAATTACCGCTGAGCAGAATCCCGGCCCTCTGGCCGGATAAAGACGTCGTACCGCCGCCGGACAGCCCATGGGGGCTTGCCGTGATACTTCTGATTCATATGCTGACGAGAAGTGCAAGGCACCCCGGCCAGTCCAACCCTACGCTCCGCCAGAACAGGCTTCAGCCTGATCCTGTCGCTGGTGGTGATGTGCTTCGTCATCCTGATGATGTTCTCGCTGGCGTCCTTCATCACCATCGAGTCGAGGGTCGCCACGCACCAGCAGAACCAGCTGCGCGCCCGACTCAACGCGGTGGTGTCCCTCCGCCTGGCCCTGGGACACCTCCAACAAGAAGCCGGCCCTGACCGGCGCATCACCGCCCGCGCCGACATCATCGCGAACACGACGCAGCCCGGCTGGACATGGTTGACGCTGCGCAACCCCTTGTGGACCGGCGTCTGGCGGAGCGACCTCCAGCTCCAGCCTCCGGCCTGGCTGATCAGCGGACGCCACGACCAGATTCCAGGCTGCCAATCGGTCAACCTCCAAGGGCAGAGCGACTTCTACCTATCGCAGTGGGTGCCTTGGCAGACGGACTACGCCTACCCGGACACCCAAGGCATCACGCTCGTGGGCGACACCAGCGCCAGCCCGGCCGAGCTGCCCAGCGGAAACTACGCCGGCAAACCCGATGGTCGGATCGTGCTCCCCCGGATCAATCTTCCCGACGACGACGTCTTCGGCTCTTACTGCTATTGGATCGGCGACGAGGGCGTCAAAGCACGCCTCAACCTGAGCGACCCGCGACTCTCGCCTCCGGATGGATCCCCCAGCACCCCCCAGCTCAAGCAGGAAGCCCTGCGTGGCGCGATGCGTTCGGGCAACGAGATCCTACCGGGACTCGCCACCATGCCCTTGAGCGGCATCGACCCTCGCGTATCGCATGTGCAGCAGCTCTCCCTGCTGACCAACGGCGGAGGCGTCGTCGAAACCGACCCTCCGACCATCGTCCGTGGCCTCACCTCCGAAACGACCCTCTGGTCCCGCGGCGTGAACTCGGACCCGCTCTGGGGCGGACTCAAGGTAGACCTCTCGCTGGCGTTCGAGATGAACGACGCCGACTGGGCTGCGTCCGAATTCGGCGCAGGCACGACGCCCGTGGACTCGGTCGGCAACCCGCTCTCCGGCGTCACCTACGTCTATCACCCGGACGGCATGACCGTACGTCGGGCTTTCGACACCCCGAAGGTCAGCCTTCGTTTCGACGGCATCACGCGTGACCATGCGCCCCTCTATTCGTTCGAAACCCGGACGAGCGCGGGCACCATCACGACCAACGGGCCGCTCTGGGACGCTCTTCGGAACTACCATCGTCTCTACAAGGAGGTGACCTGGGTCACGGCGAGCGAACCCGAGATCAACGCGCGCACGCACTACCCGAGCAACGTCGCCCTGCGCGACGCCGGCTACGGCGCAAGGAGCCACTACGGCCGCTTCTATAACCGCACGGACACGCCGAGCGGAGATTTCCTGAACGCCGAGACCCTGCACAACCTACCGGCGCCCCGCCCTACCAAGGTGGCGGTGTCTCCTTACGTAGCACGGGAACTCCTGGTGCTCGGACTGCAGAACGGGGGCGGCACGGCGCGTCTCACCGTCGCCCCGATCATCGTCCTGCACAATCCCTACGGCATCAACATCAGGCTGGGGCGTAAGAACGTCCCGCTGGAGCCGGCCGGCATGCGCTTCTCCTTCCGCAAATGGGAGACCCTCAGCATCAGCATCCAACAAGGAACCGGCACTTGGAACAGGAACCTCTTGCAGCTGGCCACGACGGCCAGCGGGGCGACCTCCGATGAAAGTTTCCGCACCTACATTCCCGCTGAAATGCTGCTGAGGCCAGGAGAGTTCCGGGTCTTCTCCCTGCCGGGCGCCGGCTCCACGCCGAGCACCATCGGCCCGGTGGCGTTCACGAGAATCGGCGGGGCGATGACGGCAGGCCTTAATACCCGCGGAGGCGTCTGGATGAGCCTCACCAACGCTTCGGGTGCGCCGCTGTCCGCCACGGCGACGTCCACCATCGTACGGCTGACGCAAAGCGGCGTCTTCGAGACCCGGGTGATGCTTCCTGCCTGGCCCGGTGACGACATCATCGCCGACCCCCTCGATTCCTCCAGCGAACTCAACACCCTCATCACCACGAACCTGACCCGCAGCTCGCCTTCGCCTCTTCCGGCGAATTTCCTGAGCCTGACTTTCGGCGGGACCAGCGGAAGCACGCTCCCCGCGGTGGGCGCCGAACCGAGAATCCTCGGCGTCATCGACCAAGGCATGCGCTGGCCGCGTGACTCCGGCCCATGGCCTCTCTTCTCCCATTCGAATCCGATGGCGGCCGTGACGCGGGCCGACGCCAGCGGCATCGCCACGACATCCAACCCGGCAGGCAGGTCCCACAGCCCCCCCAGTTATCGCACCACCTTCGTCCAGCCCAGTATCTGGGGCAACGTGATCGAGACCATAGGCGCCGACGGCTCCCGGGCCTTCGGCGGGTTAAGCCAGACCAGCGCCCTGTCAGGAGGCCTGAGCGGCGTCTGCTCCGCCGTCTACACCGAGGTGCCCCTGGCACCCCCGCTCTCGCTCGCGCAATACACGCATGCGAACTTCGTCGTAAGGGATCAGGAAGGACTCTTCCAGATCGGCCAGAGCTTCGCTCCGCTCGATTGCTACAACAACACCGCCAGGACGATCAATCCTACGGCGGGAGTCATGAATCATGAAGAAAGCTGGATGGCGAACGCCGCCTTGTTCGACCGCTTCTTCCTTTCAGGAGCGGCGCCGGTCATCCGGCGCGGCGCCGACGTGACCGAAGTGAAATCCCTCGAGAACGTCCTGGATGACTTCGCCGCCGGCCAGGGCAAGCTGGCCAACCCACGCACCTGGCTCTTCGCCCAGCGCGACGAGGAGACCGTACGTCGCATGCTGCGCAACCACCGTCAGATAGCCGGCACGATCCTCTCGGAGGGCACCTTCAACGTGAACAGCACGTCGGTGCCCGCGTGGGCGGCCTTGCTGGCCAGCGCGAAGCGTAACGCCCTCGGCGCGGCCAACGAGCTCGAGCCGGCCGCCACCACGAACGCCCGCTTCCCGAGGGCGGTCCGCGCCGACGCCGCGGACGTGAGCAGCGGCAACAACATCACCGAGCCCAGGTCTTGGACCGGTCTGGCCACGCTCAGCGACGACCAGATCTGGACGCTGGCACGCTTCATCGTCGAGGAGATGCGCAACCGGATGAGGTTCAACCACCGCTACGAATACGGGCTGCGCGCTTCGCCTCCGCTCGACATCCATTACGTCATCCGCAACCGCGGAGCCGAGGTCCCGCTGCCTTTCATCGGCCTCTCACAATTCCTGAACCGCTTCAACTGCGCGCCTTACGCCAACGATGTCGCCTGGCAAGGGTGCCTGCAGAACGCGATCCTGAGGGCGGACACCGCCGGCGCGAACCTCTCCAACCGCAGTTCCCCGTTGCTCGCCGCGCCCGCGTTCGGCCCCACGCAGGCGGGAGCCAGCACCATCGCCGGAGCCATCTCCTACGCCATGGTGCCTTCCAACGCGATGGCGACCGACCCGCGCGTGAATCCGACGGCGAACCGCAACCATGCGCTCCGCGCCGCGCCGACCTCGCTCACCCAGGCCGATATCCTCGCCGCGGTCGGATCGTCGCTGTCGACCCGATCGGACACCTTCGTCATCCGGTGCTTCGGCGATGCGGCCGATCCGCTGGACCCTTCGAAGACGCTCGCTTCCTGCTGGATCGAGGCCGTCGTGCAGCGCATCCCGGAATTCTGCGATCCGAGCCAGCCCCCGGAAACCGAAGTCTCCAGCCCTAATGACGGCCAGAGACACAACCCGCTCCTCAGCACGGTCAATCAGACGCTCGGCCGGCGCTTCATCATCCTTTCCTCGCGCATGCTGGGGCCGAACGACCTATGAGAAGGCTTGCTGCCATTCTTTGTCTCATCGGAGCGACAAGCCTGATGGCCCAGTCAGCCGTTCCTGAACGCGAGGCCGTAAGGGTGCGTTTCCGCGCGCTCTCCTTCGACGAGCCCATCCCCGCCGCGAGCTACCTGATGGGAGACAAGCTGAACCGCATCGATATCCCGACGGACGGATTCACGCCCGTATTCTCCTATGCAGGACCGAACAACCTGCGTTTCGTGACCGTCGACCCGCGGACGAAGAAGACCGAGACCCTCTCGCCCGAACTGCAGGCCGCCTTGCAAAGGTTGCGCCGGGCCCAGGCCGCGACGCTGCAGATTTCGCAGGAACATGAACAGACGACGGAGTTCCTCCAGAAAATCCAGCTACGCAAATCCGAAGAAAACCGAACCGCTTCGGCCGGTGATATCGCCCAGATCGAAGCCCTTAATCAGCGGCTGCAGGAACTCGGCGCGGCCTTGTCGGCGAACTCCAAGGAAACTGAAGAGGCTAACCTGGCCGTGCTCCGCCTCGAAGCCATGCCGGAGCCGGCCCAGAAGACGCCGAGCAAGGCCGAAGCGAAGCCCACCCTGGTCTCCTCCGCGCCCACGACCGAATGCACGTTCCGCAAGGACGGCGACTACCTGCTCATCTTCTACGCCGCAGGCAACGGATACCAGATCATGGTCCTGGAGGATGACGCCGGGCTTTTCCCTTTCGGCTCCCAGCAGTTCATCAACCTTACCGGCAAGAGCGTGGAGATCCGGTCCGACGGCCGTAAGTTTCCGCTGAAGACCAACACGCGAGGCATGATCCTGAACCAAGGCGCCGACTACGGCTATTCCCTCCGAGAAATCCTCTCCGAGGGCTCCGACGGACTCGCCCCTGGCTTCGCCCTGCGCACGCTGCGCAACCCCGAGGTGCGCACGCTCACGTTCCTGCTCGCGGACCCGGACGACCCGCAGGCCATCCGCTGCCGCAGCATCGAGGATGCGCGGCAGACGGAGGACACCACGAAGCGCTGACTCAGGCGCCGTAGCGCCAGTCCAGGATTTCGGCCTGCGGAGTGCGACGTCCCTGCCAGCGGTTCCACTGCAGCTTGACCGCCAGTTCCACCGGCTTGCCGAGCTCGGGGATCCGGTCGGCCATGCGCCAGGCGACGAAGTTCAGACGGCGACCTCCGCTGAGCGGCACCTGGTGTCGGAAGTTCCCGTCGCCGAACGGCGAAGGCGGTCGATCGAAGACGAAGCCCTTGAAGCCGAAGACCGGCTCAGGGTTCCCTTCGCCGTAAGGCTGCAGCAGGTCGAGGTCGTCGAGCAGCTGGTCCGTCACGTCGGACGGACGGATCCAGTGCGCGATGT
>JACCDT010137136.1_pt1 | contig 10782 bp, 25 predicted proteins | sample 7446291 | NCBI WGS metagenome assembly JACCDT01 (sample SAMN15323446, study PRJNA562643) | freshwater metagenome | isolation source: river surface water | place: USA:Blue River Watershed | collected 2017-08-17 | reverse complement strand
GTCCGGCCGTGATGTGGAAATCCTTGTCCTTCTGGGAGAAGCCGACAAAGCCATGATCTGATAGCGACCGCAGGATGTCGTGCAGCCGCTTGGCGGGCCACAGCGCCTCGAACGGCTCGTGCGGGTCCGACGCGAACGAGTGCTGGACCTGGATTTCGAGGTTGTTGGCCGTCACGCGGATCTTCTCGCCATCGCTGCGGAACAGGATGTGCGAGAGTACAGGCAGAACGGATCGGCCGTCGGTCGCTCCGATCACGGTCTGGACGGCGTCCAGCAACTTCTTTCTGTCGATGACGAGTTTCATTAGCGCTCCGTTTAACGATTACAGCAGGCCAGAATCGAGACATCCGTAGAATTCTAGCAAGTCATAGTGTGCTATGCACACGATGATCTCAGCCCTGAATGCGTTTTCCATAAGAGTATTTCTCGTAACAGGAAATTCTAGATCGTCCGTCGATATGAAGCCAGACGATTTCATCTCGCTCATGACAGACGAAATTATTCTCACAAACATCGTCCATGTGTAGTCGCGCATAACGATATGATCATCGTTTAACTTTTTACTGATATATGGCAGTACTTGGCTTGAAGCCTTGCCAGCTCGCTCAGCTCTTGCTCGCGTATTAGTGCTTCACGCGACAAAGCGCTTTGCTCGCGCATGGCTTCTTCTGCGTCCGTCTCCAATCTGGTATAAACGAACTCGATGGTCGCGTATCTGCTATCGCAAGAATAAATATCTATGGTCAGGCTGTCGCGACTTTCTTCTGGAACATCTTCGATCTTACCATGAAACCAAGCCATGAACTCACAAGCATCGAGTTTCGGCCAATCGCAGCCGTATTGCTCGAATTCTTTTCTGACAATCTTGTTTTGTTTCATATCACGATCCTCGTTTAACGATACGACAATTATATCATATCAGTCTGGATACTGCAAAAGCTCTGACCACGCGACGACGTTTCCGTACTTTTCCTCGTTCGGATTGTTCCAGTCGAAGCCGTTCCAGAATCTCGTGAAGCGATACTTGCGATTGTCTTCTGTTCGCTGGTAGACGAGATAGTGTCCTGGCTTCGGCGGATCGACGCGAAATACCCACTCGTTCATCTGTTTTTATGTTATTGATCGCTAGAAACCAGTTTGAGATGATCTCGATGGTATCTGTCGAGATTTTTGACTTTTCCTCTCCATCCATAGTTAGGATTCAATCGATAGCACTTTATTCCATCGACGACAGGGCTTTGGAGAACTATTCCTTTCGACACAAGAAAACTCATTGCTCTCGAAACGTGCGACTGCTGCATCTCAAGTTCTTCTGAAATATGCTTTTGGCTACAGTGAATAAAATTCTCGAAATCAAGAACTCCAAACAAATACATCAAAACCTTCGCAGAACCCCACGTCATGTCAGGGTCTTTCGCTATAGCTATAAATTTCTCTTGAAATCCCATAAACCATCCTTCGCTCACTTTAGGTCTATGCGGTACATATACCACAAAACCCCTCATTATCTCACCTGTTTTAGCATCAACCTGATCGATCACTTTGTTCACAAAGAAAACATCCTATATCAAAATATACCAAATATGGTATTCAGTTTACCAAATTTGGTAAGACAGGTCAATCTATGATGATGAAAAACAAGATGTTTTCTCACGTCTCTTTATGTCTATGTATACGTGACTTCAGCGGTTGTTATCTGGCAGGTACACCGTCACCTTTGGAGCGTCGTCGCTCGCTTCCTTGCCTGCATCCTTCTTCTCTGTCCAGCCAGCAGTCTTCAGGCGGAACATGGCGGCGATGGAGGCCACGGCGTCTGGCGCTTTCTGGATGATGTTGTCGAAGCGCTTCGCTGTCGAGATCACGCCGACGGTGAAGCCCTGGACGTATACCTCGCCGACTTCAGGAAACTCTTCGCACAGCGCGTTGAACTTGCCGCGCGTCATGCCGTAATAGCCGGCGATCTGGTCGCGAGTCAGCCCGTACCGAGCGAGGTTGTAGATGACTTCGAGGTCGACGTGGATGGTGCGCTGGCCGCTGTGCTCGCGGATGGCGTCGATCTGCGCGTTGCGCGAGGTCGGCTTGTAGACCTTGAACGTGTCGTCCTTGTGCTGGCGAGGCTTCAGGAACGAGCGCTTGCGTGTCGAGACGCTCTTCGGCTCAGCCATCGTGGCGCACCGGAGTTTCGCCGGAAAGCACGCTCCAGCGCTCCAGCATGGTCGCGACGTACTTCGGCTCGCGGTCGATCATCCTAGCGATCCTGCCGGACTGCTCGGAGGCGATCAGCGTGGTGCCGCTGCCGCCATACGGATCGAGAATAACCGCGCCGACATCGGTGTAGTCGTCGATGATCTGCGCGAACAGCTTGACCGGCTTCTGCGTCGGGTGGAAGCGCTCCTTCTCTCTCCCGATCAGGCCGTTGAACTCGACGTCGTACTTGACGACAGACTTTCTGGACACGTTCGTCCACGCCAGCTCGCAGTCGCCGAACGTCGGAAGTGTCTGGTGCTTGTCCCACACGATCCAGTGTGTGCTCATAGGAAGCATGTCGGCGAAGAAGTTGCCGCCGAACACGATGGCGATCTCGGCGCGCCCGACGAGAGACAGCAGCGTTTCCTTTTCTGGCCTGCTCTTGTCCCAGTCGGACTTGACGTGGCGGCGCTTGATATCGTTTCCGAAGAGCTTGCTTTTTCCGCCAACAGGAACGAACGTCTCGCAGTCAACCCCATACGGCGGATCTGTGAGCAGAAGATCGACTGTGACGCCTTTCAGCAGCTCGTCCATCGCGAGCGCGTCGCGGCAGTCGCCGCAGTACAGCAGATGATCGCCGCATCGCCAGAACTGGCCCACCTCGACCTTCCACTTCTCCTGGCAGTCCTCTGACTTGTCGGCGAGCGACTCGGTCTTGTCCTCTCCGATCTCGACGGGCTTCTTCAGCAGATTGTCGATCTCGGTGCCGTCGAACCCGGTCAGATCCAGATCGAACTTCGCGTCCAGAAGTTCTTGCATCTCGATGGCGAGCAGCTCGTCGTCGAACTCTGCCTCCTGCGCGGTGCGGTTGTCCGCGATCCGGTAGCCCTTGATCTGCGCGGGCGTCAGGTTCTCGGCGACGTGGACCGGAACATCGGTCATGCCGAGTTCCTTCGCGGCCATCCATCGCGTGTGACCGACAACGATCACGCCGTCGGAGTCAACAACGATGGGCTGACGGAAACCGTATTCCTTGAGAGACGACTTGACTTTCGGGATAGCTTTAGTGCCAGTTATCTTGCGAGGATTCCTTGAATATGGTATTATACTATCAATTGAAACAATATCAACCTTCATAGGATTTCCTCGATGGAACAACATTGCTTTTCATTTAAGTCAATACCAAGTGTCTTATGCAAGTGCGGTTGTGGTAAAGAGGTAAAAATTAATAAACATGGCTTTCCTAATGAATTTATTAGTGGGCATAACAAACCTAGACAAAGACCGCCTGTTTATTTTACGTGTAAAAAATGCGGAGTACAAACGAAAGTTTACCCATATCAGGCAAACAGGTCTTTTTGCTCTACTAAATGCAGAGATAGTTTTCGCAAAGAGAGAGCAAGCGAAGATCATCCTCAATACAAAAGAATTGAACAAGTATGCGGAATATGTAGCAAAGTGTTTATCATTGCCCCAGCAAGAGTCAAGAGAGGAATAAGGTATTGTTCTCGTGAATGCGGAAATGAAGCTAGGGCTAGAAGGTTGAGAAAAGAAGAAGGACATAAAAAAGCCAACATCTTAAGGGAAAGAGTTGCTAATAGGGACAATAATAAATGCAAGATATGTGATTTTGATCATATTGTGCATGTTCACCATATAACACCAAAAAAAGAGGGAGGAATCCATTCATTTGGAAACCTAATAACATTATGCCCAAACCATCACGCTATGGTTCATGCAGGGCTAATAGAAAGATCAAAACTAATTGATCTTATTAAGCAATAAATCGCTTTCTCGTTGCGCCTGGGATTTCTGGCGTATCCGACAATCGAGTCGATTGGGACCAGATCAACATTCATCTTTCAGCTCGATCAACAGGTTCAAATAGTCGCGCATCTTGAGCAGATCGGTCTTGCCTCCCTTTCCTGGAACATTCATCCGGTAGCGACCGAGATACTTGATGATCTGGAAAAGGTACGCGCCTTCGAGCTGCTCGTCGCTCATCCACTCCTTGGCGACATCGATAGGTTCGAGCGTCATCTCTCCGTAGTGCTCGTTGTGCGATCCAGCTTCAAATGTGTCGTATACTTTCACACGCCCTTGCTCCCAGTGACGGTCGTGGTGTCGTTGTAGCGACCGCGATGCCTGTAAGAGCGATGCTCTGGGACTGGTTTGGATCGATAGAACTTGATCTGCGCGATCTTCATGTTCGGCTTGATCAGGATGGCGTTGTGCTGCAACTCGTTCTTCAGCTCCAGCGTCATCTTCGAGTTGCTCCATCCAGGATCGCCGAATCCGGCCATCATATGGTTAAGGAACACGCGACCGATGGACGACTTCAAGACGAGCTGCGGAGAGATGTCGAGCGGCATGTTGAACGTCTCGACCGTGCTCGCAAGCACACACTGTCCTGGTGGCATCAGATAACCTGAATCCGGCATCTCGATCTTGATCGTGTCGTGCGACTGCTTGATGCTCGGATCGACGATGCCGATCTCTTTCTTCTCCATCTCGACGAGAATGGTGCGGTCCAGCCGCACGTCGATGGAGGTGCCGTTGACGTTCTCCGGGTCGGCGTCGATCACGCCGGACTCGATCAGCTCGTGCAGTTCGTTGTAGCTCAGCAGCATCCGTTTAACCTCTGTTGAAAAGATGGATGGTATCAGATAGATAGCGACAGCTCAATCATTGCTTTTTCTCTTGGCCGAACACGCAGTCTCCGCCGATAGTTCCCTGGATCAGTTCGAGTCTCAGCACTCTCGCGCACAAAGCGTGACCGTCTTCGAGCGTGAAGCGCGCTCCGCTGTTGACGAAAAGATAGAGACTGTAAAGCTGATAGACGGTGGACAGAATGACGAATGAGATAAGAAGCGCGGTCGCTATTTTCCTAGCCATCTCTGCAACGCCTCCCAAGCCGTCATCACTGCTGCGAATCCTGCACACAGCACGACGATTGTCGAAACAGACCACTTCAAAATGCCGCCCGCCTCAAGAACCGACCTCATCGCGTCGACAGACGGCTTGTTTAAGTCGTAAGCCTCTGAGATCTTGTCGAGCTTCCTGGATATTTCAGAAAACTCGCGCTCCATCTTGTCGACAGAAGCCTCCATCTTTTCAAGTCGGCGCATCAGATAGTCGTCGAGTTGTCTCGTGTACGCGGCATCCTTGTCGAGCGTCATGACGCTGTTTCCATGAAGTCGCTCCACGACGAAACGATATCTGGTGCCGATTCCATCTTGACCTTGTCGAGCAGAGACAACCTGTCGAAGATGTCGTTGACGTCTTCGCGAAAAGCGGCGCTCTCGTTTCTGACGTTCGATTCCAGATTGACGAGTCTCTGCTGAATCTCGCAGACAGCGCGATGCTTTCGCTCGAACCGCTCGAACAGATACGAGAGCTTCGCGTCGACGGACTCGACTGAAAGATTGTCCGCTGTCATCTCTTAACTCCAAGCAGAGCGCGCAATTCTTCGTTGTTCTGTTTGCACGAGATGAAGTTGCGGGCCATTTTCTCGTAAGTTGAATCTTGCAGGCACGCCAGCTCTTCCGACTTCACGCTCTCGTATCGAGGTGGAGAAGGGACGAGCATTTCTGGTATCGGCCTGTATTCTACTTGTTTCGCGCATCCGGCAATCGCGAGCGCGACGAAGACGACCGCAAAACGACCGGCGATCACTCGAAATCCTTTCTTTTTTTAGGATCGACTGGCGCTCGCTTCTCGAAGTTCTTCTTGGTCTCTTCCAGGTCTCGATACGCTTTGTCGATCATGCTCTTCGTCGCTTCTTCGCGCTCAGCCTTCTCTCGCTCCATGCGATTGCGCGTCCGCGCCGCATCGAACCCGAACCAGAGAGCGACGATGCCGGACAATCCTGCGACACCTTTCCAGAACCAGTCAAACATCTGATTTACCTCTTCGTGAAATAGCCTGGATCGATCAAACGTGTATGATCACGGCTTGTCGGCGAACAGGATGCCGATCAGGCCGGAAAGCGTACTGCCGGTCAGGCCGATAGCAGAGCCGATGATCGTCGATTTCAGGGCGAGAAACTGGAGATGCTCGGTCGTTGTCGCATAGAACATCGAGAAGATGATCGGCACGATAAATCCGAGCGCGAACATTCCGGTGATCGCCATGACGATCCCTCGCCACGTCGATCTCTCTGACAGGTTGACGGAAATCATGGGAGACACCTCGACAATTTGGAGCGGATATCGCCGACGAACTCAGGAACGAATGTCGCGCAGAACGCGCAGAACCTCTTCTCTTGAAACGAGCGATGCGTTGCCATGACCGTCTCCAGCGTAGTAGGACTTGCCGTTATTGTACGGCAAGCTCGCCCACTCGCGCGAGAGAGAATCCGCGAAGGCGCCGTCCGCTTCGACCGATTTGGCGGAAACCCACTTCGACCAGCCGCGCCGTCGGAGCAACTGCATGGCGAGCAGATCTTGCGTCTCTTCGTCGAAAGCATCCGACATCTTCCAGTCCGGGTCGAGCAGGCCGAGCAGCGTGGACCGGATGATCTGGTAGCGCCCGACCGCGCTGTATCCGTTTCTAGACGCGAACTTGGTATGGTAGAGGCGAATCGCTTCTGACTGCCACTCCAGAACTTCGCCGACGGTCATCGACGTGATCGGTTTTGTCGGAGGATGGATCTTGAACGCCTGACGAACGACGACGTCGTAGCCGCTCGACACGCCCTGAGACGCTGCGGAGCTTTCAGACTCGTGGCGAGCGATGAGGTCGAGCAGGGGCTTCGGGTTCAAAGGCATCGCAGCATCTCTCCGAGTTGAACTCGATCTTGTGGATGTCGCACCAGCGGTAGTTGAAGTCGCTGGCAATTCTGAAATGGACGCAGCTCCGACAGAGCAGCAGCGCCGGAAGATACTCGCGATCTTCAGCGACAAACTCACCGGCCATCGTCCGATTCCGGGTTGTTCCACCCGGCGCTCTCGGCGTACTCGATCAAGAAATTTCCTAGCCGAGCGGCGTCGCTCGGGATAAAGTCCATCCTGATGCCATTACATTCAAGGACGACAATACTCTGAACCAGTCGGACACAGCACGAGTCCATCACCTCGTTTCCGATAGCGCAAGAGACGTGAACTCGTTCTCTCATAATTCCTCCGCCGACGGTTGATAGCGATGTTTCTCTGACATTCGCCACATTGATAGCACGGCTTATATGACATTCGCCACGCTGAAAATTCAGGCCCAGCGCTCGACTGGCATCTCATACAGCGTCTCGAACAGGTGAACCTTCGTCTGGAGCGGCTTCGATATGCTCGCGCCGACCAGAACGACGCGCCACTCGCCCTTGCGAGCGTCGTGGAACTTGAACGTCGCCTCGAACGTGTCCACGCACGCGCCGCGCACGACGAGCGGGAACTTCGGGTAAATCTCCAGGCCAGTCAGGCGACCGTCGGACACGAGTCGCTTGACTCCGAGATACTTCCGGTAGTCGATCTCGTTTTTGAACGAGTGACCGTCCACCGAAATTCGTCTCCCTCGACAGGTCGCCACGTCTTCTCGCTCCAGGTGTGTTCGTGTTCTGCGTACTCGCTCTCGAAGAGAACCTTGCCGGAGCATCCGGTGACTCTCGGCACCATGGCGTGACCTCTATGGTTGCGCGGCCACGGATCGATCTCGGACTGTAGCTTCAGAAGATCGAGCGTCGCCAGCTCGTTCAGTTCGACCGGAGGATGCCATCGCCACTCGCGCGGATCTTTCCACCGGTTCGCCACCACGAAGTCTGGCACCAGGGCGCGGTAATCGCCGCAGCGGTAGATGGTCGCCGGATGGCGACCGTACTCGTCGAAGCGCCAGTTGTCGTATCGCGACACTGACACCGGGATTCCTGGGCCTCTGAAGAAGAACGTGTCGGCCTCGTACCTGGCGAACGACAGCGGCCTGAAATCTGTCCTAACCCACAGAAACCCGATCTCGATCACGAAGCCGAGCTTCGGTTTGATGACCTGCTCGAACCGGATGCCGTGCGTCTCGATCCAGCGCAAGAACTCGACTCGCGCGTCGGACTGCTTCTTCAGATAGATGCGACGGTCGCGCACTCACCGGCCCATCGCAATCCAGACGAACAGACATGTCAGCGCGACAGAGACGATCCAAACCAACAGCGCGATGACGAGCGCAGCGATCACAGACCAGAATCCAAGCATCCGCACATATCGAGTTCAAGCGCGTCGGAGCGCGACTCGATCCGGTCGTGATCATCTGATCCGACATCGATGATCGCGAGCGAGTGAATACCTCGAACCGGATCGAAATCGTCGGCAAAAATGGAGTGGAAGCGCGCCGGGCTGCTTGATAAAGGTGACGCGGTCACATTTAAACCCGACACGCCTCCAATTTCAAATTCTATCATAGATCCGTTCTCCTCGCGCAAAATCTGCACGTTTTGTCGCCTTCGACGGGATGCGATAGCTGGCCGACGTGGTGCTTCCTGCCGCAGATCGTTGCGCGGTGGTTCTCGCTCATCTGAGAGTACTCGTAGAAGTGCTTGGTGCGAGATCCGTTGCTGCTGGAGTTCGACCACCAGCCGATCTTGCCTTCGAGCGTCAGATCATCCATTTTATCTCTCAATAGCGAACAGGATGATTGAGATAGATATAATCCATGACGAACACAATATAATTAGCGCAGCGATCAGGTTCATATCAATGTCACACATCGTCGCGCTCCAGAACGAACATAAGAATGGCGACCGCGTCTGACTCGTCGAACGACTCGACCGCGTGGCCTCTCGAATTCACTTTCTCCATAACGGTCTCCTTGCTCGCGTTGCCCTTGCCACACAGCGCCTTCTTCCAGGTGCCTACCGGGATGCCCTCGTAGGGGATCGAGCGCTCCTCGCACCACGAGGTCAGCGTCGCCAGCAGCCCGCCGTAGACGTGGGCCGCGTCGGTCCCCTTGTGGCCGCGAACCTCCTCGTAGCAAACGAGCAGCGGCGGCATCAGGTGATCGAGCTGCCGGTCGAGCCACTTGCGGAACTTCAGGTAGCGCATGCCGCCGCCCTCGTACCGTGAGTTGGAGAAACTGGCCGTGCCGTGAACTATGGTGGAGCCGGCTTTCGTGGCCCATCCGGTCGTGGTGCCGAGGTCGAGCGACAGGATGGTCATTCAGCGTCGCCAAAGTCGAGTTCGAGTTGAATCATGGAAAACGCGCATTCTACGGCGACCGACCTGTCGCCGTAGCCGTCCGAAACATCAATCGCGAACCAATCGAGCTTTGTTTCTTGATGCTCGATGGTGTCGGCGATTTCTACGGCTTCAACAATCTCTTCGTTCATGTCTGTTTCTCCGCAGCGAGTTTATCCCAACTGCCCTTCGCTGTAGTCGAGATCGAGCGCGTCAAGAACTTCCTGCGTCGCGTCGTCGCAATCGAAGTCGAGCGGCGTCAGGCCTTGGAGCGAGCGGTTCGGTCTGACCTGCCATATAGGGCAGCTCTCTCTCTCGCAGTTGCCGACCGCGAATGGGTCGTTGCCCCTGCATTGCAGGCAGAACTCGTCCACCGCTTGACGGGTCGTGATCACGTAACCTCCAGACAAAAAAATGCCCCGACGGTGAAAGCACGCCAGGGCAAATCAACCACATGAGGAGGATCGTCGGCTGACCAGAAGGGGGAAAGAAAGGTCGGAACCGACGGAGCGTATTCTCTCACGGACGCGCGCCAGAAGTCAAGCTGTTCTTGATCGACTCTGCGAAGCGCCTTCCCCTCCGCAACTTCTCGGCAGGGCTGAACAGGTGCTGCACGCTCAGCTCGTGGTCGTGTTCGGACTCGTCGATCAGTCCGGCATCTAGCATCCTTTTTACCACGTTCCTGTAGCGCGCGTCGATGTCTGGCGGCACCTTTACCAGTCGCTCCTTCCACAGCGACACAGTTTCGTCCGAAGAGACCAGAAGCTCGGCGCACTCTTTTCTGGTGACGCCGTCGCTATCCCATCCGCCGTCGAGTCGCTCCCAGTGAACAAGAACGTCTTCGATCTCTTCGATGGTCATCTGATTTCTCCGAATAGCCACTGGCATTTTTGCCGTGGATTGGCGGTTATGCATCCCGCAAAATGATCCATCATTTCTTCGCCGAAGTCTTTGCAGGCGCAGCCTTCGGCTTCACCGCAAGAGTCATGGTCAGCGCCATCTCGTTCGCGCTATACCACTCCAGCTCGTGCGGGCCGAGGCTATTGTGGTCGTCGTCTGCGCTCATGTAAGCGCAAAAGGCTTCATCGGCCGTCGTGCCGATGTAGGCGTAGCAACCGTCTTTACAAATAATCATACTATTCCTTTCAGGTTTCATGTACGACAACAATCGGTACATCGCGATATTTGCGGCGTACCGTGAAATTAATCTTTATCATTTCAAACATGTTACTAGAAAGCGTCATCATCTCGTCTTCTGTTATTCCAGCGATCTCGACTTCGGTGCCGCACGGCCTTTCCAGCTTGGCGATTATCCTTCTATCGCTTCTTCTTCCGAGATCGAACAGCACTCCTTCGATATGCATCAGAATTCCTCACACGTTAAACAGTCGCTTTCGATGTCGAGATACCGAACGATCTTTCTTTGTTGTTCGTGAAACTGTAG
>JACCDT010448358.1_pt1 | contig 10783 bp, 15 predicted proteins | sample 7446291 | NCBI WGS metagenome assembly JACCDT01 (sample SAMN15323446, study PRJNA562643) | freshwater metagenome | isolation source: river surface water | place: USA:Blue River Watershed | collected 2017-08-17 | reverse complement strand
GGAGGAGCAGGAGTCCGAGGCATTCTTCCGGCAAGCGAGGCAACAGCTGGCAAGTGGCGCGGAAAAGGTTCTTGAGGCGGAGATTTTGCCGCAAATCGGCGCGGCGGCTGCCTCGGAGGCCGGCGCGGTGCAGGCTCAGCCAGCAAGGGATAACTCAACCCCTAAAACCGCCTGATATGTTGCTCATTATCAGCGCTCTATGCAAGTCGCATACCTTTAGGGATACAGTTTCCGGCTTCGCTAGTCGTTCAAACATGGGGGGGAGGGGACCTCTCTTTGAGGTCGCAGCCGGACCCCAACGTCCTTCTAGCCGCGCGGAATTTTCTGCAAAGGGCCGGGTGCCTACCCGGCACGGCTGGGGACCCGAGTCACGTGCACTGAGCCTTACACCGGTTTCCAGCACCGGCCCAAAAATCGCCCCGAAAAAAAAGAGGGGCGGGGCCGCCGGTGCCTTGCGCTCCGACCCGGGAATCACCCCCACATCGGAGGGCCGCCGGGAGCTTGCCCATCCTCACACCAATTTCGCCGCGTGACAGGCGGCGCACACCCCAAACACATACCCACATGCAAAAACATCTATTAGTCATCGTCGCCACCAGCGCGATTTCACAAGCCTTGGCTCAATCGGTCATCGGCGCTCTAAACGGCCAGAAAATCGGCGTCCTTCACGCCTCTGCACTCAGCACCGATGCCGATGCCGCCACCGTCTTCACGGGCACAAAAGATGATCTCGCCGAGGCCTTGGCCGGTTGCGGAAAAGACATCACTGTTCTCGATGGTGGATCCGCGCCGTCGTCAGGGATGCCATTGTCAGACAGTCTCGTGACGCTCGAGACAGTCAACGACAACGTGATGCGAGTCCTCGCGCTCGTCACGCCACAGGACAAAGCGACCGGCAAGAACACGCCACCTCGCGCGCGTGGGTCGGCAAAAACGGCCGAGGATGGCAAAAAAACGGACGGTCCAATCGGCGAAAAAGGCATCGACGGTCCAATCGGCGACCCCGGTCCAATCGGCGAACCCGGCCCCCAAGGTGTGCCAGGATCAGGCCAGCCACCCGCAGAGCAGCAGCAGGAGGGCAACTCCGCCGCTGAGTGACGAATTGCCAAAGGCTGGCAGTAGCGCGCGAGCGTGAAGGCAAAAGTGCCCGCCGTCCTCAAGACCAACGCCCGAGGCCGGGCGGAAACCGTTCCGCCCGGCCCATCACCCCCAAGATACCCATGAGCATCATCGCCAACGACACCGAAACAGGCGGCCTTTACCCCGCCATTCACGCCTTGCTATCCATCGGAGCTGTCTGCTTATGGGATGGCAGCGAGTACCACGCCTACATCACAGCCGAGAGCCAGCCCGGCAAAATCATCGACCCCGGAGCCGTGCGAAAAAACGGCTACTCGCGCGAAAAATGGGAGTCCCGCGGATCCCGGCCGCTGGATGTCGTCTTTGCAGAGTTCACCGGCTGGCTTGCCGCGCGCTTCAGTGAGCGACCCGCTGCCTTGATGCTCTGCCACAACGCGGCCTTTGATCGCAGCTTCTACGCCGAGGCCGAGCGCCTCACCGGCCACACCATGCCAGGGCGTGGCAGTTGGGTGTGCAGCCAGATGAAGATGAACGAAATGCTTCAGCGCGGCACCATCAGCGGTGCGAGTTCATCCCTCGATTGCCTCGCCAAACTCAGCGCATGGCCACACGCGCGGGCCGAGGATCACGACGCCCTCGAGGATTCGTGCATCACTCTGCACGGTTACCAGTGGCTGTTGAAAAAGCAGCAGGAGAGCGAGGAAACCCTTCGCGCTTTCTACACCGAGTCGCTCAAAGCGCGCCGACGTTTGGAATTGCTGATTGCCAAACTGGCCATGCTGCAATTTGGCGATCCCGATTGGACCCAAGCACCGAGCAAAGATGAGATTGAGTTCGCGCTGCAAATCTTGGCCGCGCAAAAAAAGGAGGCCCCAGCCAAGCCATGAGCGCGAACACCTCCATCGAATGGACAGACCGTACTTGGAACCCGCTGATTGCAGTGCTGAAGCGCAAGATTCAGGTGAAGCTGAAAAGCGGCAAGGCGCGCGAGTTTGCCGCAGGGACGCGCGGATGGTTCTGCACGAAGTGCAGCGAGGGGTGTGCAAACTGCTACGCCGAGACGTTCAATTTCCGGCTGGGAAACGGGCTGCTGTATTCGGCGGCCGCACTCGCTGACGTCGAGTTCAAGATTGCGCATCTCAGTGATCCGTTTCGCTGGCGCAAGCCGCAGCTCGTGTTCGTCAATTCGATGACCGACCTGTTCCACGACGCGGTTCCCGTCCATCTCATTGACGATGTATTTGCCGTTATGGCTATCGCCCGTCACACGACGTTCCAAATTCTCACGAAGCGCGCGAAAAAGATGCGCGACTACTTCGCCGCTCCCGATGTATGGCAGCGGATCGATGAATCGGCATGGCGTTTGACAGGCCAAAGCATTGAGATGACCGCCAAGCCGCTGCCCAATGTCTGGCTGGGTGTGAGTGTCGAGAATCAAAAGCATGACGACCGTGTTCTTGAATTGCTCGCGACACCCGCCGCCGTGCGTTTCCTGAGCTGTGAGCCGTTGCTCGGAGCCTTGAACGTCCGTCAGATTTGGGACGCGGACAACAACATCTTCGACGCCCTTACGGGTGACGTCGGCGTTGAAGGGCGCGGACACACCGGGCCGACGGACGAACGCATCCATTGGCTCATTGCCGGAGGCGAGAGCGGGCCGAAGGCGAGGCCGATGCATCCGGACTGGGTGCGCACGCTCCGCGATCAATGTGCCGCGGCTGACGTGCCCTTTCTCTTCAAACAGTGGGGCGAATACCGGCCCGCCGTCATGAAGGAGCTGGACGGTGACATTTCCTTTCCATCCGTGGATTGCCCACGCACCCGACTTCACCAGCTCCCCGACGTCACCGACATGCTGCGCATCGGCAAAAAAGCCGCAGGCCGTGTGCTCGATGGCATCGAACACAACGCCTTTCCACTCGGCTATGAAAGGAGCCTCGCATGACCACCACGCCGCTGGATGAGGTGATTGAGGAAGCCGCGATGATCTGGCTGCGGGAACGCGATCAGCAGCCGTGCTCCCTCCGCCGCCACCGGCTCCTGCTCATGATTCACGAAATCACGAGGGACGTCCGCCAAGCTTCCCCGCCTGCCCAGCCAAACTGCCACCGAGGCCCTTTCCGCGACATCCGCATGGCCCAGGCCAATGACACCACTTTCGACATCGACCTTGTTTGATCCCATGCCAGACCAGCCACCCACCATCCCGCCGCCCAAGTGCGAACTGCCGACCAAGTTCGAGGTCGTCGTCTATAGACGCTGCACCCACGATGCCGCTTTGTGCGAATCCATCGCGTCCGTGCGCATCCGCGAAGATGGGCATGTGACCGCGCATGGCCGCTCAGCCGACCTCGCCAATTCATGGACGCCGCTGATTGAAGCCGCCGGTGCCGTCGGCCGGTTTGTAAGCCGCGCCGCGCTCAAAGGTGCCTTTGACGAACTGATGAGCGCCGATCCGGGCGAATGCGCCGCCTTCTCCCACCCCGAACACCCCTGCTGCCAATGAACACGCTATTTGACGTCCCGACAAAACCCAAGGCCACAGCCTTAGAACCCAAAAACACCCGTTTGGCGAGATTGCGCAAAAAACTCGATGAGGTGGAATCGGATCTCGACGACGCCCGAGATGAGGTCGCCAACCTTGAGTCGATCGCAGAAACGCTTTCCGAACAAATCGAGCAGATCGAAAGCGAACCAGACTTCGAAGAGGGGAAAGCCTGCGACGTGTTGAGCCGCTTTGACCGGCTGACATGCTACAGCGGAGCCATGTGGGAGATGGCCGATCGTGTCAGAGACGGCACAGCCAATGCCAATGATTGGGCACGTCTCACAGCCTATATCGAACTACGCGAGCGTGAGGAGGCGCTGGCTCGTTGATGAGGACAAATCGTCACCTTGACCCGGCTTACTTCGCGAAGCGTCGCCGCCGCCTGTGCGGCCAAGGCCGCTGCCCTGAATGCGCGGGCACGCGGGAAAACACCACCTTCGTCCTCTGCACCGCCTGCCGCGCCAAGCGCGCCGCGTGGTGGAGGCGCACCCACTCTCACGCCTGATCCCATGACGCCCGCCATCACTCTGCCTTCCATTCTCACTCCGTCCGAAGCAAAAAAACTCGGCATCAAGCAGTCCATCAGTGATCCGCTGCCGTGGCCGGATGACCGCCCATATGCCGAGGCCATGCTTCACGGCTTGCGCCACCAAGGCGTGACGAGCGCCATCGTCATCACCCGTGGCACGTCCGCCCGTGGCACCTGCGAGGTGTGGCGCACGCCCCGCGACACCCGCGCCCTGCACAAGAACTCCCCGCAAAATGTCCGCTCCCGCGCCCGTCGGCTGGTGAACTTGAACAAGGCCAAGAACCTCGCGAACTGACCATCCCTGATGCAATATTTGAACCTCAAAACCGACGACATGCGCGCCACGAACTTTGTGGACGCATCCGAGGCCGATGCCGGCACATGGCTGAAAGTGATGCTGCATTGTCTCTCGACCGAAAACGGCGGCATCCTGAGAGCCTGCCGCGCATGGACGGCAAAGACATGGCTGCGCGTCTGCGGCATCGAGCATCTGCCTGTGAATGACGGACCTCTGTGGCGATGGGAAGGTGATGATTTGCATCTTTGGGCCTTTCCTCATGAGAAACAAAAGCAGGTCCAGGCCGGGCGCGAGGGCGGCCAAAAAGGAGGCAGGCCGCGCAAAAATAACCCTCCCCAAAACCCTCCCACCAACCCCCCCGAAAACCCGAAAGGAAGGATAAAGGAAAGGGAAGATAAGGGAATGGAAGGAGAAAGTGAATGTGCGCGCGTGGCTGTCGCCGAGGAGATCACAGACAAACCCGAATGGCACCCTTTCTGGATGCGGGCGGAAAGCTACAATCGCGGCAATGCCGAGATGCTCGTGATCCCTCCGCGCTTCGTCGAGCACTGGTGGACGCTCCGCGAATCCTCCGAATGGGTGTCAGCCGGCAACCGCCGCATCGCCGACAGCTTCGAGGCGCGCTGGGCTGACCTGCTGCTGATGGCTCGCCGTTTCAAGGCAGACGGCACCCTGGCTGACTTCGCGAGGCCGGTTTCCGCTCCAGAAAAAAAAGAAGGGGGCGGGGTTTTCAGTGACATCCAGATCGAGCCTTCAGGTGACTGGAGATTGTTTGCCGTGGCAAAGTTGGAAATCGACTGGAAAGGGCGATGGAACGATTTGCTGGACCGCCTGCGGGCGGAGATTCTCGCCGCCTTGCGCTCATCGGATGAGGCTACGCTGGTCGCGTTTGGATTCAGCACGGGGAAGGAGGGGGCATGAGCGACGTGGACGCAACGCACCCAGAAGGTGGGGAATACGAAAATCCGCTGCCAGAAAAAAAAGAGGGGAAGGGAGTGGAAGACTCGCTCGCGCGCCTGAATCGCCAGCTTCCCTTCTCGGACGAAGCGGAGAAGGGATTGCTGTCCTGCCTGTTGCAAGATCCCGGTGAGCGCATGGTCGAGGCAAGGCAACACGTCCCTGAAGACGCGTTTTATCACACTCCCAACCGCACGATCTACCGGGTGATCCAGATGATGGCAGACAAAAACCTGCCCATTGATCCCGTGTCTGTCGCTAATGTGCTGAGAGACATGGGGGAACTCGACAAAGTGGGGGGATCGGCCGCCATCTCCGAGCTTTATACCTTTGTTCCCATTGCGGCGCACTACCCGTATTACAGCCGCGTGGTGCTGGCAAAGCTGGCGCTGCGGAAGCTCATTGCTTTCGGGGCGAAGTGCATCGAGCGCGCTCACGAGCATGGCAAGGAAGAGCCAGATGAGGAAGTGGGGCCGCTCGTGGCGGAGATGCAGGAGGAAATCTTTGCCATGACGGCAACTGCGGCCAGTGGCGATGGCGGTCAGGATTATGACAGCGTGCTGCTCGATGTGGCGGACAAGGTTGAGGCGCAGCTTGCCAATGCGGCAGTCATCCCAGCCGATCGCATTCCCACGGGCTTTACGGATATTGACCGTCGCGTGTGGGGTTATGTGCGGGGAAATCTCGTGATCCTTGCCGGGCGGCCATCCATGGGCAAGAGCGCACTGGCAAAAGACATCTATGGCAACGTCGCACGAGGCACCGGACACTACCGCGAATGGAATGATGATGCGCGCTGGCCGCATCGGGTGAGAAAGCAGGTGGTCGTGTTTAATCTTGAAATGACCAACATCCAGAGCGGCGTGCGCGATCTAGTGGGTGGCGCTGGCCTTGATTTGCAGGCGATGCGCTACGGGCTTCCTCTGCGGGGTGCGCTTGATAAACTCGAAACGAGACTGCGGCAGATCAAAGGCGCGCCAATCCGCATGTATGACCGGCCGGGAATGAGCATCCAGAAGATGCGCTCCATCTGCCGGGCTCGGAAACGCAAGCACGGACTCGATCTCGTGGTGATCGATTACCTCCAGCTCATGCACAGCGACAGCAAGCGCGCGCAGCAAAACCGCCAGCTTGAAATCAGCGAAATCAGCGCCGGGCTGAAGGAGATGGCAAAAGAACTCGACTGCGTTGTGCTGGCCCTTGCTCAGCTCGGGCGCGGTGTCGAAGAGCGCAAAGATAAGAAGCCACTGCTGTCAGATCTGCGTGAGAGCGGAAGCATTGAGCAGGACGCCGATGTGGTGATGTTTGTTCACCGGCCGTGGTATTACCACCGCGAAGGCCCGGACGACGGCGTGGCTCAGGTCATCTTTGCCAAGGGTCGCGACATTGGAATGGGCGAAGCCGATCTCCAGTTCAACGGACACTTCACCACATTCGAGAGCAAGACCTTCAACCTGCTCAGCAACAATGAGGAAAAGAAAGAGCACTGAATCGTGAACACCTCACCCCCATCACCCACCGATTCCGACCGCGCCATTGCGATCATGGAGAAGCACGCGACCTTTTGCGCCAGGTGGCAGGAAGCCTTTTCCGTGGCGATGCCTCAGCCTCGAGAGCCAAGGGGGGCAATGCTGATCGACTACACGCCATACGCTTACTGGCACGGTGCAGAGCAGGAGCTTCGCCGCTGCATCGAGGCTCTGAAGGGCAAAGAGCCGACCGAGGAATGGCTCAATCATTTATTGGAGGGATGACGCTAACGCCCCGGATCAGGCACGCGAGGAGTAAAATATGGACAACACGACAGACGATCTACGAGCGTTGCCTGCATCCGATTTGTTGGGCCTTGTGGTTCTCACAGCGTCATTCCCATATTTGCTTGATTGGCCGCTGGCCTCCCGTGGCGTTGAAGCCATCAACAGCTATGCGGCAAAAATCCTCCCAACTGTTCACATAGTAGCCCTTGGTTCGCGTCTGAACGATCGGCGCCCGATCCCAGAGCAGCTCGCTTGCTGCCTTCATCATGTGATAGAGGCTGTTTCTGTCGGAGCCGTCGTCATAATCAAGGTCCGTGGTGTCATCACCTTTCGCGCTGGCAATGTAGAGGGGATCGCCCTGCCAGTGCCCCTTAAAACCGATCCCCGAGTTCGAGCGGAGGCAATGTAGCATGCAATCATATAGAAGATCCAGTCGTGCGCCGTCAATGGCGCTGAATGCCGAGATGAAAAAGTCGATGCGGTCGCGTTCGGTGTTCATTGGTGTGTGGTATCGGAAGCGTGGTCGAACGCGAGTGATTCGATTAACGTCAATGCAGTTGTGGTTGCTGGATTGGAGGCTGGCGCATGACTGTCTGACGCGGCGTTCTCGAATGATTCTTCAGTCGCTTGTATCGAACGCCCAAGAGCGTGCGGTTAGTTGGCCCAACGACTCAAGCTCTGCCGCCGACCTTGCGAACCCCAGACGACCGAAAAGCTAGCAAATGAGCCAGAGCAGGTCGGCAGCAGCGCAGTGTTAGCGCAACGAATTATGAAAACGTATTCAGAAGACGAAAAGAACAACGAGGTTAAAAAAGCTTTAGCGGCGTTTATCGTCGCGTCGGCCGCACAATATTCCCGTGGAGCGTGGCAAGGCGTCGATGTCGCTACGGACATGCTGAAATCAGGCGGCATCACGGAACACGACGTCCTGGTGCACGCGGTCGATAAAATCACGCGACTGAGGCTCATTGGCCTTTTGCGCTAACGCCGAGATCAGCCAGATGCGCTCTCAGCGATCACACGAATAACCAACGAGCCAATGCGCATCTTGGCTGTAGCGAATTGTTAGGCGCGAACGACTCACGAATATGAAAACCTTCATCGACAAAACAGAAGAGGCGCAATTCAACGCCGAAGTGGCCAAGCTCCGCGAGCTGGTCAAAGACCCGTATGCCGCCCTGCACGACCTCGCGCAGAGCTTCCGCTGGCTCGCAAACCAAGTCAGCGCGATTCGCCGACGCATCGACGAAGACGAAGAGGACGACAAATATCCGCTGGTCCATCAGATCGACGAGGCGCTGAAAGAAGCGGAGGATCACACCTGCGGCACCGACATCGGAATGGCGATGGACCACGGCGCATGGCTCACGAAAGACGGATGGGAGCCGCGCGAAACCATGCCGTTTCTTCAGGACGCCTAACGCCAAGGATCAGGCACAGCCGGAAAACCACAATCAACCATCAAAGTCCTAACATCATGGCCGAAGAAAACGACACTCAAGCACTGCAGCGCGAGGCTGTTGAACCTGCATCCGCTGGTTCGCTGCGTTGCGGCGAGGTGCTGCAATGGAATGCGAAGGGGACCAAACCCGTGAAACGCTGCGAAAATCTGGCGGACTGGAAGAACCTAGCCCCGTGCAGAGATAGCATTCTTGGCATCTGCGATGCATGCGCGTCAAAGCGATTTCCTCGCAGTCTTGCGACATGCCAAGACTGGGCGCGAATCAATCCAGCGAACGCCGGTCATCAGACACCCGCCGCCGCTGGTGTTGAAGCAAAACAAAAGGCAATCGGCGGGTTGTCTGCATGAACCTTGTTAGGCGCGATTTTATGAGCGTATCCCAATACACAGAAACAGACGACGAACGGGCGGAGCGGCTACCTGCGGTGCTCGAAAGATATGCGCAGGACATCGACAAATACGGCCGGCCGATTGATTCCGGTCTGGCATCGGTGCTCCGATTCGCAGCCAAAAGATTAGCCTCGACGATAAAGCAGGACGGCGAAGCGCCTAACGTCTCGGATCAGACACCGCGAACCCAGGACGTGGCAAATACGACAGACGGCCTAGAGCGGTTGTCTGCATCCGTTTTGTTCGTCCCGTTGTTGGCCGATGATGTTCGCCTCGTCATTGGTGCTCTTGATTCTCTGGGTTCCGCGCTGGCAGACCATCATCATCAATGGTCTGTTGGCGAACGTGAAATCTACGAGCAGTCCGTGGAACTTCTCGAAAGGGCTATTTCTTCTTCGTGCGGTTGTATGGTGCCTGATTCGTTGGCTTCAGGGATATTCCCTCTGCCGAAGCCTTGCTCTGAACAGCACTTTCAGTGCGCCCAATCTTCAAGCCGATCACTCGCGTCGGAGTGTTCTCCTTGGCGAGTTGCTTCACTTGCTTTACTTCGGCTGGTGTCCATGCCTTGCCGCTGTTTCTGGTGGATTTGCTCATGGCGTTTATCGTGGGTTGGTGGTGAACTTGCTTTTCGGAGGACGAACGCATAAGCTCATGGACGCCGACCCCAAATGCCCGATTCAAGAGGGACGCTCCTCGGCGTTCCATGCAGCGCCTTGTTCGCCTTTCTTCGAGGATGAGTGGGTGACGATCTATCACGCCGACGCTAGGGAAATCCTGCCGATGCTGCGCGATTATGTGCTTGTCACTGACCCCCCCTACGGCGTGGACATGGGCAAGACAAAGGGAAGCGGAGGAAAGCACGGGCTGAAACTGGATGCCTACGACTCAATCCCTGACGACTATGAAGCATGGAAAACTCTAATCCTGCCGGTGATCTCCGATGCCGTGAAAGGTGCGAAGCGTGGATGCGTCTTCACTGGCCCGCACCTGCAAGAGCAGCCGAAGGCCGACGCCATCGGTGGCATCTACTGCCCTGCCGGATCGGGACGGCATTCGTGGGGCTTCAAGACGTTCCTGCCGGTGATGTTCTACGGCACGGCTCCGAACCTGCAAAACGGCGCGAAGCCCAACACCCTGAGAAGCTCTGCGACTGCTGAGAAAAACGGCCATCCATGCCCAAAGCCGTTGGAGTGGATGGCATGGTTGATCGGGCTGGCCAGCGAACCGGGCGACCTGATCGTCGATCCGTTTATGGGCAGCGGAACGACTCTGAGGGCAGCGAAGGACTTGAACCGTCGCGCCATCGGAATCGAACTGAGTGAAAAATACTGCGAAATCGCAGCGCGTCGAATGTCTCAAGACGTGTTCAATTTTGAGGCGAACAGATGATTGTCTCGAACCGATTCGCAATAATTCGATTTCACGATGTCACTACCGGAGCCAAATCCTCCCACGTCAACGCCGGGCACGCCTTTGCACTGTCACCATAGCGATCTTCCGTGATCGTCATCCGCTCCCCGCTCAAAGTCGCACTGGTTGCGTGGCCCAGGAACAAGCTCGCCATCTTCGTGCCCCAGCGGTCCTGCACATGCGTCGCCACCCAGTGCCGCAGCAAATAATTCCCGTGCTGTCCCTCCGGCACAAACTGCCGCATCCACTCATTATGCTCGCGTTCCACCAGATTCCTCGCAGCCGTCATCGATGCTGCCCCAATCAACGACCCCTCTGTCGCCACCTCACGCATGGCCGCCCACAGGTCCGG
>JACCDT011604579.1_pt1 | contig 10785 bp, 23 predicted proteins | sample 7446291 | NCBI WGS metagenome assembly JACCDT01 (sample SAMN15323446, study PRJNA562643) | freshwater metagenome | isolation source: river surface water | place: USA:Blue River Watershed | collected 2017-08-17 | reverse complement strand
TTGCTTATGCTCTTTACCATTGCCATGACATCTTTTTTTAGCATATCGTAAGATTCTTTGTCCTCGGCACTCGGCGAATAATCGGCCGCCACCAAAACCGAGAAAGAAAAAATGTAAAAAAGAATCCTGACCAGCATTTTATTCCCCCACCTTCTTCAGCAAATACCGCAGCTCACCCTGAATGACCAGCTCGTCGAATCGCTTCACCGGTATATCTGGGTAATGCTCGTTTGCTGCGCGAAGAATGGCCCCGTCATCTGAGCGGTAAAGCCGTTTCAGGGTGTTCTCTCCGTTGACGAGCGCAACCACGATTGAGCCCTGCTTGAGCTCTTGCGGATGCGGCGCCGGACGAAAAATCGCGAGGTCACCAGCATGGATATTCGCGCCGATCATAGAGTCGCCGCGCACGCGCAGCGCATAGAGCGGCCCGCGATCCGCAATCAGTGCACGCGGGAAAAGAATCTTTTTCCCTGTCGGCGTTTCTTCTGCTGTCAAAGGCCCAGCGGCCACACTGCCGAGTTCGACTATTTCGCGTTGCTCGCTATGCGAATATTCTTCACCCCTTGTCTGAGATGAAACTCTTGAGTCCGACCGCTTGGATAGAACAGCGATCAGGTCTTCCACAAGTTTTCGCTCTGATTTTCCGAGTCCTGTAAGCCCTCCTTGTGAAAATCTACTATAAGCATCGCTCATCTTTGGGGCATTCTCGCCGATAAACATTGCGACATTTTCGTGCGTCCAATAATCAGGATTAACATGGTACTTCAGTTTCAACAGTTCGATCATCGTACCAGATAAATTTTTAACCCGCCCGTTGGTGATATCTGATATGGCTGTCTTTGTTACGCCAAGCTCCTTTGCCGCTAAAACCTTAGAGATTTTAAGCATTTCCAGCAAACGGTCAAATTTAGCGCCGATCATTGTACGATAACTTCACTTTTTTGTTGACGTAGTACGTTTATCTTACTATCTCCCCTGTGTCGCTGCTGCTGCTAACTTACTGAACTGAGTTCAGTCGGACGGCAGCCGCAACACCGACCCGGCCACGCGGCAGAGCCACAAGGCAGGGTAAAGTAAAAAGGAAACAGGGAGGGGCGGGATTATGTCACAAGATAGAGCAGTCTTAATTCGGAAAGTTGATCCTTGCGGCGCGGTTTGGTTTAAAGGGGTTCAGTATGATATTCGAGACATTGCCGAGGTAGGCGAATCGGTAGTAATCGAGGCAACGCAAGGGAAGGTTTTTCACTGCTCTCAGAGCGGAAAGCTTACCGAAATCGCACCTCTGGAACGTCGCGCGTATTTAGCTGGAGCTTATTCGGGAGCGGCAAATGATCAGCCATAAGAAGCGCGAATCTCACAGCGTCATAAGCACCCAAGCGCTGGCCGCCGAACATCTTTCCGTTTTGGAAAAATCCTGCAACGAACTCACCGTAACGATCATCTCGTTTTTGTGTCTTCAGTTGCCCAATCATAAACTGATCAGTTTTCAAGGTAAAGGAGTCGAAGGGGCCTGTGAAAATCGCGACGATATCAAACTCGTCCCACCATTCGGCCAATACAACAGAGACTTCTTCGCTGCTGTTGTACGCGCCCTTGTCCTCGGCATTCCCGTGCTCGAAGAAATATTCAAGTTTTTGCACGTAGAGATTATGCATACGCCACCGCTTTCATCTCTCTCAAACCTTCAACCAAAAGGAGTATCTCCATGAACACAACCTTAGCCGACGCGCAGCGTAGTCTCGCCTGGCGCGACGTCGAACCGAAGACGCGCAACCACGTGCGCACGATGCTGATCTTGAAGCATGGCAGCCTGTCCGATGCGTCGGTCGCGCTGCGAATCCCATACATGCGACTGAGTCATGCCCTCGGCGGACGCGAAAGCATCATCTGGATCGTCGCGGCGATTCAGGCCGATCTCGGTCTAAGCAACGAACAGGTGCTCGCGTTGTGGCCGCTGCTGCGCGAGTGGCCGAAGGCAGACCGGAGGGCGGCATGACACCCGAAGTCATGGCGCGTCTCGGCCTGCTCTCCTTCAAAGAAGGCAGCGGCAATCTCACGCCACAAGATCGCGCAGAACTCGATCTGCTCAGCACCATCGACGAGACGCTCAGCAATCCGGCCAGCGCTCGACTCAACGACTTTATGACAGCCGCGTATAAACTCGGCGATCTCACAGCAAGGGGGAAGGCAATATGAAACAGGTAAAAGTCGAACTCAACGCGAAAGGCGAATTCACACTCGGTGGTATCGTTTTCTCCACCTGCGGCAAACTCGCCGGCGAAACGGTGCGCATCAAACGGTGCGCGAAGCAGGTGCTACTCGCCTATGGTAAGCACGAGACCAGCGCGATTCTGCCGATCGGGTTTGCGAAGACAGCGGAGGTCATCAATGATCAAGCCAACTAATCCTTGGATACTAACCGATATGGTGCCTAAGGATGTACCATTCGATTCTAAGCGTTGTATCCCACCGAAAACAAGGCCAGTTTTCACAGCTACCATAAACGATTTTATGTGCGAGATCAGCCGTAATCAGCAAGGCCAAGTTACCGCACTCCTTCATCGTAATTTCAAAACAGGAGAAGCTAAACTATGAATCACATTCTCGAACGCAAACCCTTCGAAACGCAACGCGACAACGCGTTATATCCAAACGGCAGCTGCGGCCCGACGTCGCACGTCAACGCGCTGCATGCCGTCGGGCTCTGCCTGCCGCGTGGCAAGTTCGACCAGGAAGAAGACTTCCTGAGCCATTGGCTCGAACAACAACCCGCTATCGATTACATGCTGCGAAACTACCCGGTCTCCAAGGGTAGCACACTACGCCCGCGCCATTTCGGAGAGATCATCGCCTGGGCGGTAAACCAGATCATGCGGCCTGTCGTCGGCGCGGACGTGGTTTTTCGCAAGGCACGTACGATGACCGAAATGGCGCAGGCCATTCTTTCAGACCGACCGCTGGTTGTCAGCACCAGCTTCACGAGCTTCGGCCACTTCATTTGCCTCGCTGGCGTCGACCTGGCCGACGACGTGCTCGATCTCAAGAACCTCAAAGACGAGGATATCCGGGCGTTCTACGCCGACGACAGTTGGGGCGACTACAACGTGAACTACAAAAGCCGCAACGGCAACAACGTGCGGTATACCAGGGCACTCTTGCGCGACATGCTGAAAGGTGGCGAGAGCGGCCTGCGCTGGACCTCTAACCTGGTCACAAACCCGGCGCACGACAAGGGGGGATATGTTCCAGCTGCTTGAGAAAATCTCGCCTCTGACCAGAGACCAAGCCGACAAACTGGCGCGCGCTGCACGGCGAGTCTTACAAGAACTGTCGAAGCAGTTTGCACCCGAAAACCTCGCTGACAAAGAAACCAGCGAGGCGCAGCGCGAGCTCGCGAAAGAGCGCGCAAGGAGGGAAGCGCGGTGAACGAACTCTGCGCCCTGCTGCGATTTTTTCTCGATCACCCGACCGAGCAATTTATCGGTCGTGAGGTGGCGCAGAAACTCGGCACGCCAGAGCGTAGCTGCTACCGTCACCTGAAGTTACTCACCGAAGAAGGGATCATCATCTGCGAGGCGCGCGCCTACAGATTCAATAAAGACCTCGCGCGAAAAATTTTGCGCGAAATTAAGTTCGCAATTTAGGAGATACCATGAAGAAAGAAACAGCTGTCGCCAAGGCCGAGTTCGGCATCGAAAATTTCCCCAAGTCGGTCACCGACCCAGAGACCGGCCTCAAGATCAAAGTCACTCACGACATGGTCGCCGCGCTCGTAAGCGCCGAGCGACAGATCACGTCGGGCGCCGAACAGATCGCTATGGCGCTGCACAGAATCCGTCGTGAGAAACTCTATCTGCTGTATGATCTCGGCAGCATGAGCGAATACCTTGAGAAGCGCTTCGCATTTACCGAGCGCTTCGGCTACTACCTTCTCAAGATGGCAGACGTCTTCGGCGACTCGAAGCACTTCGCCGACATCATGCGACAGCCGCGCAAGCTGCTCGAAATTGCTGCGAAAGACGAGGGACTGACGAAGCAGTTTCGCGACGGTGAAATCACGCTATCGAATGGAACGGTCACCACGCTCGCCGCACTGAAAAAAGAGATCACGACAGAGATCGTCAAAGACTACGAAAAGACGAAGAAGAAAAACACCCAGCTCGAAAACGATTTAGATGAAGCGCGCAAAGAGCTGAAAGACACTAAGGTCGTCATTCGAAATTACGAAAAACGCGCCGATGTACCCGACAAGTACTTTCAAACCATCACAGCCAAAGCGGCGGCGCTGACAGAGATTCTGGCGATCGAAGCAGAGGCTGCCGACATGATGGCCCGGCTCGCTGCCATCGAATCTGAAGAACCGACGGTGGTCTCTAAGCTCGCCGGTGTCCTCAGCATGGTTCTGGCCGGCTTCTCGCAGGTACAGAGCAAATACATGCACCTGATTCTCGAAGTAGCACCTGAAAAAAAGGTCTGAGCGCATGCACAAGATTCCAGACGAGATGCTGCGGCATATTAAGCGCGAACACGAAAGTGCGCCGCATTCAGAGAAGCGCGCACTCCTTAAGCGCTACGCCGCTCTGCATAAAAGCAGCGTTGCGACACTCTATCGCAAGCTGACCGATCTCGATCGTGGAATCGTGAAAACCCGCCGCGCCGACTATGGCAAACCGCGAGTCACCGACCTGGAAACCTTGCGCCGCGATATGTTCGCCTTGGCGGCGCTACGCTTGCCCGGTTCTCCGCGTAACACCGGCGAGTTCGGCTCTACAGAGAGAGCCTTGGAGATCGCCCAAATGGAGACGGTTGAGCTGATCTCGCGAAACTATAGCATCGGCACGGCAAACCGCTGGATGGCGCGATTCGGCATCAACCAGCGCGGATTCAAGATCGAAAAAAAATCCGTCGAGCTTTTGGCGAACCATTCAAATCACGTCTGCATCGTCGATGCGACGGTCTCTAAAATCTATTACCTGCGCGCCGACGGTAGCATCGTCAACGACCCATCGATATTCGTAGACCGTTCGCACGGTGAAGATCGGCTGCGTAAGAACAACCTCAAGAAGATCTGGCTCTATTGCGCGGTCGACCTGTTTTCCAAGGCTTGGTGGCCTCTGGGATTCGCCGGTTATCGTCTCGGGGAAAATTCAAACGATTTATTCGATTTTTTCAGAGAGCTTTTCTTGCCCAAGTCGCATTCTCCCTGCCATGGCCTGCCTGACATTCTTTACTCAGACCCCGGCTCTGCTATGACCAGCGGCATCATCGAGCGCATGGCTGTAAATCTCGACATCAAACTCATTCAGCACCAGGCGTTTAATCCGCGCGCCAAAGGCCCGATCGAGGCGCGTATTCACGCCCTGCAACGCCAGGCAGAATTCTGGTTGGGAAAACTACCGAAACAAGAGCGCCCCGCGACCATAGACGAGTATAACGAATACATGCAGGCATTTGCACGGGCGCATAATGCCAAGAGCGGGGCTTGGCTGCGATTTGCCGCCGGGGCAAAGGCGCATCCGATTCGCAGCGTCACCGACGACGAAATGCTCACGTCGATTACTGAGCCGTTACAGCGCAACATCGACAAATGGGGATGCATCTCTGTGGACGGTCAACGGTTTGAGGTAGAGAACAGCCACGAGCTGATGGGCAAGAAGAAGCTCGATATCTTCCGCAAACGCAGCGGTGAAATGGTGCTCATTTACAACCGCAAAGAATACAAGGTGAAAAAGACCGGCAAGGTCGGTGTGGTTGTCGGCGAAGAACACCATGCCTTTCCCAAATCCGAAGGAGAAATCAACCGCGACCTCGTGCGCCTCGAAGCGAAAAAGATCACCAACGGTATCACGCGCGAGGACATCACTTCGACCCAGAAGAATATTCTGCACTTCTCGCCGACGGCAGAGCCAGCAAAGATCGTCGGCCCGTTGCCGCATGACGAATACAAAGATGCCGAATCAGCATGGCTCTTTATTGCTGCGCGCACCGGTTATGCGCGTAGCGAATTTTCAGATAAGCTCCGCGAGGCAATCGACGGCATGTTCACCGCGCTGCTAACATTAGAGCCCTTCGTTATCACCGCAGACGACATCATCAAAGTCTGCAACTCGATTCAGGTACAGAAAAAACAGGAGATAGAAAATCATGGATAACCAAAAAACAGAGGATTTCAGCGCGCTTGATAAACTGGGCCTGGTCGCATCGCGGGCATTCGTAGCGGTCGACAAGCGAATCAGGCAAACGGTGCAGAGCGATAAGATGCTTGCGCTATATGCGCCAACCGGCACCGGCAAATCGACCGCTCTCGATATCAGCATCGGGCGCATGAGTAACTCGGGTCGCATATTCATCATGCGAACGACGGCTTACAATCCGGGTGCAGACATTAGCGGCTCGATCATCAATATCATGATCGGTGAGTTGATGCAGCAAAAGCCTCGGCGCGATATTCTCGCGCGGCTGACTCAGCTCAAGGCGGGACTCTTAGAGCATTCTCTGAAACGCAAGATTGTCCTGGTCATCGACGAGGCACAAGATATGCACCCGCAAACGTTGTATGCGATCAAAAAACTGCATGAGCTCGGCAGTTCTGTCATGCGTCGCAACCTGTTTTCGGTTTTGCTTTCAGGCAAACCGGGACTGCAAAATCTCATCACCGCAGAGGAACTAAATTTCCGGTTCGGTGTTCACGAGATGCAGCCGCTCACTAAAGCCGAAGCGATCGACTATTTCCGCATGCGCCGGGTTAAGTTTTCAAACGGCGAAGCCATCGAAAAGGTCATCCATCGCTGTGGAACACGCCCAGCGGCGCTCGACTCTGCCTGCAACGTTCTGCTGGCAATGTCCAATGAAGACAAGATCACAGGCGAAGCCGTGCGCAATTACCTACGCCGAAACTATCGACCAGCGATGGCCGAACTCGGCCTGAGCGACAGGAAAATGTCAGACAGAATCTATGAGCTTCTGGGCCTCAGGTACTCGCCCTCGATGATAAACAAAGTAACCAACGGCCATGCTGTTGGCAGTAAAGACGACGTTGTATTAGATGCGGTCGAAGATGTTTTGAATAAGCGGCGGCAAGAAGTACAAGCAAAAAATGTCCCAAGGAGGCAAGCAGTATGAAGAAAAAAACACAGGCTAAAAAAAGGCCAGCGGCACCGAAGGCGGTCATCGTGAAAAGCAACGCAGACGTTGTTGTCATGAAGAGCGCACCGAAGCCAAAGAAAGCCAGGAAAACCGGAGGTTCAAAATGAAGCTCGCACACGAACTGCCGAACAATCGGTACAAGAGCAAGCAGGAACTCGAAGAAGCGATGAAGCTGCTCGGCGACCTGAACCGCGAAAAGAAGCGTCTCGAAATCGAAGCCAACGAGAAGATCCAGGCGATTCAGGAAAAACTGGCCAAGGCGATCGAACCGTATGACGCAAAGATCAATCACGTTGCAGATGGCATCAAATACTACTGCGATGAGAATCGCGAGAAACTCTTCGGTACCGAAAAGACTCTCGATCTCGTGACAGGCACATGCGCCTACCGCGCCGGAAAACCATCGGTCGACGGCTCGGGCATGAAGAAGCTGATCCAAAAGGTCATCGACGAAGCCAAGCTCACGAAGTCGGTAAACGCGCTACAGGCAAAGCTGATGAAGATCTTCCTCGTCTTGAAGATTTCCGAAGACAAGGCTTTGATCTTGAAGTATCCGAAGATGGCCAAAAAGCTCGGCTACAAAATCAAGAAGGGCGACGAACTGCTCTACGTCAAACCGGCTCAGGTCGACGCAGAGATCGAAGTCGCGGCGTAAGGTTTATGGCTGCGCTTGCCACAAAAACCATCAAGCAGATCAAGGCGATCTATGGCCTGGCCTCGCGCCTGAACATGGACGCCGAGCTGCTGCATGATACAGTCTTCGGTCTCACCCGCCGCACCAGCATTGCCCACCTCACAAAAGACGAGGCCACGCATGTCATTAAGACTTTGCTGAACCACCTCAACCCAGACGCTTTGCGTCGGCAAAAGGGCAACATCACTTATCTCGTCAGCACCGATCAGGTCGAGAAGATCCGTGCGCTGGCGGCAAAGATGGGCTGGGGCGACGAGCAAATCGACAAACTATCGCAACGCCAGTACAAACAACCTTTCCGACGCCTGCGCGTCAATCAGGCGCAGGGCCTTATCGAGGGCATGAAATCGATACTGGAAAGAAAAGGTACGGTGGCATCGTGAAGAAGAAATTATGGGAATATGTGACGGACGACTACGTGAATCCAGAAGACGAGTATAACTGGTTTTTTGACTGCAACGACCGTCGCAGAAAACCAAAAAGGCGGCACCGGAAATGACGGCGAATATCCACAGAGTTAACCTGGGGGCCGGACCGATCTTTTCGGTTCAGCTCGCCGGGCTTTCTATAGCCGAAGCCGACTTTATGAAGTCGCTCGCGGACACCGTTACGCGCGATCAGATGGAGCTGCCGCAGCATTCGAGCCACGAAGTGATTCTCGATGCGGCGATGAAGCTCTGCGATCAGTACGGCAAAGACGATCCCGAATACACAACGACCGCCGTGCGCCTGGCTTCGCTCGCGCTGCGGATCGCAACCGAAGGCGAAGAGGCGTTTGATAAGGCATGCAATGAATCTTGAGGCACACTTAAATCGTCAGAGACAGTGGAGCTTGAGAACCTTTGGACCAGGTTACTCCTGCCAACGCATTCTCGATCACATGAAAAAGGAAATTGCGGAGGTAGAATCTGCATCATCATCCGAGCGGCTCGGCGAATGGATCGATCTTATTCTTCTGGCGTTTGATGGAGCTTGGCGAAGCGGGGCCGGCACAGCGGAGATTTGCCATGCGATTGAGAACAAGCAAAAGATAAACGAAAGTCGGCAATGGCCTGATTGGCGCACAGCCGATGAGAACAAAGCTATTGAGCATGTGAGGCAAGCATGAAAACCTTCAAAGGCCGAATCAGCATCCAGCTTCGAAACATGCTTCAGGTAACATCACCTTTCAAGATCGAAGCGATCGGCCTGCCCGAAGCACTGATCGAACTCTTTCGCCGGGAAGCTAAGCGCGGTGCGATACTGAGCTTCTCGATTACGGATATTACCGCGAGGAAAGCACGCGCCGCATGGCTCAAAGAGGAGTACAACAAGTGATCACCTTTGATAAAGCTTTGTTGTTGGTTCCAGAGTACATTATTCTGCAACCTGGTATCGACGTATGGAAAGATGACGATCAATTTTTCCATACTGGTAGAAGGGAATGGTGGATCGCTGACCCCAACGGTGAAATCGTTGAGGAGCTGGGACGCCGGCCTATTCCGGAATCAATCAGGTATAGTGAGGCCAGATGGCTAATGTATAACAGCATGGCTATCGTTGATCCGATAAATCCAGGTTGGATTTTTGCCCTTGAAGCAGAATACGACGAAGAGGGTTATGTGGTAGCGGGTCACCGATTCAAGCGTAGTGATCTAAATTTTGGCATGCGCAAGTTCGCCAGTAAAGAAGCAGCAGAAGCAGCATTAACTGTTTTCAACACGTACAAAAACGGTCAGTCAGATTTAATTGCGATGCTCTCCGAAGGCCCCGGCGCTCTGATGCGGTGGATATCCAAGGAAAGGCAATGAAGCAGATCACTGGCACCATTAAAGCTATCGCCACGCGCTGCCGCAACGGCGGCAAGTGGAACGAGATCACGATCGATATCGATGGCAAAGGCGAGGAAGAATACGTCCATAAGCTGCCGATCCGCGACATGAAAGAATATGCAGATGCCCGCGGCGTTGCCCAGGTTCAGGATCTGGTCGGTATGCCTATCATATTGGAGTTCGCAGATGCAAAAGCCAGCTGAGAGCCTGGGCGCCGAAGGCACCCAAGAATTCCGCGAAGAAGCCCTGGATAAAATCCGCGCAGCGCACTTCGCCATCCAGGGCGAACAGTTCGAATTCCGCGGCAGCAATCGCATCCGTATCAAGAGCCTGCAGATCTTCGTCGAGTTCGAGTACGACGGTGTGCCGGTGAAGGACTTCGCCTTTTTTCGCGGTAACGCATGAGCCAGGAACAGACACTCTTCACTGAGCTACCTGAGAACCTCGCGATCGCAGATCGTCATAAACAAGCCTGCGCTGACCGCGACGTTGCGAGATATCTGCGTGACGCATTCGAAGACGAGATTATAGAAATTCAAGATCTCATGGAGTACTACGGCATGACGCTTTACGAAGCAATTGCGTATTGCATGAAATACCCAAGACACGAAGACTGCTGGTAAAAAGCTGGACGTTCTGATGAACCATGTTATTCAAAGACATGGCGCTAACAGCTGAGATCAATCTCGAAACTGTTGAGAGCTGCCCCGCTTGCGGCTCGTCGGCGATCACTCTAAAGAGAATATCTTACGAAATTCTTAATCCCGTAGATCTGGCTCGCGGCACTCCTCCCGATCGTTACATTGCAGCTGTAAAGTTGAAGCTCCGTTGCCGAATCTGCGGTGAAAAGCTCAAAGAGGTAAGGGGGAGCATCCCTCATGGTAGTTTTGTTCAGAAATCAAAGCACGTCGTCGTTCGGTAATATGCCCGCATTAAGAAACATACGGAACGATTTCTTTGCCACCGAGTGTCAAAACCACTCGACAAGGCGCGGCGGATCTCGACAAAAGCGCATGAAAAACCCGTCTTTTTCCTCGATTTCCGTTCGGTATTTGTCTCATTTAATTAGCTTTTATCTGTGAACTATATCACCGGGGGACACTTAATTCTCCGCGGTTAACCATCCGCTTTGCG
>JACCDT011678158.1_pt1 | contig 10786 bp, 10 predicted proteins | sample 7446291 | NCBI WGS metagenome assembly JACCDT01 (sample SAMN15323446, study PRJNA562643) | freshwater metagenome | isolation source: river surface water | place: USA:Blue River Watershed | collected 2017-08-17 | reverse complement strand
AGGGGAGGCAGGAATCGGATCATCGTAGCTGAGCATCTGCGTCATAATGTTCGTAGAATACGGGATTTTGTTTATTTACAAGAAAACTTGAATCTCGTCGCGAAGGACTATAATAAGAATATCTCCCCGGCACGGAGACTACCGTAGAACATCAAAAAAGTTAAAAATCGGGTGGAACCGTCTGACCCACAGACCCCGAGCAGTCCGCATATGTGTGATTGCTCGGGATTTTTTTATTATGGTTTCTCAGTTTATCAGATTATCTGCTCTTCTCAATCCGTTTATTTGGATTGTGTTATGAGCTTGCTCAAATCTTTTTTGAGATTATTTTTCAAAACAATACATCGATATCCCTACAAAATCAGTATTTTTCTTTCTCATGATACTGGGATATATTGGCTCTGGAGTTGGCTACACGCTTGGCTTTTATCAGATTCGACAATATTTTGTTTCTGAAGTTGTTTACTATGCAACAGTAACTATCGGTAGTGTTTTTCTCTGATACTATTTATTTTGAGAAAGGCTTCATGGTTTGCAACTCATCGGATCCATACTGTGTCTCTCGGGTATTGTATGTGTTATTATTTCTTCTCGATAATATGTCCCAAGCTTCACTCACATTTTCTTGCAAAGATACTCTCGGTATCATCCACGCAGTGACAGGTGTGTTTGCGAAGCAAGGTATTACAATTGCCGATTCTCAGACTCATACTGAGGGTGGAGTATTTTTTGCTCGCTATGTTTGGGAAACTGATAAATGTAGTTTTGATGGTATCGATTCTGATATTGCTGAGATTCTCAAGACTCAATTCTGAGGCACTCTCTCAATTCGACTCTCTTGTGGTGGACTCACTCGTATAGCACTTCTCTGCTCTCGTGAGCTTCATTGTCTGAACCATGTCCTTGGAGAGGCTGAACAAGGCGTTCTCCCGATTACTTGCCCATGTATTATTAGTCATCTCAAAGAGGGTGAAAAAGTCGCAGCAAGATATGGCATACCATTTCATCATATCCCAGATACAGGTGATACTGCGATTCGTGAAGTGGCTATCACAGAAGTTCTGAAACAATACAATCCTGAGCTCGTCGGACTCGCTCGTTATATGAAAGTTCTCTCGAGTGACTTCGTCGGAAACTCAGCGTATCCGATTATCAACGTCCATCACGCATTGCTTCCAGCCTTTAAAGGCGCAAAGCCCTATGATGAGGCCTACGAACGAGGTGTAAAAGCAGTTGGGGCGACAGCTCACTTCGCTACAGCGGATCTCGATGAAGGTCCGATTATTTCTCAGGTCTGGCAGGCTGTGAGTCATCGTGAAGATGTAGAAGATTTAAAAAAACTCGGACGGGGCAATGAGTCCCTCGCGTTTGCTACAGCGCTGAAAAAATTTGCCGAAAATAAAATAATTCTCCACGGCAGGAGAGTCGTTGTTTTTTAATATATGATATCACAACTTCAAACATTGGCAGATCACTATAAACATGGGAGACATAATGCTCGTCCAGCATCTCAGCTTATTCTCCAGAATACTTGGAATGCTTTTCATCAGGCATTACATAATTTCTCACTCTCAGTCATTGATGAGGAGGAAAAATATTATCTCGAAGCACTGTGGATTCGATATTTTTCAAATCCAAAAGGACCAGGATATCATATCGTACTCGATGAAGATGGATGTATAGATATAGGCGAAAGTGGGTCGGTTTGAACTCTTGGCTTAATCGGTAAAAAATGAGAAAAGTTTTTTCTCAGAGATGGTCATAACAGAAATATTTCGATTGATACGCTTCCGCCGATGGTCCGACAATTTGTCGATGAAGTTATGTCTCCATCAAAAAATCTACCAAAAATTTTGTATAAATGCCCACAGAAAAGTACTGGAGAATTAGTTGATCATTTTTAATTTATTTTTATGCAAAACCTCGAATCTCGCCTCTCCGCCATCGAATCTCGCAATGCCCGTGTCGAAAATGACAAAGCGTGGGAAACTTCTCTCACTCGAAAAATATCTATCCTCTTGATGACCTACGTGATTCTCTGAGTCTATATGAATTTGCTTGGGGTAGAAAATTGGTATTTGCATGCACTGGTTCCTACGTGTGGCTATTTTCTCTCCACTCTCGCACTTCCAGTGATTCGAAATATGTGGGAACAGATTAAATAATAATTTATTAACCTTTTTACTTTATGAAACGCATTGTTGATCTCGCGAAAAATCGCGGATTTGTATTCCAGGGCTCAGAAATCTACGGCGGTCTCGCCAATACTTGGGACTACGGTCCTCTCGGTTCTCTCCTCAAGGAAAATCTAAAAAATCTCTGGATACGAGAATTCGTCCAGCGACGACCGGATATGGTCCTCCTGGATGCTGCGATTCTCATGAATCCAAATGTTTGGGTTGCTTCAGGACATGTAGGTGGTTTCTCAGATCCACTGATTGATGATAAAAATACCAAAGAGCGTTTTCGAGCTGATAAACTCATGGAATCACTCTTTATGGAAAGAGAAGAGAAGGGGATTTCTCGTGATGACCAACTCAAGGATTACACTTCAAAATATGGAGTAAATAATCTTGTTCCAGAGTCTTGGACACCAGAACAGCAATTCGCATTTATGACCGGTGAAAAAGTACAAAATCCAAATACCAAAAAACCAGGAGACTGGACTGAGATTCGAAAATTTAATCTCATGTTTAAAACCTCCCAAGGTGTCACAGAAGATTCTTCATCTATGGTCTATCTCCGACCTGAGACAGCGCAGGGTATTTTCGTTGATTTCCCAAATATCGTTCGTACGTGTCGTCGTCGTGTGCCATTTGGTGTTGCACAAGTTGGTAAAGCATTCCGTAATGAAATTACTCCAGGTAATTTTATCTTCCGAACACGCGAATTTGAACAAATGGAAATCGAGTTTTTCTGTGAACCGGGGACACAACTTGAGTGGCATGAAAAATGGAAAGTAGACTGCAAAAAATTTCTCATGGAAACAGTAGGGATCAAGGAAAAAAATCTCCGTTTCCGTGAACATGAAAAAGATGAGCTCTCTCATTATTCTGATGGAACATTTGATATCGAATACGATTTCCCAAGTATCGGTTTTTCTGAACTTCAGGGGATTGCATCTCGTACTAACTTTGATTTGAATGCTCACATGAAAGAGAGTAAACAAGATATGAGCTATTTTGACCCTGTGAAAAATACGAAATTTGTGCCATACGTTATCGAGCCATCTATCGGTCTCACACGCCTCTTCCTCGCAACACTCTGTGATGCGTATGATACCGTCGCTGATGGTGATGAAGGTGGAGAGAGAATTGTTCTCCGTCTCAAGCCAGAAGTAGCACCAGTAAAAATCGCTGTCTTACCGCTTGTAAAAAAACTCAATGAAAAAGCTGAAGAAGTATTTCAGATGCTCTCAAAACATTTTATGACGTGGTATGATGAGACAGGTTCTATCGGAAAACGCTATGCACGATTTGACGAGATTGGTACACCTTGGTGTGTTACTATAGACTTCGATAATTCGCTCGAGAAAAATATGGTCACGATTCGTCACAGAGATACCATGGAACAGGAGGTAGTAGCTATCGAAGAGCTGGTAGGATACTTCAATAAACAGCTTCAAAATTAAGCTGTAACTGTATTAGATTTCTTTTCCTCTATAAAATGACAATGGGGGAGTATGACTATGCTCATAAGTATGGTGAGCGCTGCGACGACTTTCATCGGTGATGGCACGACATCATAGAGCATATAATCGAGGATAAACCCTGTGAGGGGGAAAGCGAGCTCAAAAATAGTGGCTATGGTTGCTGGCACATCGCGCAAACCTCTATAGTACATACCATAGCCGAGAAGATCGGATACAAATATGAGGAAAAGGACATTTGCAGGGTTGGAACTCACTTTGGTTATTATTTCCTCCATGCCAATCATTTCACGAGATGCAAAGACAATAATCCAACCAATAAGACCCGTAAACAATAAGCGTAAGCTGAGAGCATAGAGGTGAGAGTTATGAGTCAGAACTATCTTGCTCAATGTCGTTCCTGATCACCAGAAAACTGCCGTCAGAAGTGCATATATATAGGCGTGTGTTGAGGTACTATCGAGCACGAAACCAGTATCACCGACAGTGAGGAGGATACTCGCAAAGATTGTTGTTGCTGCGAAAGCATAAAATGAGCCCTTTGGATGTTCTCCGAGGACGAGTGCAGAAGTGATAATAGTAAAAATAGGCTGTAATCCTATGAGCACAAAGACAAATCCGAGGGATTCTGTAGCAGAAAGTGCTTGTGCAAAGCACCATGAACCACCTATCCCGCCCAATAAAATCATGCCAATCATGGCCTTCACGTTCTTGATTTTTTTGATGTGATTTTTTTTGAACAACCAGAGAAAAGAGAGGAGGAGTATGCCAGCAATGGTCGTCTCAATAGCTATCAAAATATTTCCTCAGATAGGTGTTCACTGGCGGATATATCCGTCTATTCACCAGATACCAGAGGCTAATATGATGTAAAATGAGGAGAGCGGCATATTATTTCTTGAATAAAACTCCACCACGTGTTGGATAGGTGACATTTTCAGTAAAGTGGCACGCGTGCACGCGTTCTCAGACACGACAAGACCAGCTCCATGTATTGAGATGTTTTTCTATATTTGAAGCCAGGCCAGTATTGCACCATGCACTTTCATTTTTTTCTGAAAATTGTTCGGGTTTGCTACAGATTTCGACCGTTATTTCTCCTGAAACAGGGGAGAGCGTATTACTGAGGAGCGGCGCAGTAGCAGATCGATTTTGTACTTGCACGATAAATAAGCCAAAAACGAGGGCTAAAAGTGGCAAATGAGGTAAGAGTTTATTCATACTCTCTCAGGGTAGCATATTTTGGGACAAAAAACAACTTTTCAGCATATTAAAATCGGTATAATGGGCGTTATGAAGACAGTTAAGAGAACTTTTCTCATGTCTCTCATATTTTGTGTTCTCGGAATACCCCTTTATTCTGTGAGTCAAAGTATCGGTTTTTTGTGGTCTTTTCAACAACCGACCTACCTCTTAGAAAAAGATACACTAGGGCTCACGACGTACAATTGTGATACCACAAAGGATACATGTAAAGTGAACTTTGACTTTACTCTGAGCGTTCCTACTGACGAGCCCTCTACGCATTATTCTTGCACTATAGATTTTTGATTCTGAGTGACAGGAGAAGATTCAAAATGTAATCCAAACACTGTTGAATTTCCAGTGGGAAGCTGGAACGTACAGGTCATGGTGAAAAAAATAGCAGATGAGTCTATCGTGAATCAAGGTTCGATAACCGTCGTTCATTCAGATGGTTCTATTGATCCACTGAGAGTTACCTATACCAGAGAATGGCAATCACCGACATATCTCCTGCTCAAAGAAGATATTTCTCTCACAGAATATGTGTGTGATTCGACGCAGACTGAATGTAAGATAAACCTCAAAATTACGCCACTTCTGGATGGGGTAGATACCTCTTCTCTTAGCTGTGAGATTACCTCAGACTTTGAAATCATACCAACGAGTGATCCGTGCAATCCCAATACTTCGCTCGTGCCAAATGGTGATCATGAAGTAAGCATTAAAATCTTGGACAAAGCCAAGAATGTCACTCTGCAGACGTCTACTATTATTCTCAAAAATACCCCCGAAAACGATACTATTGACCCGACTAAGGTCGTAACTGATATAGTATGGCAGCAACCAACATACCTCCTCGAAAAAAATGATATGACCAAGGCGTTTTATCAATGTGATACAGAAAAAACTGAGTGCAAAGTCAATCTCCTCGTGACGCCAAAACTGGAGGGCCTAGAGTCGCCAAAACTCTCATGTCATATAACAACTGATTTTGGTATAGAAGAAAGTGACTGTAATCCATCTGAATTTGTAGTACCAAAAGGTTTGCATACTATCACTATTGAAACCAAGAACAAAAACACAGGAGAAGTTATCACAACCCGAGTGATAGAAATCCAATGATTACCCGAGTCGACGGGTGGTGGAGGTGGCTCATTTTCTATGCTTGACTTGAGGCAATCGCAAATAATTATCCAGAGTGGTTTGGATGAAAACTTTGTTTGCAAAACCGATCTATGCCAAGTGAATTTCTTAGCCGATGTTCCTGCAGGTGCTCTATGTGTTTGGGACTTTGGAAATGGTACTTTTGAAACCCTAGAAACTGATAAAAAATGCAATCCATGATACGTAAAATTTAATTCAGACACGACCATAACTCTGACTGTTACTGATCCAAATAATACCACTAACAGTCTCTCTAAAAAAATCTCTCTCTATCGTACAAAAAATATAGTTCCTAGTTCAGAAATTCAAGCACGTATCGACCTTCAGACAAAAATTACCAGCAATAAGAGGCTCATAAGTGGGGGCATCTCCTGTGCACTCTGAAAATCAGACAAATGTAGTCTCAATTTCACTGGTGAGTCCAGTGTAGGAGCAAAAAACTGGTATTGGGACTTTTGAGATGGTACTATTTCTGAAAAAGAAAATCCATGAAGCCATAGTTTCTGACAGGGGACTTATCATGTACGTCTGACTGTTTCTGATGATGATAAGAGTCAAACAGCATTATACGAAGTCGTGGTGGTGAGAGATTTTGGAAAAGTAGATTGTCTGGATTGTGAAAATATGCGCGGGAAAATCCAAATTTCTGCTGTACTCGCGAATCCTCCGCACACCGATACGGTTGAGTGGATAGAGATAACCGATATCTCAAGAGAGAATGTATCATTAGATGGCTGTATGATTACTGATGAGACGGGCGATTTTGATATTTCGGGGATACTCGATAGTGGCAGAACTCTTCGTTTGAAACAGTCTACAACCGGTCTGAATCTCTGAAATTCTCATGAATCTCTGAAATTAACGTGCGGAGATACATTGATTGATACATTTTCTTGGGACTTTGAGATACCTACGGGATATATACTTCGAAGAAAAGTCCTCGATGCTACTCCAGAGCAAGCAGTCATTCAACGGGTTATAGATGGTGATACGCTCGATGCAGTTATAGGATGAGTACTCACTCGCGTTCGCCTCCTCGGTATAGATACTCCCGAGACCGTCCATCCACGAAAGCCTGTTGAAAAATTTGGCAAAGAAGCGAGTGAATACACACGAAAAACGCTGGAAGGGAAAACGGTTTGGCTCACCTTTGATGCTGAGCCAGTCGATCATTATGGCCGTCGATTGGCGTATGTTTGGCAGTGTGATGGGCTATTTTCTCAGGCGTCATGTATTCTTTTCAATGCCGAGGTAGTTACAAAGTGATACGGTCGTATGGAGCGCCGATTTGAGTTTCGTCGCTATGAAGAATTTGATATTTCAGAAAAAGAGGCCAAGAAAGCCAAGTTAGGTATTTGGAGTGATACAGAAGTTTCACGTATTATGAATGAAATCAGTACTGATGAAAAATATATCCTTACAACAGAACAGGAAAAGGAGTATCTCAAACTCCAAGAGGAATTGCTCGCAGAATGCCTCGAAGAGGAAAACGAATGATGTGAAGAGAAAAAACAAAAATGGAGTGAAGTGACGGAAAAAATCAGTACCTTGAATGCAAGTTCGAAAAAATCAGGCATGGTCACTATTTCTGGCCGGACATGGTGAAAATTTCCTATAAAAATAGAAGTATATCAAAACGATATTGTGGTAGAAACACTGGAAACCATAAGTGATGAAACCGGCGAGTATGAAATATTGTGGCTTCCAAAATCAGTTGGCAGCTATGAGATAAAAATACTCCTCCAGAAAGATTCAGACATGGTACAAAAAGAAAAAGAAATCACGATAGATGTCGTATCACCACATTTTACTACTCCGCTCATGGCCGATATCCTTCTCCAAGGACAAATCACCGATAATCGCTGGAGAGAAGGGGATATATTTCATTGCCGTAGTCGAAAGTATTGTTCAGTAAATGTTGTTGCTGAGAACAATAGGGAAGATGAGGTGAGTTATTTGTGGATTTTTCCAGATGGCTCCGTGAGTGATAAGAAAAATCCCTGAGCACTCCAGCTACCGTTTGGTCAGCATGAGATATTGCTCATAACAATAGACGAAGTCACAGGAGAGGCTGACTCGTCTTCTCTCACAATAGACCATCAACCAATATCCAAAAAAGCAAAAACATCCTCAAAAGGCTTAAAGTATACTCTTGATTTGAAAGATGTACCGCAAGATATCGGCGGGGGAGTAATGCCAGATGAAATATCAAAAGAAAAAGGCCTCATAGGTAATATAATTATTGTATTAGTCCTATCTATTCTGTCTTACGTCTTTTTCTCTAGGAAACCAGACTATTGACAAAATAAAGATAGTAGTATATAATATTCCTGTTAAATTTTAATTATATATTTATGCCTACAGGTGCCCCTACAGATGATCCACAAGCAGATGTCAAAACACAACCTGTTCAATTGATACTCACCGAAGTAGACCCAAATGGTATAGATGCAGTACGAGCAAATATGAAACTCAGAGTCGAGGATGCCATTCAGAGACGAGATATCGAAGAGCTCGAAGTAGACGATAAGATGGTATCAGGTTCAGGAACAGTCCGAAGAATTATCAAAAAAGATGGTCTGTATGGTTTTACTTGCGAAACGAGTAGGTCCTATGTAGGAGACAAAGGAACTAATAATTGTTTTAGGTTAACTCCTGAACGAATGGCTGCGAACTTGAGAAGTGCTGATTTATTCAAACTAGCACTTGGCACGACAGTCTACGGACCAGGTGGAGAAGAGATGCGTATCAAAAATATACTTCGTGCTGGTAATGATGGTCAGGGTAATCCATACGGTATCGAAGTAACTTTTCAAGAAGATATCCAAATTGATCCAGATACGTTTGGAGAGTGGCTCGTATATATTATCAAAAAAGACGCAACAAAAATAGGAGGGTAATTATTTGTATATTTTGATGAAGAGCCCGAAAGGGCTCTTTTTCTATAGACAGGTATCTGTGAAAAATTGCAAAACAGTATTTCTCCCTATAATCCAGCTATTAATTTCTATTAATTCACTATGCAAGCAACCAGCAAAAAGATCAATCCTCATACCTACGAAGTTACTATCAAAGAGAGTCTCGCTGAGATGGAACACTTCAAAAAAGTGGCAGCCAAAAAAATCGCAGAAGCACGACAATTTCCAGGTTTTCGTAAGGGTGACGAGGTTCCAGTGGACGTCATCGCACGTGAGATAGGAGAAGATCGATTGGCAGGCGAGACGCTCGAAGCAGCCCTCCAGACGCTCTATCCAAAAGCTCTCAAAAAACTCGAAATCCATCCAGTTGATGTTGGTGAAATCCAGAAACTCGTTTCTCACTCGCCACTTGAGGTTATCCTTGTGGTCGAGGTCATGCCAGAAGTAAAACTCGATATCAAAAAAATCGAGAAAATCAAAGTCGAGGTCGGTGAAGTATCCGTGACAGACGAAGAGCTCCAAAAAGAACTCGATGAAATCATCGCTCGCGGTACACATTTTCATACTCGTGGGGCACATCATGGTCATCATCACGATGAAAATGGTGATGTCGCAGAGGTGACTGATACGGCTATACAGCAGGGTGATCGTGTGCGACTCAATGCAATCGGATATGATAAAAAAGGTGGCAAAACTGATGACCGAATGGCTCTCCATGATTTTGAACTCACTATCGGTTCCAAGATGATGATTCCAGGATTCGAAGAAGCACTCATAGGTGCAAAAGAAGGAGATGTCGTCGAATTCGATATCACATTCCCTGAGGACTATCACAGCAAGGATTTCGCTGGTCAAAAAGCGTTTTTCTCATGTACTATTCTCACGGTCGAATACCCTCACAAACCAGAATGGTCTGAAGAATTCATAGAGCGCGTCTGGGGCAAAAAACTCTCACTCTCAGATTTTAAAATTGAGTACCGTGAAGCCATGCTCGCTGACCGCAAGGACAAGGCTCGCTCTGAAGCAGAAGAAAAACTCTCAGGAGAACTCATCAAGGTTACTGATATCGAGATAGGTCCAAAAGTAATCGCCAAAGAAGTGGAAAACCTCTGGGCTCACCACAATGCTGAAATCACGAAACAGGGCATGGAAATCAAGTCGTACTTAGAGCATCTCAAAATCAGTGAAGAAGCGTTTAAAAAAGAACACATAGAGCCATCAGCCATTCGTCGTCTCAAATCGATGATTGTCCTCGAAGAACTCAAGAAACACTACAAACCAGAAATCACAGAAGAAAAAGTAGCAGAAGAAATGAAAAAAGTATTCGCTCGGTATGCTGGAGATCCTGATTTCGAGAAACGTCTCACAGAACTCGCTAAACCTGGAACAGACCACTTCAATGATATCAAATCACGACTCGAGTATCGAGCCGTGATTGAGAGGTTTTTGAAAGTATAATTTTCTAGAAACCAGGTGCTGTTGGAACTGCCCCAGGCGATGTGGCATTTCCAGAGGGGTTAGGTTCAATTATGTTGCCAGGATTGGCGGTGGCTGAAATGGTCGTATTAGAATTCACTCCAACTTCATTTGGAGCATTCACTGGTGCTCCAGCATCGGGGGTTGATGACACGGTTGGTTTTCGAAATTTTGAATCATCAAATCCTCCCTCTGGCACTGTAACTCCAGCAGGAGGAGTGTTACCACCAAATCGATCTGGTAATCCGCCCACACCATTATTGGCACTCACTCCAACTTCATTTGGAGCATTCACTGGTGCTCCAGCATCGGGGGTTGATGACACGGTTGGTTT
>JACCDT010658333.1_pt1 | contig 10788 bp, 13 predicted proteins | sample 7446291 | NCBI WGS metagenome assembly JACCDT01 (sample SAMN15323446, study PRJNA562643) | freshwater metagenome | isolation source: river surface water | place: USA:Blue River Watershed | collected 2017-08-17 | reverse complement strand
GTTGCTGTACCCTGCCGACGAAGAAGCCCGAAAACTGGCCTTGGATCTCTCTGGGATGCTCCCGAAGTCGGGCGGCATCTCGATCACGAACACCAACAACCAGATGGCGGTCGTCGCCGGCGGCAGTGGCGACCTGGATCTCTTCCAAGAGGCGATGGATCGCATCCTGTACGGGGCCGGCGGCGCACCAACCACCCCGAATGGGCCGGATCTTGACGCAGAAATCGTCTCAGAACCCCCGGAGGCCACGGCATGACGACCCGATCCGCGGTTGTGGCCCCTGATCCGCGCCTCCCCGCGCGTACGGAGCCTCGTCCCATGGTGCATCACCTCGAAATCCCGCTCCGCGGCTGGATCGAGCCCCTTGCGGGCGCCGGTGTGAGCGTGCTGGCCTTCTCGATGACGACCGAAGAGGTGGCGTTGGGCGTCTCGATCGCCACCGCCATCGTCCTCATCGTCGTCTGGCTCGTCCGCGTCGAAGCACAGGGCCGCGCGAACGCCAAAACGCTCGAACGGCTGGAAAATCGGATGGATGCGCTGATTTCGCACCTCGGAGGGCTGCCGGGATGACCGACGAGGCGATGCTCGAGGGGATCCTGCGGCGCGAGGGCGGGTTTCGGCACGTCCCCGGCGACCGCGGTGGCGCCACCAACTACGGCATCACCCAGGCGACCCTCGGGCAGTGGCGGAAGCTCGGGCGTCCGGCCACGCCGGAGGAAGTACGCGCGCTCTCCCAGGAGGAGGCGGAGGCGATCTACCGCGCCAAGTACCTCACCGGCTGGGAAGCGGTGCCGTACGCCCCGCTGCGTGAGCAGCTCATCGACTTTGGCGTGCATTCCGGCTGCGAGCGTGCCGCACGCTGGCTCGAACGTGTCCTCGGGTTCCGTGCGGAGGGCAACTACCCGCTCGACGACCAGATGATCCGCGTCCTGCAGCAGCTTTCGACGCGGCAGATCGGGTACCGACCGGCCCTCGCCGTCGTCAATGATGCCCTCGTGGCCGCACGCAGCTACATGATCGACGCCACCGAGGACGCCGGGAAGCTGCCGGCCTCCGACGAAGAGGGTGTAGAATCGCGGGCGTTGGCCTTCTTCCTGGCCACCCCCTAGCGCACGAGGGCAGACATGGACATCGAGCAGATCGTCGAACTGGCGCAGCGGGTACACGACCGCGAGCGCATGAACTTCGGGGCCGGCTCCTCGCGCGACCGCCGCAACGAGCAGTGGGAGCGCATCATCGGCCTGGTGCATCACGGGAGCATCGAGTACGGCGTGGCACCGGACCCCCGCTGGCATATCAAGAGCGCCGGGAACGGCCGGCCGCAGTCGGATGACGTGGTGGTGCTGATGCCCAGCCGCGACTTCTGGGACTGCATTCCCGGCGCCGGCGCCGACGGGTACTCCTTCCGCGCCAACTACGACGGGATCCTGCCGGCCGAGCAGCATGTGTACGCGCCGCGCGTGCCGAAAGAGGGTGCCGTCACCACGCCGCCGGCCACGCCGCTCTGGCAGGCGGAGCACACCGCCCTCCTCGCCAAGCTGCAGCAGCGCTTCGATCCGGTCACGCAGATCGGAGACAGCGCCTACATCCAGATCTGCGCCGAGCAGTTCGCGTACAGCTTCCCGCAGGAAGGCTGGGGGCGGAAGGCCGGCGATCCCACCCGGCCGGTGTCGAATCACTCGATCGCCCGGCAGACCACGACGGGCCTCGTCGGCTTCCGCATCGTGCCGGATGTGGCGGTCCCGACCCCCGACGACATCCGCGGGCAGCACTTCGTGCAGGTCGCTGCCGTGAACCATCTGGGCATCGAGATCACGCCGCCGCCGCCGGTGGACGTGCCGGTGGACCCGGTTCCGCCGCTCATCCCGGACCTGGCGGAACTCGCCGCGGCCCTGTCGCAGCGGCTCTCCGCACTCGATCAGGCGGTGGCGAGTACGCGCCTGCAGGTGGGCACGGAAGGGCAGCTCCTGCGGCAGCAGCTGGGTGGGCAGAAGTACGACATCCGCGGTACGGTGTCGTGGAGCGGCATCCGGGCGGAGATGACGCCCAAGCCCTTCGCGCTGCCGGACGTGGATCCCTCCGCCTAGCCGGAGATCCCGCGGTGTATTCGGTCGCCGTCGCAGCGTCGAAGCTGGAACGCCTCATCGCCTCTCCGTTGGGGGCGGCGTTCCAGGCGACGTTCGGACGGCGACCCACCCCCCTCTCGGTGGAGGAGGCGCAGCACTGGACGCGCGCGCTCGCCGGCGTCTGGGATGCCAAGAAACAGCAGCGCACGCGCCCGCTGACGCAGGAAGAGCAGGCGGTGATCCAGAGCGAGCGCATGCTCACGAAGGTGGACTACCGCTACTTTGCCGAGCGGTACAGCTACATCATCCACCCCGCCAAGGGCCTCACGTCGATCTTCCCGCTGTTCACCTCGCAGCAGCTGATCCTCGATCAGATCGGCAAGGTCGAGTACGAGCGGCAGCAGTCTGGCCACCCCGACGGGCTCCTCTTCAACATCCTCAAGGGCCGACAGTTGGGCGCGAGCACCCTCTGTCAGTCGATCCTCGCGCATCGTGTCGTCACGCAGACGTTCACGAAGGGGCTGATCGCTTCGGACGTGCCGCAGAACTCCGGCAGCGCCGGGCTCTTCGGGATGCTCGAGCTCACCGTGGCGCACATTCCGTGGTGGCTCAAGCCGGCGGAGAAGTACCACACCAAGGATCAGCACATCGTCTTCACCACCAATTCGTCGGTGATCGTCGAGTCGGGCAAGTCGATGAAGGGCGGGTTGCAGGACGATGGCGGCAGCAAGGGGCAGATCGGCCGCAGTAAGACGTACTCGATCGCACACCTCTCCGAACTCTCCACCTGGGAGAACGCAGGACAGATCGACGATGCCCTGATGCCGGCCATCCCGATGACGCCGCGTACCTTCATGGCGAAGGAGAGCACGGCGAAGGGGCGCCACAACTGGTGGCACAAGGAGTGGATGACGACGCAGGCCGGGAACGGCCGCAGCTTCAACATCTTCATTCCGTGGTACGCCGAACGGAGTAAGTACTGGGCGCCCTGCCCGACCGGGTGGATCCCTCCGGACTCGGTGCTGCAGTACGCCGCGCGCGTTGCCACACACGGCCCGCGGTGGATGGGCCAAAGCGAGTACCGTCTCAGCAAAGAGCAGCTGTACTGGTACCACCTGCAGCGGCGTGCGGCGGAGGACAAGGGCACGCTCTACAAGTTCCTGGAAGAGTACCCCGCCGAGCCGGAAGAGGCGTTCCAGTACTCCGGGCGCAGCATCTTCACCCCCGCGCAGATCGACTACTTGCGGCAGCGCGCGAAGCCGGCACGGCTGGTGTACCGCGTACTCCCCGCTACGCTCATCGCGGACCTGCGCGATCACCACTTGTCGCCGGCGGATCTCGAGACGGAGCTGACCCTCCCGGCGTACGGAGAGGTGGACTGATGCCCCCCACCGGCCGCGGCCTCCCCGCCCTCCCGCGCAAGCTGGCGCGCATCACGGATGATCTCGCGATCATCCCGGCGGGGTACGGCTTCTACCCGCTACGGGTGGAAGACCTCAGCCCTGGCGGCGCGCATAGCGACGGCTTAGGGCTCTTCGCGATGTACGAACCTCCGGTACGCGGGCACAAGTACATCGTCTCCGCGGACATCGCAGACGGGCTGGGACTCGACCGTACTTCGATCGATGTACTCCGCATGGGCACGATCGAACGCCCGGTGGAGCAGGTCGGGCACTACATGTCCGACCGCATCAAGCCGCGTGAGGCGGCATTCATCATCGATGCGCTGGGGCATCTCTACACCGACGATGAAGGGTACGAGGCGCTTGCCGGGATCGAGACGAACAACCACGGGTTGAGTACGCAGGACACCCTGCGACTGCACTTGGGGTACCGGCACTTCTACATCTGGGAAAACCTGCAGAGTGCCGGGCGGGGTCGCGTGTCTCCGCGTGAGGGGTGGTACACCACATCCCGCACGCGCCCGATCGTGCTGGACCACCTGTACGAAGCGCTCACCACATACGACCCCCACACCGGTGAGCCAGATCTCGTCATCAACTCCCCACACACGCTGGCGGAGCTGCACGACTTCCAGACCGACGGACTGCTGGCAGAGGCCGAGGCTGCGGCCGGTGCCCACGATGACTGTCTGATGTCGCTCGCGATCGGGCACTACATCGGCTGGCGCCTGGCCGGCGGCGAGCGCGAACCGTTAGCCGAGAAGCGCCGACGCCTGCGCCAGATCAACGCACGACGCGCGGCGCTCTCTGCCTACGATGCCAGCGGGGCGTCCTTCCAGAATCAGCCCTTCACCCTCGAAGAGATGCGGGACATGGAAGGCGGGCAGCGCGACCGCCTCGACCCAGATCTCGAAGAGGCGTTGTACGATCTGCGTGGAGACATCTATGACGAGTACTAAGAATCCCGGCCTGCGGCGCCGGGCCTTTGAGGGCGGGTTCGTCCCGCAGGTCGGGGTGATGTGCCTCGTCGTAGTGGACGGGTCGCCGCGTCCCTTCCTGCCCTGCCTGCGCCTGTCGGATACCGTCGTACGCGGCTGGGCCTTCATCGACCCGCAGCATGACCAGTACTCCGACTTCCTGCGGAATCGTGGCTTCCAGGCGGAGGCACGGCGGCAGCCGTGTTACTGTGAGGTCGCGCACACGGATCTCCGCCCCCTCGGCGGGGCGTAGGCTGGCGCGCACGAGGTACCCCGATGCGAGTGACCATTCCCGACGACCTGCATGAAGTGCTGGTGAGCCAGCTGCGGGGGAATCAGACGCTGGAAGCGGAGATGACGCGGCGCCTGCAGGCGACGGACCACATCGCCGGTGGGGAGCCCTTCCTCGTCCTGAACGGACGGCAGCTGGATCAGCTTGCCGCGGCCCTCGGCCGGTCCCTCACCCCGCGCAGCTTCGAGGATCTTTACGCCTACATCGCGCGGCGTGCCGCGATCACCGTCGGCGGCATCGCGCTCGAGTTCTCCGTCGGGCAGCTGGAAGAGCTGCAGCGCCTGGCCACCCGGGAAGGGCAGACGCTGGAGGAGTACTGCGTGCGCGTCGCCAAGGGGTTCACGAGCCAGTTCTTCCGCACCTCGCCGGCGCGCGACGAATGGCCGGGTGTCGTGGTGCGCGATGTGGCGATCGAACAGGTGCCAGCTCCTCCCAGCGCCCCCAGCGCCCCCAAGGATCCCGCTAATGGCTGAGGGGCTGTACCAGGTCTACCAGTGCGGCCGCTGTAGCCGGGCGACTCGCCGCCCGCACAGTGCGGACGCGCCGCCGGACTGCTGCGACCAGCCGATGACGTGGCGGCGCACCATGACGCTCAAAGACCCGCCGCCACGGCGCTTCGGCACGGCGCCGGGGATCGACTTTCGCCACACCAACCCGATCCACGTCCCGATCGGTGAAGGCGGCATGTACTTCGAGTCGCTGCACGCCGTGCGCGAGTTCGAACGCCAGAGCGAAGAGCTGGCCAACGAGGGGATCGGACAGCCCTACCGCATCCGCGGCTACTCCCAGGACCGTTCCAACATGTCGGTGAACACCTTCGGGGAACCGCAGTGGGACACGCCGGATCTCTCCAGGCTCGGTCCTGACGGCAAGCCGCGCGTGCGTATCACCTCGCACGAAGCCCCGACGCTCGAAGATGGCGCGGAGCTCGGGCCAGGTGCGGTGGAATCCCTGGCCTCGGCGCTGCCGATGGATCCTGTCTCTCGAGGTTGACGATGGCGTACTCGCCTGCCGGCTTCTACCAGTTCCCGACCCTGACCGATGCCGCCCTGCGCGGTGCGGACCCGCAGTACAACGCCAAGCTGATCGGCTGGCTCGACGAGGCGATTCAGGAAGGGGACGCCTTCATCCAGCAGGATCCCAACTACGACAAGATCGCGGACGGCATGGCGTACGTCAGCGGGGATCAGAAGCGGGGGGTGGACGGGACCAAGGCCGCGGCGGACATCGAGGACTTCATCCTCAATCTGTGTCGCCGTGCCATGCAGTCGCATGTGAGTGCGCTCACCGATCTCAAGCCGACGTTCGGGTGGCGCAGCATGAACCCGAAGTACGGCCCGACGGCGGAGCTGCTCAACAAGCTGACGATCGCGTGGTACCTGAACAACATGGCGGATGTCACGTTCGGGGACGTGATGAAGATCGCGTGGGCGGGCGGTACCGCCGACATGATGATCGAGTGGGACGCCACCGCCGGCGATGGGGGAGATCACCGCGTCATCCCGAAGGATCCGCGGGACACCCTGCCCATCCGGCCCTCGCGGTACGGCGGCGTGCAGGCGTGGCAGGGGGTGATCTTCCGCGAGGTCCACTCCGTCAACGTCCTGCGGGACATCTACCCGTCCCATGCCCATCTCATCCGGTCCACCGCGGATGGCTTGCTGGCCTCGGTGAAGGGGCTCTTCGTACGCCAGGCCCCGAAGCTGCAGACGCCGAGCGATCCGCTCGCCGGCCTCTCGGGGATGCCGCGCGGCGCCGGCCCGGTGCGCGGCGGCGACGTGCTCTTCTACCGCTGCTACCTCACCGACCGTTCGCGGAACATGAGTTCCCGTCCGGTGGTGATTGGCGATCCCACCAAACCGTACTCGTACCAAGTGGAGCCGGGCGGGTTGCTCTACCCGCGCAAGCGCCTGATCCTCCGCACCGAGCACACGATCATCTACGACGGGCCGGCGCCCTACTTCCACGGGAAGTACCCGTTCGTCCGATTCTCGCCGTGGAAGCTGCCGTGGTTCTTCTTCGGACAGAGTGCGCTGGCGGATCTGCGGCCGGTGCAGGATGCCATCAACCGCCTCGGACGCGGGGCGCTGCTCGGGATCGAGCAGTGGCTGAATCAGGGCTCGGTGATCGACATGAATGCGGTGGGCGAGGTGGCGGCTCGGCGCTACAACAGCCGCGCGCCAGGGCAGCAGATCAAGATCCGTGGGCAGGTGGTGGACCCGGAGAAGGCCTTCCGCAAGCTGGAAGGGCCCAACCCGCAGATCCTGGCCATGGCGGGGCAGACCATGCAGGAGCTCATTGCGAGCTTCGAGTCGCTGGCCGGCACGGGCAATCTCGAGGCACTCGCCCAGCTCAAGCAGATGCCGGCGGAGAACACCCTCGAACGTTTCTACCAGGCGATGACGCCGCAGCTGCGGCTCGAAGGGCGCATGTTCGAAGCCTTCCTGCGAGATGCGAGCGGGCAGATCGCGTCGAACACTTTCCAGTTCATGACGAGCACCCGTCGCATTCACATGCTCGGAGATGCGGGCGCGGCGCTCGAGGACTTCGATTACGACCCGGGGACGCTGGTGCCGTCGCTCAAGCCGACAGTGCCCTCGGTCGATCCGCTCACCGGCTTCCCGGTGGACGTGCCGAACCCCGACTACGATCCGATGTTCGACGCCAGCAAGCCGCGGGACGAGCGGGCGCAGGCGATGAACCGGCTGATGGCGTTCGTCGTGGCGCCGAATTCGGTGCTCGCCTTCAACGCGCAGGAAGAGAAGATGATGGACCTGCAGCTGGCGCGCATGGGCTACCTGGACATCTGGTCGCTCATGGAACGGCTGGAACGCCCGAATATGGGCGAGCCGCCGGCCATCCCACTGCCGCCGCGCAAGCCACCGCAGACGCCGGAGGAGCTGGCGCAGGGGCTGGCCACGGGGCAGTACATCGTGGACCCGATGAGCGGGCAGGTGGCCGAGATGCGGGTGCCGGCGACGATCACCGAGCGCCTCATGGCGCAGCAGCAGCTGATGATCGGCATGACGGCGAATCCGGCCGGCCGGAAGGCCAGCGGGGGCGACTCCCCGAAGGTGGAAGAGAAGGACGGGGGAAGTCGTACCACGGTGACGGAGAGTGAGAAGTAGGACGATGCCCGCCGCCCCACTCACCCTCTCCCCCGAGGACATCAGCACCTTCCCGGCGCTGCTCGAGACGATCTACGCCCAGCGGTACTCCGGGCAGCTGGTCGTCGTGATGCACTTCCAGAACGGAGTGCCGCTGGCGACCGACGTGGCGACACCGGAGCGCATCCACTTCCGCGGCGCACGGGGGAAGAGTACGGACGCCGCCGCCTCGCCTGGGGCTTGACACCTGCCCCGTGTGTGGGGCACGCTACCCGCACTCGGTGGCTTTCTGCTGCGTGGCCTGGGCGGGCCTATTCAGCGCGGGGCCGGTACTACCCTTTCTCGGGGGGTAGTACCGGCCCTTTTCGTGTACGCCCGGTCGTTGAGGTACTCGATGGGTCCAGCATCTCTCCCGCAGCAGGCAGGACGATCCGGCCCCGCGTCGATTCTCGACGGCCCGCCGCCGCATCCGCAGCTCCAGTCCCCCATGCCGTCCAACGGCGGGGGCATGGGCATGGGTGTTCCTGCAGGACGTGCGCTGCCGCAGGAAGCCGTACTCGGCCTCCTGCAGACCGGCAGCACGATCGGGGACATGCTCGACACGATGGCGCAGATGGCGCCCGACATTGCAGCGGACCTGGCTGGATGCAAAGACCTGCTCCAGCGGTCGCTCGCCAAGCTGATGACAGCAGGAGGTGGCCTCACGCCCCCGGGTCCGATGTCCGGACCACTCCCCGGTGCAACGCCGGTGGGATTCACGGGGTAGCGGGAGAGCCTCTGGCGCTCGTCGATCAGGGAAAGACGCACGACCATGGCAGACCGCATCACCAAGGGCCGCGATTTCTTCGCGCAGGTGGCCCAGCACCTCCCGGATGACCTTCGGGCGGGATTCGAAACCTTCATCGCCTCCGGTGACCAGAACGCCCAGCACGTACTCGCGACCCTCGGGGACGGGACGCTGCGGCAGGATGCCTTCTCACGGGAGATGGACAACCTGCGACAGACCAAGACGGCCCTCGAAAAGTGGCGGGACGACCTGGCGCAGTGGGCCAAGGACGTGCAGAACGGCGTGGCGCCCGCGGATCCGTTGGCCCAGCCGGGAAGCGGCACCCCCGTCACCGGCACCCCCGGTGCGGCCGGTACGCCGGCCAACGCCCTGACGCGCGAGGAAGCTCTGGCGCTCTTCAACGGGGAGATGGGACGCCGTGAGGTCTACTTCGCCAAGTACGTCGCGGATGCGACGCGGCTGGCGACCCAGCATTTCCAGCAGTTCGGGGAAGTGCTCGACATCAACCAGATCCTGGCCCACCCGAAGCTCGGGGAACTGCAGCTGCAGGGGGTCTACCAGGAGCTGCACAAGGACAAGATCGCGGCGAAGTCCGCCGCGGAAGTCGCCAAGGAACGCGAAGAACTGAAGCGGACGCTGCGCGCGGAAATCGATGCGGAGCGTGGCGCGGCCGGCGTGCCCTACCCCATCGGGGATGGCAGTTCGCCGCTCGATCATCTGGGCAAGGACGCCTCGCAGTACACGCCGGAAGCGGCCGCTGCGATGTACCGCCAGCTGGTCGGCGGCGGGGCCCGGTAGCCCACGCGGTCGCGCAGCAGTCCCTTCCCCCTTCGCGGCGCCATTCGCCTCGTTAGGAGACACAGATCATGCCGTTCGCACCCCAGCTCGACGAACTGAACACCGTCACGCAGAAGACGATCCTGCCGGGCGTGGCCGACAACTATTTCAAGTCGGGCCCGCTGATGGCCAAACTCAAGAGCCGGTACACCCGGCGCTGGAATGGCCCCCAGATCCAGGAGAACTTCCTGTACGACGCGCCGAAGGGCGGGGCGTACGCGCGTGGTGGCAACTTCGGGCCGCAGACCCGCAAGCAGACCAAGACGGGCCTGCTCTTCTCGGCCCGCTACTACCAGATCTCGACGGTCGAGTACCTCGAGGACATCGAGGTGGAGCTCGCCGGCGAGATGGCGGCGTTCTCGACCGTGCGGCAGGACCTGCGCGAGTCGGCGCTCGCCATGTCGGCCATCCTCGAGATCGCGGCCTACCGGCACGGTCAGAACCTCGGCGGCGCCAACGACCGCAGCCTCGAGATCAACGGGCTCGAAGAGGCGATGACCGACGGCACGAACACCACCTGGTCGGGCAACACCTTCACCAGCTACGGCGGGCAGCTCCGCACGGGCGTCTCGGGGGCGCTCAACTCGCCCACAGGGTTCATCAGCAATCCCCTGCAGACCCAGATGAGCTACCGCCTGCTCACGCACAGCCACAGCAGCTGCGTGCTCGGCAGCCAGTACCCGGACACGGGCATCACCACCAACCGCTGCATGGCGTTCATGTCGGAAACCTTCCTGCCGCACCAGCTGGTGGACACGAAGGACCCCGAGATCGCCTTCCCCGGCCTCAAGTTCCAGAACGCGACGATCATGCAGTCGCAGTACTGCCCCGGGCAGGACGGCGTGGACGACCCGAACCTCGGCAACTACAACGCCGCGGGCGAGACGTTCTGGTGGCTGAACTTCGGCCCCGCCGGCGACGACGCACATATCCGCCTCTGGATCGCCGCCTCGCCCAAGTTCGCCTTCGGCTTCACCGGCTTCAAGGGCGCGCAGGACAACAACACGCTGGTGGGGCAGACGCTCTTCGCCGGCACCATCACCAACCGGATGCCGCGGCTGCATCGCGCGCTGCACGGCATCACCAACTAAGGCCGGACGTGGGGAGGGGGGCTATCCCAGCACCCCCTCCCCCTTTCGGGCACGACCCCCGACTGTGGCGTGGGCCTGAGTCGGGTTTTCGGGCAGTGTGGCGCGCGCCTGACTGCCTCGGAGAGTGACGATGGCTGGCAACAACATCCGGTACCAGAACCCCTACCTCCCCAACGGCGGCAAGCCCGAGGAGACGAACATCCCGATCGCCAGCTTCCGGTACCCCGG
>JACCDT010905367.1_pt1 | contig 10795 bp, 13 predicted proteins | sample 7446291 | NCBI WGS metagenome assembly JACCDT01 (sample SAMN15323446, study PRJNA562643) | freshwater metagenome | isolation source: river surface water | place: USA:Blue River Watershed | collected 2017-08-17 | reverse complement strand
TTCCAACAGTTGTAACGGACCCGAATCAGTTCGAGTTGAAGCTGCCGCCGAAGCCCCGTTTGGCATTCGCCTTCACGATGAGCTTCTCGACGGTTTTCGGGTTCGCCAGCTTGTTCAGGAAGTTGCCCGTCACCTGATCCATGATGATGTCCGCCGCCAGCTTGAGGGGGTCGATCGACTCCCAGTTCGCTTGCTCGGAAAGCTCGGGCTGAAGCAGTTTGACGTGGCCTTCCATCGTCAGCGCCGCCGCCTTGAGGTCTTCCTTCGTGATCCGGATGGGCTCGTCGTCGCTCTGGCTGTGACTCACCGCCGACAGCTTGGCACGCTCGACCGCTTCACGAATGAAGGCAGCGTTGGCTCCCTTGATCCGGCTGAGAGCTTCGACGATCGCCTTGTCGTCGGCGTCGAGGATCGCAGCTTCTTCTCCCGACTGAGAGTAGTTTCGGACGAGCCGAACCACGGCTGCATCGTCCGGAGCTTTGATCTCCACCAGCGTGTCGATGCGGCCCGGTCGGATGAAAGCCGGATTGATGAACTTGCGGTAGTTGGTAGTGAGCAGCACCATCACTTCCGTGTTCTTCGTATCGACTCCGTCGAAGATGTTGAGAATCTGATCCATCTCCGGAGTGCGAGGACCGGCCATGCAGCGATCCACGTCTTCTGAGAAGACCACGCACGGCTGGTACATCCGTGCGAAGCTCAGGGCCAGATCGAGGTCTCGCACGTCCTTGAGGTACAGGAAGGTCCAGCCGTACTTCTCGCATTCGAGAGCGAGCTTGTAGGCCGTCAGGGTTTTACCCGTCCCATAGCTCCCCTCGATAAGGATGCCCCGCTTGAGGGGAATCTTGTTGAGTCGGCAACGCTTGCTGAGTCGCACCGGCGTCATCAGATTGACGTTGATGATCTTCTCGGTATCCTCGGAGTAGACGAGGTTGGCCAGTTCGTTCGTGTCAATCCGAAGGTACTTCGGGGAGAACTCGATCGGGAAGCTGTGCATACGGTCGCCATCGGAGTCCCGGAAGTTCATCGAGACGATCTTGCCTCGATAAATGGAGTTCTCCGAAACATACTTGCGAACCTCGGCGGCGATCGAGGCCACTTCCTTCTCGTGCTTCCGCTTGACCTTGGCGGTCAAAAGAAACATGGGCACGCCCCGCTCGTCGGCCCAGACACTCGGCGTCATCACGCCGTCAATGTTGGGAACCGAACATTCGCCCCACGGCACCTGCATGTTCTCGGTCGCCGAAATCTCGACTCCCAACATGCGGGGAGGTTTTGAGCCGAACATCGTTTCGACCGTGTGGAGGTTGGTCCACCCGTAACGCTTCTTGAGGACTTCCATGAAGGCCACAGCGCCGTCGAGGGTGAAGGCCGGAATCTTCTCGCTGATCGCAACGATCTGATTCTCCTCCTCTTCCTTGGCCCTCAGACAGGCCCGAGCCTTCTCGATGGACATACCATCGGGAAGTACGATCGAATTGCCGCCACGCACGACGGCGACTTCTTCTGTTCCGAGGAGTTCAGCGGTCGTTGTGTGTCCGTTCTTTTCAGCGACGGCAGGCATGGGCAGTCCCTTCTGTTCGGTGAGGAATCGTTGAAACACACTGGTCATGTTTGACATTGGATCGTTTCCAACGTTTGCTCTCATACTCTACGTCGGCAAATTCCGTTTGTAAAACGAAAGCAACAAAAAGGGGGACGGAATCATACGATTCCGTCCCCCTTTTTTCAACTTTGAGCCGAAAATTTAGCTCGTATGCTCTTCGAGCCGCTTCTTCAGATTCTCGTTTTCAAGCTCAGCCAGCTTTTCCCGGAGCTTGATGTTGTCGGCTTCCAACTCGTCCAGCCGCCGAGACTTGTTGGTTTTGCGGCGCTTGTTCCGGTTCTTGTCCCGGTTCTTGTCCCGAACCGGTTGCGCAACCGGCACCTCTGCAACTCGTTCCGGAGCGTCGAAGCCCTGAAGGAAGACCTTCAAAGCGACGAAGTCTTCCTCGTAATCCACGCTGGTCGAGTAGAACGATTGCCCGGTGAGGTTGCCTTCGACCGTGCAACCGTCCCGGAGTTCCGGAGCGGTACTGGCAGCGTGCATGATCCCTTCGGACGAAGGGGCGGGCGCAGAGTAGTTGGATGTGGCGCATCCAGCCGACATGATTGGTCCGGCGTCCGCAGAATTGTAGGACAAACCACGCATTCCACCATCAGTGGATGACGCTCCCTTGCACTTCATGTCAGCCGATGGGCTGCACGTCGCACTGAACCAGATCGGCGAAGGATTCGGCCACACCTTGCGCCGTGGGTAGTGGTGATGATGGTGGTGATGCTCCTCGACGATCGGGGTTTGCGTGTAGTAAGCCCGTTCGAGGTGGAACCGGACCTCGATGGTGCCCTTCACCTTGTCGTGATTCGGCCCGTTCTTGCCGAAATCCACGGCGTCAGGGCTGTCGAGATCGACGAACTTGAAGGCACGGTCCACGTCGTGATGACGTTTGATGTCAACGTAGCTGTTGGCACCGATCACATACCCGCCACCCGACACGTTGTCACCGTCAACGTAAATCTTGGCGACGGCCCGGCGGTTGTTCTTGTTTCGCAAACGGAGGCTGTACTCAGACCCGAAGGGGAGCTTCACCACTCCGTTTGCAAGTTCCGACTGGGGGATGCCGTTAAGCAGAACGGCGACCACGAAACGATTCGAATAAACCATTGTTATACCTGCAAGCTCATAGTGTGGATACCCTTATCCTCTGTCGGGCAATTTTGGAGTGTGAGCCAACACTCCGAGGATTCGACCGTCCAACCTATGGTTGGGCGTTTGACAAACTTCACATGAAGCTCGTCAGAATGAACTGCATCGTGACAAACCGAACAGAGCAGACAGCATTTGTCAAGTTCTTCTCGAATCTTGGCGGCGTCATACCTGCGGTATAGCACGATGTTCGGGTATGTATTCTCCTCAATTCGGTTTTGCCAACCCCACTCAATGTGGTGGAATTGAAGAGGCCCGAGCCACTTCTTGAAGCCGCAATTCTGACAACAACCACCCATTTTGTCAACCCAAAATGTCTTGATTTTTCGTCTTCTTGCCTTGATGACCTTTTGGTGGCACTCGCTGCATTCCTTCCTGTATCCGAGTGTGGCTTTTTTGTTTTTGGTAAACGCCGTCGAAGAAAGGACACGATTGCATTTTCTGCATTTGATGCAGCCTTCTTCGGTGAAAAGACGATTGTCTTCTTCGGACCAAGTTGTCCTTTCTAGCAGCGGTTTGATACCCAGTTCTTTTCTGCGTCTAGCGACGGAAGTGTTAGAACATCCAATCTTCCGAGCCAACTCGGCATCAGGGACTTTGCCCAATATCGAATCGAACTGAGGCCAATTGATTCTCGTCCTCATGACAGGGTGCTAGTCCCGGCAAATTGAACAGACATACCCTTTCTGTCAGAATTCATGCCCACAATCACAGCCCCACCTTGACGGCCATTTTCTGTAACAACAGAAATTTCGATGTGCGTCATGAATTTTTCGCCGCATATCTTCTTGAACTCATCTGAAGTGAGTTTCACAGTGCCACACCAGTAATTGCCATGAGCAAGATGAAATTCACTGATTTGCCCCTCTACTACTATAGACTCACAAGGCTCAAAAGTGCTGAGACCTTGAGCGTCTTTCTTCCGAATCGATGCTGCAATCTTCAGCTTTTCTGGATCGGGGTGATAAGCTCTCAGAGCAGATCGTGCCAACTCAGGGAGAGTTGTGCTTCTAGCTTTGGAAGCAGCCAACAGGCTCTTGTGAAGTTCGTCGTCAATCGTCACATTCAATTGCATGATATCATCCTCAAATAGACAAGGAAACATTCCCTGCATCTTATAGTAGAATTGACGAATCCATTCTTGGATGCCTTTCCTTGATTTCCTTGGAAATAATAATCATGGTCATCATCCAAAGTTTTTGGACCGGGTCTCCCCTCACCGACATGGAGAGCATGGCGATCCGGTCCCACATTTTGCAGGGGCACCAATACCATTTGTATTCCTACGCCCCTATAGAGGGGGTTCCACAGGGGGTGAAACTTATGGATGCAGATGCAATCTGCCCCCAGAAAGAAGTATTCCCATACCGGGTGGGGGCCGGAAAGGGCAGTTTCTCGGCCTTCTCGAACGTTTTTCGATACAAATTGCTCCTACAGAGGGGTGGATGGTGGGTAGATACCGATGTTGTCTGCCTGAAACCGTTCCATTTCGAGGAAGACTATGTCTTTGCGTCGGAAAGAATCCCCAAACAGGACAAAATCCACCCTACAACATGCGTCATCAAGTGCCCGGCGGGCTCGGGGATCATGGAATACTGTTCCAACTATTGCTCCAAGGTAGATCGGGACACCTTGGAATGGGGAACAATTGGTCCATCCCTGTTGAAACGGGCTGTTTCCTTGTGCTGTCTGGACCGATATGTCGTTCTGCCAGACATTTTCTGCCCAATCGACTGGTTCGATCTGTCGAAACTGTTCTCTGATGTCGATGTAGACGCCCATGCGGTTCATTTGTGGAACGAAATGTGGCGTCGGAAAGGTCTGGACAAGAACATTCAGGCTCCAAATACCCTCTATGGGCGGCTGCGAGATGCTTTTCTATTACAATAACCAGATCGTAGAACACTTCCGGAAGAAGTTTCAGGCGTTGAAAGTCGTTCCCACCGATGAAACTGTACCAAAACAGTCCATTTCAATCTGCACAACGTGCATGAACCGCCTTGAGGACATCTCCAGAACACTTCCTTGTAATATAGAGGACACCAAAGATTACACCCCAGTGGAATTTGTGCTATTGGATTACAGTAGTACCGATGATTTACCGAGGTGGGTACGGCATAATATGCAATCGCACATGCAGTCAGGGCTCCTGAAATACTGCCGTATAGAGGGGGAGCCCTATTTTCGACCGGGTCATTCCCGAAATGTCTCATTCCGGCTGGCGTCTGGTAATATCGTAGTGAACGTAGATGCAGACAATTTCATCCATAAGGGCTTTATCCCCCGCATCAATCAGTGTCTACGCCAGTATGGCACAATGGCCGTTCCACGCCAATTTCTCCAGAAGGATTCCTCAAGGCTACTTCTGAAAGGAAGGTTCGCCTTTTATAGAGAAGACCTTCTGAGTCTCGGTGGCTTCGATGAGAGCCTTGATCAGGGTTATGGCTCAGATGATGTCAACCTTGTATTCAGAGCGATTCTGAGACGATTCCAGATGGCTTGTTTTGAGGACAAATACATGGCAGACCGACTGGAAACCAGCAATGAAGCTCGAACGAGCCTCATAAATACCCTTGGTTTGACATTTGAGCAAAGCAAGGCCCGAAACGAGGCCATCACCAGTCGAATGTTGTGCCGAGGTATTACCGTCGCAAACGAGGGTAAACACTGGGGCAAAGCGACAGTGGTCAAGAATTTCAGCGAAAGCCTATCTGTATGATCTCGCAAGAACATAACTGCATTTCAATCCATATCCCTCGCAATGCTGGCAAGAGCATCATGTTTGCTCTTGGCAAACGAGGCAAGATTCCGGGTCGGCATTATTTTGCTCGCCGAGTGATCGCCGAATTGGGGGCTTCTGATTGGAGCAAATACTTCAAGTTTTCTGTAGTCAGAAATCCTTGGGATAGAGCCGTCTCTCTCTTTTTTCATCAAACAGGGAATCTTCCTGACTGCAAGGAAGATTTCCGGGAATGGCTCCTGAATCAAGTTAAGCAAAATGGATACCCCAATGATAACGGTCGTCTCTGGGAATGCTCGCTCGTTGATGGCGGCTCAACAGGCGGCACCAGCACCAAATGGAAGTGTCAGACAGACTGGTTGATTGGTTTTGATGACAAGATCGCTGTGGATTACGTCGCTCGTTTCGAGAATCTTGCCTTCGATTGGAAAGACATCTGCGAGATCATCGGAGTCAAATACCAACCACTGGCTCTCGAAAACCCAACAGAACATAATCACTACTCGTACTACTACGATGACGAGACACGTCAGATCGTTGCCGATTGGCACCGCCGAGATATCGAGAACTGGGGATATGAGTTCAAGGGCAGTGGCAGAAGTGCATCTAGCCTCTTGCTATTCTAAAGCTCAAGAAGTCGCTTGAACCAAACGAGGCTGGACTCATACCTGATGTATGAATCGTAGTACGCCGCTGCATTTCTGCTGATCTGCCCCAATAACACGTCATCGTTGGCGACCGCACGGTATTTGGAGAGTATCTTTGCAATGGCTTCGTGCGGTCGCTTCTGAACGGTCTCTTCAGTGATGTCTACAGAAATATAGTGATAGTCCGGAATGAGTTGATGATAGTAGTCGTTCCGGAACTCGGGCATGATCACCGGCGTACCCACTGCGAATGCCTCAAATTCACGATGACATGCTCGGCCCAAACCCGGCAAAGACAATGCCAACTTATGCGAGGCCATCTCCTCGAAGTAGACATCTCTTTCGACGATCTTGTCTGGACATTCATTCAGTATGGCCGACAAACCATCAAGAACTGCGTCTCTTCCAAGATGGGCATTTCCCCGAAAATACAAATCTCCTGTTCGGTCTTTCTGGCGAAGTCTTTCGATGTTTTGAGATAATAGATGCGGGTCATGCTTGTCGAAGTAAAAGAACGGCCTGATCTTGGGGTTGATTGTTTTGTGCTTGTTGTATTGGCATTTTAGCACAAATTTGCAAAGCGGACTCTTGACTATCTCTCGGCTGTCATACTTGCCCGGATTGTCACGATCATCCCATTCAATGATCTTGAATGTATGGTCTTCATGCTCGAACAGAATACAATGCCGCAAATGAAACTCAGTCGGCTCCCCATTTCCTGCCAGCGTACAATACACCTCATGTTCGACTTGCTCAATCTGGTATTCAGGAAGTAGTTCGTGCAGTCCTTCTACCCGCTTGAGTATATAATTGCGGGAATGCCGCTTAGGGAATGTCACAATCTTCAGTTTCATGAAACCTCTCGCTCGTTGGACAATCGGCTACTGCAATGAACTTGGCGAAGAATGTCTTCGGCTCTCAGTCAGGCGATTTCGTTCTCTTTATCCTGAGTTTGATAGAGTAATTTGCTACAACAACCTGAAGCCTGAACAGGTCGATCGCCTGAATAAGCTCGGCGAAAACCTCTATGAACAAACAGATGCCGATTCTTGTGTCAAGCTGACGCCTCATGATGCCAGACCGGGATGGAAATTCAGTATGCCCGGCTGGGGATGGAAACTAGCTCCCCCTCGTCTGCGGCCAGATGCTCATGAGTTATGGATAGACAATGACATCGTCTTCCACGAACGTGTTCCTACTATCGATCAATGGCTAATAAAGCAAATCCCTGTGATCTCCTCGGCGCACCGTGCAGAATATGGCTCTTACTCTCTGGACATCCCTCATTGCTGTGCGGGTCTATTCGGCCTGCCACCCGGCCTCGATTTTCAGAATCGCATTCAGTTCTATGCTCGAAACCTTGAATCTCTTGGGTATTATGACGAACAAGGCGTGGTCTGTTCGATCGTCACGGAGACAGACTATCTGCTAATCCCGATGAATGAGGTTCTCATGGTCAAAGCCATGAATTTGCCTTATGCTGCCGGGATGCACTTCATCGGGCTCAATCGAACTGAGGCACATCCGCACTGGTCTTTCTACAAAAGGACTCTGCTCAAATGCTGAATGAGTTCCAGCGGGCCTTTGAAAGCAATCTCGATGATTGGTGCATGGGCGGGCCGACTGTTTCTGGATGGACTCGCACAGGCCCGCTGATCACTCTTGAGACTCCAATGCTTGTCAGCATGACAGAACAAGAGCTTTCCGTAGACGATGTTCTGGCAAAGAACCGAGCCGAGGTCGATCGTTGGCATCTGGCGTTCTTGAAAGATCACTCGCAGCCTTGCCGGACTGCCTATTGGAATGAGTATCTGATGCCTCGGTATGGGGCTCGGCGGGCACTGGATAAGTTCCGGGACTTCCTAAGTCTCTTGGAATCAATCCGATTCGGTTACAACAGTTACTCTGCTGTCTTCGTGGCCGACATAGAATCTCTAGGTCTGGGATTCCGATACTTCCGATTTGACGGTTGTCATCGAACGTGTTGTGCCAAGTATCTGGGGATGACCTCTGTGCCAGCAAAGGTTTTCATGTTAGATCGGGATTGATGTGAATTTCTTGACCTTGAGTTCCCCGATCCATTCCGAGGCATCGAAGTTTTCCCCAACAAAGTCTTTACTCATCCGGCCATTCTCGGCGTTGGAGACATCCGTGGTCAAAGTAGAGAGAAACCCGATGTGCTCTGCCAAAGAAGGGGTGTGGTAGTAGATCGGGAGCTTCTGTTTGTCGGCCCAGCGACCAATCACAGCGTCTTTGAGCGTGTTTCCTTGAGTGTCGATGATCGAGGAGTAGCCCGAGCCGTAGCTGGTCCAGTTGAGTTCCTTGGGCTCAGGCTTGTGCATATCGAACTTGTTGTACTTCAGCCTGTGAAGATCATGACTGCGGTGTGCCTGAACTCCTTCATCGCAGAAGAAGTTCATGACGGTCTGGTGACTCATCACAACGGTCACTGTAGACCAAGTCTGAAAGCCACGCATCTCATTGTGAAAGCCTGAGAATCCCTCTTTTGCATAAATGCTGGGCGTGTAGAGGGACAGGTTGGCAAACTTGCCGAGTTTAGGTATTGTCCATTCAAGGTATTCCTTGCAATGGCAGACGATGGCATCATCTTCCAGCATGAAGAAGTAGTCGGTGTCGGGTTCCGACAGAAATAGTTCGTAGAGCCCAGTGGCCCAGTTCGTCCAGTCACCATACTGCTTTCGGCGATTGACAACATGCCCCTTGAAGTCTGTAGGAATGGTTGAGCCGGGTTCGGCAAATACGGTGATCTCGGACCATCCAGCCTCTTGCAAGGAATGGATGGTCCGGTCAAGGTAGTAGCTATTCTGCCTTGGGGCAGTTGTAATGCCGATGGTCCATTTCATTCTGAGACTACAGTCTTCCATTCTTCGTCGATCAAGTTCTGTGGATCAATCCAAGCCAGACTCGAATTGATCCTTGGTTTCTCCAGATCGAGTTTGACAAAATCATGATAATAAATGGTGACGTGATGCGTTAGCGTGGTTTCATCTGATTGCTGACAAACTCCGAATAGTTTTTGTTGATACAAGTTGACTTCGTGTTTTCTGAGTTCTAGGTTCAGGAACTTGTATCCGGCGATTTCTGTTCCGACGTGATCGACAAGGATCAAAGCCAAAGCGTCCTGCTCCAGATCGGCGAATGGGCCTCTCTGTGCTTCACGTCGGCGATCGTTCATAGAACTGATCCAGTTGAAGGCGTCGAACTCTGATGTCTCTTCGATTGAAAGGATGAGCTTCCTCGTGGCATGTTTCCATGTCGTCTGCTTGAAACTATTGCGAAGTGCAGGACAAAACCTTGGCACGATCTTGTATTTGTAGGCAACCGGCTTCCCTTTCTGTAGCCGGATGATTGGTGCGCCTTCGATTTCAATTCTTACTTTTTCCTCAGTTTTCATTGCGATTCCTTTACATGCTCATATTTGACGTTCTGGAACGTGAAGGTGACAAGTGATTTGCCCACGCCGAAATCCTCATTTTTCATGATCAAAACGTTCTCCAACATCCAAGTCTCGACTCGTTTGTTATCAGAGTACGTGTGAATTGAAAGCCTCACCTTTCGTGGGCTCTGGAGTTGTTGGTATGGCGTCATCATTGGCACAACCTTCTGAACACGAATGGCCGTCTTGGTATCGAGTGTCATGGTCAAAGGCTGCCAGCGTGCCCGGCCCGGAAGCCACATGCTCGTGTTCATCCTTGTGATCTTGGTCTCTTCAACACTCATTTGAGGTCGAACCATGTTTTCGCAAGTGAACATGTCGGTTGTGTATGTTTCTACGGCGGGTCCATCGCTATAGGCGATTTGGAATTTCCATGTGTACTTCGGGTCTTTTGGCTTCTCAGGAGCCCCGTCCATGATCGACTTGTGCGTATCGAACTTGAACTTCAGCTTCTTGATGCACAGCTCTGATGTTGCGTAATCGAACTCTCCAGACTCTTCAATGAACTGGCACTGGGTGAAGATTTCTTTGCCTAGAAGGCTACCGCATCCATCACATGTTGTCACTGTGAATGTGTTGTCGTCGCCGGTGGGACGTTGTTTTTCAGCATCGATCCAATCCTGAACCAAGGACTTCTTGTCTTTGTAAATGTCATACAAACTGATCGTCAGTTCGTTGGAGTAGATGCTTTCTTTGTAACTCAACTTGCAAACAGCAAAATCGGCCAGACCGGGCGCTTCAAGGGTCCAGCGGAATTGTCTGGCAAAGGTGATTTCCGGGTCCGAGAGAGGCTGAATGCCATCCATGCTAAAAGTCTGAGCATTTCCCTTGCTCAAAATATCGAACTTGGAGGCAGGTTGCGCAGCGGTGCTGGCAACGCCCTTCTTGAACTTCGTCATATTGTTCCTTGGTGGGTTAATCAAAAATTTGGAGTTGCATTCGATCCGAGATATAGACATTGTCCCCAAATTCAAGGGTGAACCAGACATCGTAGATGCCACAGTCCATATCTTCGGTGTTCAACTTGTAGAATCCGTGTCTCTTCTCCCTGAAGTCTACTGGAACCTTATCGAGGATAAGTCGAAGGTCTTGCTCTGCTGGAACACAAGGTCCGCAGCGTAGCTCCATTGAAATCTTCAAGTCTGAGACGATGGCGAGATTTTCGTAGTATTTCCGGAGATCACTGGCCGTAGGCACATTGGGGA
>JACCDT011700961.1_pt1 | contig 10799 bp, 9 predicted proteins | sample 7446291 | NCBI WGS metagenome assembly JACCDT01 (sample SAMN15323446, study PRJNA562643) | freshwater metagenome | isolation source: river surface water | place: USA:Blue River Watershed | collected 2017-08-17 | reverse complement strand
CGCCACATTTAAGGACTCCGAAGGCTATTGGAATGGAATCTATTTGGGGGTGCTCGCCTTTGTAACGAATGAGTCGCAGTTAAAGTCCAAATCGCTTACGGCACCCGAAAAGTGGAGTGATGTTCTGGATCCCAAATGGAAAGGGCAAATTCAGCTACCAAATCCTGGAACGTCTGGAACTTCATTTAATTTGATTACAACACTCATCACTTTGATGGGAGAACCCAAGGCTTTTGATTTTATGAAGGCTCTCCACAAAAATATTTCGCAGTATACAAAGTCAGGGGCCGCGCCGACAAAGAGCGTCGCTCTCGGGGAGACGACTCTGGCCATCGGCTACTATCATGACATTGTCCGCCTCATTGAAGAGACCAAGGCTCCACTCAAAGTGACGTTTCCTACAGACGGTACGGGATATGAAATCGCAGCGGTCTCGCTCCTCAAAGACGGACCTCAACCCGAACTCGCCAAACAACTCGTCGATTGGCTCTATTCAAAAACCGCCTCTCAGATTTTAGCCGACTATTATTATATTCCCTTCATGAAGGATGAGATCACGCTCAAAGAAAAGGCGCTGACACCAGCCGATCTCAAATTAATTAATACGGATGTCGATTGGGCTGGCAAAAATAAACAACGACTCATCGACCTTTGGAATACGCGAATCAATACGTAGAAAAGCGGGCCCATGACCAAAGACCCCTTTGTCAGATTCACTCCGTTTGTTCTTTATGCATTACTGCTTTGCTTCGTGGTGTTTCCACTTTGGAAGACCATTGAACTCTCCCTCACCGGGCCCGATGGCAGTTGGAGCTTGAGTCAGTATTGGGGAATTTTTGATCGACCTTGGTTGCGAAAATCATTTTTGAATTCGCTATTTTTGGGAGGCCTCTCGGCCAGCCTGTCCACAATCGTAGGATATTTGTTCGCATTTTTGGTCGCCCGAACCAAAAGCAAAGGAAAGTTTTTGCTCAACTTTGCTGCGACGCTGCCCATTATTTCACCTCCATTTATGATGTCTCTTTCTGTCATTCTCTTGCTCGGAAAGAACGGCATCATTACTCGCGCTCTTGGATTGGAAAATTTTGAAATCTACGGATTGCCGGGGCTTTTGCTGGTTCAGACATTATCTCTGTTCCCCCTAGCTTATCTGACAATTCTGGGCGTTCTCCACGGCATCGAAAGTAGTGTCGAAGATGCAGCACTCAATTTGGGAGCTTCAAAGTGGAGAACTTTTTTTGATGTCACGCTTCCGCTTTCATTGCCTGGAATTTTTTCGGCCTGGTTGCTCGTCTTTGTGACTTCGCTCGCCGACTTTGCGACACCCATGCTCTTGGCAGGAAAGTTTGAAGTTTTGTCCGTTCAAGCCTATCTGCAGTTTACGGGTTCGGGTAGTTTGCCTCTAGGGGCAGCTCTCTCAAATCTCCTTTTGGTTCCGTGCATTGCCGCTTATCTTTTGCAAAAGTATTATATTCAAAAGAAATCTTTTGTAACGGTTTCGGGAAAACCTCAGCGCACAGGCCGAGACCTCACTTCACCATTGAGTCGAATTGTTTTGCAGGGCTTGGCGCTTTGCATTTGTACGACGATTGCAATTCTTTACGGGACTTGTCTCGCTGGCGCCTTCACCAAATCTTGGGGATTTGACTATAGTTTAAGTCTCGAGAATTTTTCTTATGTCTGGGCTGTGGGTCGCGCCGCCATCTTGGATACGTTTACTCTTTCGGCTTTGGCCACTCCGATTGCTTCAATCTTGGGACTCATCATTGCCTATTTGGTGGTTCGTAAAACATTTTGGGGCAAAAAATCTTTGGATCTCCTGGCGATGCTTCCCTATGCGATGCCAGGCACAGCCATCGGTATTGGCTACGTCCTCGCCTTTAACGAAACTCCCCTCCTGCTGACGGGAACGGGAGCGATTATTGTCATTTCTTTTGTGTTTCGAAATATGCCGGTGTGCATTGAGTCTGCCAAAGCGTCGCTCATGCAAATCGACAAAGCCATCGAGGAAGCTGCGACGAATCTCGGCGCCTCGTCTGCGAGAGTCTTTTGGGAAGTCACATTGCCATTGATCAAGCCGGCAATCTTTACCGGGATGGCCTATGTCTTTGTGCATTGTATGACAGCTGTCAGCGCGGTGATATTTTTGGTCTCGGCACGATGGAATCATATGACGGTCCTTTTGCTCAATCAGACAGAAATGCTGAGATTTAGTGCGGCAGCAGTCCTCTGCCTTGTTTTGATTTTGATTGTTCTTTCGGTCTTTGGGCTTCTCAAGATCTTGATCGGACGAAACCCTCTCGCTAAGGAGATCGTGCAATGAGCTCAGAAGTTAGACTTAGTCATTTGCGAAAAGTGTTTAAAGATCCTCGCTCCAAGAAAGAAATGGTGGCCGTAGAGGACTTTAGTCTCACGATCAAGCGAGGAGAGCTCGTCACACTCTTGGGTCCTTCGGGGTGCGGAAAGACTACAGCCCTCCGAATGCTCGCTGGATTTGAAACTCCCACTTCGGGTCAGATTTGGATAGGCCACAATGATCTCACGCGCGTGCCGCCCAATCAGCGAAATTGCGCCATGGTTTTTCAGTCGTATGCGCTGTTTCCGCATTTAACAGTCCTTGAGAACATTTCGTACGGACTCAAATTTCGAAAACACTCGGACCAGGAGAAGCAAAAGAAGATCGATCGAATGATCGAGATTGTAGGCTTAGGTGGCCTTGAAGAGCGACGTCCGTCAGAACTTTCAGGAGGGCAGCAGCAACGTGTGGCACTGGCAAGAGCCCTCGTCGTTGAGCCCGAAATTTTGTTGTTTGATGAACCTCTTTCCAATTTGGATGCCAAATTGAGAGAAGCCATGAGATTTGAGATTCGTCAGATCCAGCAAAGATTAGGGATTACTGCTGTGTACGTGACTCACGATCAAATCGAGGCCATGGCCATTTCGGATCGCATTGTCGTTATGAACAAAGGACGCATCGAGCAAGTCGGAAGTCCACAAGATATCTACAGGCTTCCAGAAAGTAAGTTCGTGGCGGACTTTGTTGGCTTTAGTAATTTTATGAGCGCGCAAATGATCGGCGGCTCCTCAGATGAAGAAGTGAATGTAAAGACAGCGGACTTTGAGCTTAAGATGCCTCGATATCGAGCGCCCACTCATGAAGCGGCTCTCACGTTTGCATGTCGACCCGAAGCGATCCAGGTCGATGCAACCGCCACCTCGACAGCAGAGGTTCTTCAATCAGTGTTTTTGGGAGATCGATATGAAGTCTTGCTGTCTTTGCCATCGCAGACCAAAATTTTGGGCCGCATTAAGGTCAGAGAACTCCAGAGTCTAAAAGTGGGAGATCAGATTCGATTTAAGATTCGATCAGAAGACTCGGCGCTTTTGACTCACTAAGGCTTTTTTCGGAGAAAAAATACGTAATTTGATTTCTCACTCCACGTCAAAATTTCGAGCTGAGGCTGAGTTCGAATGAGATCAAGCGCATTCTCTCGCGAGAACGTATGAATGATGGGATTTAAAAACGCATCAGCAAGTCCCGCTTTGTTACTGAGATCTCCTGAGGGCTTTACTTTTTGTCCCTTTATAAAATTTTGAATCGATTCGATTGAGTTAGTTCCCTGTTCAATAATTTGGTGGCGCAGACTTTCTATTTCTTGCCGCGCCTCTCGATTGTAGATCATCAGTCTCAGTACTCCTCCAGGCCTCAGTGCGCGGGTGAGCTTCTCTAAACTCAGCTGGGGAGAAAACGTATGATGAAGAACGCCATAGCAATCAATGGCATCGAAGTTTTCTTGATAAGGAGATTCCATTAAGTCTTCACAGCGAAGACGAATATTGTGGATACCAAACACCCAAAGTCGCCGACGCAGAAGCTTGAGAGATTCTCGAGAAAGATCCGTCGCCAAAAACTCAACATTTGGGTTTCGTCGCCCAAACATAAGAGGGGATATCGTTCCGCAACCTACAATCCAACAAGAACGAGGATTGAAGTCCGCTCCCCATCGAGAAATATTGACGGACTCCAACTGCTTCCAACGTCCCCAAGCAAACCAAGGGTACTGCGGATAAGGATAGGCCTCATAGTGTTGAGCGACCTGTTCGTGATAGCCCGAAATCATTTTAGGCTACCCTCGATTTGAAATCCTGAACTGATTTAAAGGAAGAATTATAAGCTGTGATGATGGAGCCACCGAGCTTTCCACAGACGAGATCTCCGGTGAGATAAAGATTTGGAATATTGGTTGCTCCCGAATCCGAGTACTTGGGCCACTGAGCCTCGCACTCCACGCCTATAGAATTCAGAAAATTGAGGGGCGTGGTCCCTCCCAAAGCAAAAATGACTTTGTCAAAAGTCTCTGCGGGCAGACGCGTTTCATCAGAGAAGAGAATATGTGGCTTTCCTCCGACATCCTGAACTTCTCGGACTTCCATCGATCGAAAGAGTTTCATTTTGTTGGCACCACTGAGCTGTTCCACAGCTTGGCGATTGGATTCCATCATGCGGCTCAAATCGCTCCCCCGACAAACAAGCGTGACTTGATTGCGCTCACTCTCCAACACCTGACAATACTCGCTCGATGTATCTCCTCCCCCAACGACAAGAACCTTTTGGCCTTCGACTTTTTGGGAAGTCAGATCAAAGAGGAGATGATCTCTCAAAGAATTGGGAAGTTTGTAAGCGGGCTTATTCGGGCGCCCTAAAATTCCAATACCCACTGTCACGACTTGGGTCCGGTAAGTCTCACGGCCGACAAGGACTTCAAATCCCTCGGATACTTTTTGAATCTTAAATACCTCAGATTGATAGCGCATCTGCACTCTGTACTTTGCCATGAGCAGATCAAAATACTCGATCGTCTGCGCTTTGGTGAGATCTGGAAAAACAGGAATATGCCCCAATGTATTTGTGGGAAGGCCTTTGTAGTTGGCCAAGGTCATCTTTTTGTCCGGATAGAATTTTCGAATCGCCTCAATGGCGTTAGGACCTTTTTCCAAAACTAAAACATCTTCGGCCGACAGTCCTGCCTCAATACATTCGATCGCCGTTGATATTCCCGCTGGGCCCCCGCCCACAGCGATGACTTTGTAAGACTTAGACATCTCAAACAATCTTAAACTTACCAATCCCCATAAATCAAAACTTAGCTCAATTCGAACCGGAAGCACCTCGCAAAGAGTACGGGGAGTTGGCCCACTTTTGGAGGAGTTAGCCTTTTGACACCCGCCTTATTATTGCCTCTAAGGCCCCTTTTGACCCCCCATTGTAAAGGCATGAAAAATGCATTTTTCATAGGCATGCGGATCTGGGTGTTGTGCATTTTATCATGTGTTGTATTGGCAGCTTGCGGGCAGTCTCAAACTTCAAGGACTCCGGCAGATAGTTATACACTTACAAATGGCGGACCTGGACTCTTTGGAACGCTGACCAACAATCCTGATAATCCCAAAATCACCGGTCTCAATTTCTTGATTGATGGAGCCTATGTGAAAGTTCTTCCCCAACAACTCTCAACCATTGGAATACTTGAGTGCGAAACACTCATAGAAGGCGCTCTCGAGGGGTATCAGTTATCGACTTCCCTAGAACTCTTGAGTGCCTCGGGAGATCTCTTGAGCGTTGAAGCCGATCATGTCAACGGCCAGACTCTCGTCGATTTGAATATTCAGCAAGTGACGTGTTTGAGCATCATCACCGATGGAAGCTCAACCGTTGCAAAAGACAGTGCGACGATAAGCAAGAAAAACAATACCTCGATTATTCCTGACGATGAGCTTTTGTAGAATTAGATTTTGGATGTCATCGGAAACAACTGGAGATTGATCTGACAAACTCGATCATCTCCTGCGGCAGCTTCACCATATTTTTCAAAAATTTCTGATTTAAACTTGAGGAGATCTGACTTGAGGCTCTGCAACCGCTCTTCACTCAGACTCAGAGTCATTGCACTGAGCTCTCTTTCTTCTGGAAGCGAGCGCTCAATGCTCGCCACGGCCTGTAACGACACAGCTCTAAAGTAAGCCAAATAGCAAATTCCTCTGACAAGTTCAGGGCTCGAAACCTTAGCATCAGCTTGCCGAAGCCTCTTTGTCTGAGGATCTCGAACAATAAGCCCCAGATTGATCAACATCTGAAGAGCGGCCTTGATATCTGATGCCCTGGTGGGCTCTAACAACTTTTTGGCGAGCCATTCTGGATCTTCCTTGAATCCTTCTAGTCCGACCATCTCCCTCAGCGTCGAAACCAGCCAAGACGAGTAGTAATAGTATTGTTCTCTCTCTAAGGGGCGAGCCCCTTGATAGGGCTTGAATGTAAGAATTTTTTCGTAAACGATCTTTTTGCCTTCGGCGTCTTGGGCCTGGGCAAAATCAATCAACAAGCCGAAAAAACTCTCTTCTTGCGACGTGAGTCGTAAAGCGCGCGAAAGTTTTTTGCTACTTTTTGAGGTCAGGTTTCGCTTGCCAGTCACTATAAATCGAAACATTCCTGTCGAAGAAAATCCGGCCTTCTTACAAAATAGACGAAGACTGAGTTTCGGATCCGCCCTCTGCAGTTCCTCAAATGAGTCTGAAACAAATTTTCGATAATCCAAATATCCAAAAATCTTAGGCACGGCCTATTTTGGCAATTTTATATCAATTGAGCGAGAAATTGATGCTATGAAGAAACTTGCGGGGACTCCTTAGGTTTTAAAGAGAGGCCGCTTGCCTGGCGCATTGGCTAAATGGGGAGAAAAAGCCGTCATCTCTGGGGTGCCTCTGACGAGATTCTCCGCCCATTCAAAGCCCTGCATAAAAGTATGGTCTTGATTAGAGACTTCGTACTTCCATGCTCCAAATCGACCTCGTGAGTAAATTTCAAAGACCTTGAGTTGATCGAGGAGTGAGTGAACAATCTGATCGCGATTCAAAAAGGGCACGGGGTATCCCGGAGAGGCAAGATGCTTCCAAACAGAATCAATCTGGGATTCGGACTCAATGAGTCCTGCATCAATCGCTGCAGCCACCGTATCTGCTATGATCGACTCCATTCGGGCAGCCTTATAAGTGGAACTCGATATTTCAAACAACAGACTCCAATTGTTCTGAGGATCCGGAACATTGGACGGACTGTAATTTGAAAGACACGTCACTCTAAAAAAATTGTATTGAGACTCAGAATAATAAATCCAAGTCTTCTTTCGGAGATGCTCTGGGCATTGGCCCTTAAGCCCGAGGCCTACAATGTGCACATCCGCCGCCAAAAAATCCCCCTTCACACTGAGGCCGCAAAGACGAGCGAGTTGATTCAAAGGAATCGCGGAGAGCAGAACATCATATTTTACTTCTCGATCCTTTTGATTGTTCAAGTCTCTCACAACGAGCCGCCTTCGCTCGGGCTGGATGTTCCGAACCTGATGCCTGAGATGAACCTTCTCACTTCCCACGAGAGAGGCTACGTTCTTCCAAACCACTCCCGTACTGCCTCGAGTGGGAAACCTAAACCGCGCATTCGGACCCCAGGATCCATCGTCTCTAGACTCCGACAGGTTTTTTTTTAAACGCTCCACATCGACAGTGGCCACCCGCTCTCCAATCCATTGATAGCTCATCATCTCTGCGGGGTGCGCCCAGACCTTAAAATTATAGGGCCGCATAAAAAGATCCGTCAGACCCTCTCCAAACGATGCCACCATCCAGTCTTCAAAATTTTTGAGAACTGTCATGGATCGAGGGGACTCGAGGTCATTGATACACTTTTGAATTTGCTCCGGCTTCAAGCGCCGCAAATTATATTGAAACGGATAAGGATGAAAATCATTCTGCAACCACACCCAGGTTTCTCGATGGTAGGAAGTCCATCCATCCGGTAGAGCGAGGTCCATCACACGATCAAAATCTTCGTAATGTGAATACTGAATATGAACGCCGAGGTCCCAGGTATAGCCTTTGCCATCCGTATAGCTCGTTGCCAAGCCACCGGGGCGATCGAGGACATCAAAAATTTCAAAATTTTCCTGGCCCAACTCTTTAAGACGAAATCCCGCTCCTAATCCACAGGGACCCGCCCCAATGATCACGATCTTCACTCAGATATCTATAGCCAAGATCCTCAAGTCCTTCGAGGCTTTGATTCTCTTTTGCCAAAAAAATGTTTAGTCTTCGACTCTATGAACAGACACCATTTGTTTTTGATCGCCAGTTTTTTGATCGCTGGTTGTGCCCATCAACGCGCCCAACTCCAAGATCAGCAAAATATTGATCGTCTCATCAGTGAGCGGGGCAGCGAAGTTCAGGTGTGCTGGGACGAAGCTCTTCAAAAAAACCCACATCTCCCTTCAGGCCAAGTGACGGTTCGGGCTCAGCAACACATTGATGGGGCACTTCATTCGACTCAACTCATCTCGGGCTTTGCGGGCTCTAACGAAATCATGGAGTGCGTCTCCTCCAAAATAAACGCCTGGAAAACTCCTCCGCCCAAAACTTGGGGCCCTGTAGAACTCAGCTTTCAGTTTACCAACACGATCAATCTCAAGGCTCTCGGCGAAAAGGATTTTGGAACTGTTCTGCGTGCCCATCGTCCGAAGATCGGTGACTGCTTCGAAACCACTCTAAAAGAGAATCCTCAAAACCCCGGCGGTGAGATTGAGTTTGAATTCGTTCGCACAAAAGAAGGGCGAGTAAAAGATCTCAAAATGTTGTCTGGATTTTCGGGATCGGATTCTATTTTTCAGTGCATGTCCTCGATCATCCAGGATTTTGAACTCGCTCAGGTGCCTGAAGAAATGCCTATGAAATGGACTTATCGGTTTAAGAAATCTGAGACGGTTGTCCAAGGCTCGGCCCCGCTGTCTCACTGAGACTTTCGATGACGAATCTTGCTCCTCAATCCAGATTCTTTATCGCAGGTCACAAAGGCCTTGTGGGATCGGCTTGTGTTCGTGCGCTTAAAGATCGAGGATTTGAGAACGTCCTTTGCAGAGATCGCAAAGAGCTTGATCTGCGTGAACAAGGGGCTGTTCGAAAATTTTTTGAGTCTGAATGTCCGGACTATGTGATTTTTGCAGCTGGCAAAGTAGGTGGCGTCGGAGCCAATTCCACTTTCCCCGTCGAGTTTTTGCTTGAGAATCTGCAAATTCAGAACAATCTCATTCCTGCAGCGGCAGATTTTGGCGTTAAAAAATTAATATTTTTGGGCAGTTCCTGTATTTACCCTCGAGAAGCAAAGTACCCACTCACAGAAGATCAACTTCTCTCAGGACCCTTTGAACCGACGAATGAAGCCTACGCGCTAGCGAAGGTCGCAGGGATCAAGCTCTGTCAGTATTATGCGAAGCAATACCAAATGAATTTTATTTCATTGATGCCTACCAATCTCTATGGCCCAAATGACACGTATAATTTGGAAGAAAGTCATGTCATGCCCGCCATGATTCTTAAGATTCTGAAGGCTAAAAAACAGGGTCAATCGAGTGTTACCTTTTGGGGATCCGGCAAACCCCTGCGTGAGTTTCTTCATGCTGAGGATTTGGCGGATGCGATTTTGCTCTGTCTCGAAAAATACAATTCTCCAGAAATTATTAATGTGGGCTCTGGCTATGAAGTTAGTATCCAGACTCTCGCTGAGACAGTCTGTAAGGCCTGTGACTTTAAAGGAGAGATCCACTGGGACACCTCCAGGCCAGATGGAATCTTTCGAAAAGTCTTGGATTCTTCCAAAATCAAGGCTTTGGGTTGGAGGCCCAAACGCCAAATGGCCGTAGAGCTGCAAAAGATCGCAAAAGAGGTTGCCGAGCGATTTTCTTTTTGAGCTCAGGGCTCAGTTTGCTAGAACTAGCCCATGGCAAATTCAAAGCCCAAAGTCGCTCTCGTGACTGGAGTCAACGGTCAAGACGGTGCTTATCTGACAGAACTCCTCCTTGAGAAAGGCTATATCGTTCACGGGATCAAGAGGCGCTCTAGCGTGTTTAACACTCAACGAATTGATCATATTATTGATGGCAAAATCCCCGCCTATAAAGGTCGATTCTTTTTTCATCACGGCGATCTTACAGATGCCTCCTCCCTCGTACGCATTGTTCAGGAATCTCAGCCTGATGAAATCTATAATCTTGCGGCTCAAAGCCATGTTCAGGTGAGTTTTGAAACAGCCGAGTATACCGCCAATGCGGATGCGGTCGGGACCCTCCGAATGCTCGAAGCGATTCGGATCTTGAAACTCGAAAATAAAACAAAATTTTATCAGGCTTCAACGTCAGAACTCTACGGCAAGGTTCAAGAAATTCCCCAAACAGAGAAGACGCCTTTTTACCCTCGCAGTCCCTATGGTGCTGCCAAACTCTATGGGTACTGGATCACCGTCAACTATCGAGAAGCCTATGGAATTTTTGCGTCTAATGGGATCCTCTTCAATCACGAGTCCCCTTTGCGCGGCGAAACATTTGTCACACGCAAAATCACCCGCGCCGTGGCTCGCATTGCCAACGGACTAGATACTGAAATCAAACTCGGAAACTTGGACGCTAAAAGAGATTGGGGCCACGCGAAGGAGTATGTGGAAGGAATGTGGAGAATTCTTCAGCATTCCGAAGGCGATGATTTTGTCTTGGCCACCAACGTGACGACCTCGGTTCGCGATTTTACACAAATGGCGTTTAAGTATGCAGGCATTGATATCGAGTTTGAAGGCAAAGGCGTCAATGAAGTCGGCCGATGTAAAAAATCGGGTAAGACTTTTGTTCGCATTGATCCTAAATATTTTCGTCCTACCGAAGTCGATCTCCTTTTAGGTAATCCCGCAAAGGCTAAAGCCAAACTCG
>JACCDT011610908.1_pt1 | contig 10800 bp, 11 predicted proteins | sample 7446291 | NCBI WGS metagenome assembly JACCDT01 (sample SAMN15323446, study PRJNA562643) | freshwater metagenome | isolation source: river surface water | place: USA:Blue River Watershed | collected 2017-08-17 | reverse complement strand
GTGTCGGCCACGAGGTCCGGCCACAGCTTCGGGAAGTAGTCACCGGCGATCGGGTAGTCGACCCGGCCGTCGCCGGGCAACGTCACCCAGTCTTGGTCGCTCCAGTTGTAGTCCGACACCGCACGGGCCACCGTCCCCGCCATGCTCAACGCCGCCTCGGTCTCCTCGGCGTCGATCGTCCCCGACGCGATCGCCGGGAGCGCCTGCAACACGTCGGCCTCGTCGGTCAGACCGGCCACGTCCAACCATGACGGCAGGTAGGTGCGGATCAGCCAGTTGGTCGAGAGGTACTTGCGGGTTGTCTCCTTGGCGCCTGGTGACACGGTGTCGATGACACCCGTCGGCGCGACCGCGAGGTACGTCTTCAGGTCCTGGCGCTCGGTGTCGGTGAACGTGTCGTTCAGCGCCTTGCACAACTGGGCGATGACGGGGGACACGTTGGTGGGGTCGTCCGACCACGCCTCGCCGGCCATCCACGCCGCCACTTCCATCATGCACCACTGCCAGTCGCCCTGGTCGGGGATCGGGTGCGTCGGCTCGGTGTGCGCCCCCACCGTCAGGTACGGGTTGGCCAGCGCAGACACACCCGCCGTCGTCGTCGCCACCGCCGCCGTGCCCGCGCCACCGAGCAGGCTTGTCGCGTCCGTCGTCGGGGCGGGCACGTTGCCCTTGTACGCCGCCCACGTCAACGTGTAAGGCGTCCCGCCACCAGCCGCGCCAGGCCCGCCAGTGACCACGCAGTCCGCGGCCCGGTCCGTGATCGTGTCCATCGCAGCCGAGAACGTCGCCCCCGACGCGTTGAACGCGATCGTGCCCGTGGTAGCGCCGTTCCACGTCACCGTGAACGTCCCACCGGTCGCGTCGACCGTGACCGTCTGAATCTCGGCGGTGGAAACGATCGGGTTCGTTATCGCCATGTCAGGTCGTCATCCAGATCGCCCACATGTGGATCAGCGTGAACGTCAACGAACCGCCCGACCCCTGATATAGCGACAGGTAGACGTCAAGGTTGGCCGTCGCCTGAATCATCGTGACCACGGTCCCTGCGGCGGCAGAGCCAGACTGCGACGGCCAGTTCTGCTGCGCGTAGACAGTCCCGCCGCCGTCGACCGCTGACCCCAGCATCAGTGCCCGGCTGCCGGTTGCGTTGACGGCAGCAGTCGCCCCGGCGCCGACTAGCCAGAACCCCGCCTGAGTCAACCGCAGGTAGCTTTGGCCGACCGTGTACATGCTGCCCACGTCCGGGGATACACCGTCCCAGGCCACGTTCTGCCACGTGCCCGTCGATCCGTGCGTACGCGACGCGTCCGTCGCACGAACGTGAGGGCGGAGCTCACCCAAGTGCAGAAGGTTGTCCTTGACGCCGTCCATGATGGTCGACGTGATCGACTCCTGATAGGTGAAGTCGTGCGGTGTGACCCAGGCCATTCAGAACCCCAATCGGTTGCCGCTGTCGAGCTTGCTCAACACCGGATCGTCAAGCTTCCAATACGAGAACCCGCTACCGCCGCCAGGCCCGAACGCGCCGAACGTCAACGGCGACAGGTTCCACGACGTCACCCACGTCCCGTCCACACTGAACCGGTGCGAGATCCCCTCGATCACCGCGTCCACCGTGATGTCGGTCCCAGGCACGGAACGGGTCACCGAGATCCGGTCGCCCAGCTCACGGTCAAGCACCGCGTGGTACTGATTGGGCAGGTCGCGCATCGGCTTGAAGGTCAGCCCGGTCGGGCGGATCGTCGGCGTCGCATAGTTCCCGACCCGCCACTCCGCGAAGTTCTTTGCCTCGTTGTCCGTGCTGTAGAGCAGCCCCGACATCTGATCGGAGATCCGCCAGTACGCCGCGATCGACGTCGCCGACTGGGCACGTTGCGGGACACCGCCGACACGGGTGGCCGTCATGTCGTTGCAGAGGTTCGTCTCGTCGTAGGCGAACTCGATGTCGTTCACCTGCGCGTCCGTGAACGTCGCCTCAGCGGTCAACGTCGTCCCGTGGTGCCGCGAGTAGAAGGCTGCGTACCCGTCGGCCGAGATGAAGAACCGGCCCTGCTCGGTCTGCTCCACCGCCTGAAGATGGTCGAGGGCGGTGCCGCCACCGGTCCCATCCGGTGCAGGCCCCAACGTGGAGATGCCGGTCTCGATGTACCGCTCCGACGACCAGCCGATCAGGTCGAGGATGCGAGTCACACGGCCGCCGGTGGTGTCACCGGACCACGGCGCGTAGCCCGCCTGGTAGTGGGCGAGGACACGCGACGCCGACAGCGCCGTGTTGTAGACGGCCACCTCGCAGACGTCGCCCTTCCACGCCTTGTAGCTCCACCCGGCGCCGGGGTCCGCACCGAGGGGCGGCTTGCCGATACGCACCGACCCTGAAGCGTTGATAACCGCCGTGGACGCTCCAGGGTTGTGCGTCGCCTGAAGCACTCCATCGACGTACAGCCGACCGACTCGCGACGAGTCGACCGTCCCCACGAGATGATGGACGCCCGTGTCACGCAGCACCGTCGTGCCCGTGCAGGAGACGTTCATACCGCCGACAGTGGCGATGAACGACGGCACCCCGGTCGAGTTGTTCATGGTCAAGCCGAAGTCGATCGCGGCGGACGTTGTCCCCACCATGTGCGTCTGACCGCAGATGAAGCTGTGGTTGGTCCCGTACTTGCCGGTCTTCACCCACGCTTCAATGGACACGGGCGCGGCGGCCAAGGTCACGCCGGTGGAGATGTCCATCACCGCGCCGTCGGCCGACCCCTCGATGTTGTCGCCCGACCCGTCCAGCGACACTGCGCCCAGCCCGTCCGCGACCAGCGACTGCGTGGACGTCGGCGTGCCCTTCCACACACCGTGGTACCCGTGCCCGCTGGCATCGGCCACCACCGTCGTGCGAGGCAGGTCGTCCGCCAGACGCCACCAGCCCCACGGCGAGTCGTCCTCCACCACCGAGGCGTAGATCGGGTCGATCACATGACGGCCCAGCAACTTGAATCCGTCGGTGGCCTCGAGGTCCACCGTCGCCAGGTTCGGCGGCACATAGCTTTGCGGGAGAGCGTCGATCCAACCGTCGAACAGGCGGATCAGGTTCCCGACCACGGCACCGTCGGAGCACGACACCCGGATGCGCTTGTTCGGCCGGGCGTTCGAGTTGTACTCGGGATCGAACGTCCGGTCCATGTTCAACAGCTTCAGGCGGAGCTTCCCCGCCGACGTGCGGTCGAACTCGGACTGGCGGCCACGGTCGATCGAACCGGACTGCACGTACTCGGTGATGTCGACCCACACCGGAGACGCACCCGGCGCCGTCGTCGGGGACCACTCCACGATCGGTGTCAGGTCGACCGGGGTGGTCAGCTCCGTCCCGGTGTCAGACGCCCACGTGAACGAGTTGTCAGCCCAGGAGACGGTGCCGTCAGCCCAGTTGGCTCCGGCCATCAGGGCGCCGGGAAGTAGGTGACGTTCAGGGAACGGCCGGTGATGTCGCCCGACGCCGCACCGGCACCGGTCGCCGCGGCAGTGATCTTCAGCACCTGCGTGTTCGCGAGGGTGAGCCCGGTCACTTCGGTGTAACCGGCGCCAGCGAACGGCAGCGCCGACAGCGCCGAGTACGTGGGGTTGTTGCCGTTGATCGACGCCCGCACCACGCTCGAGGACACCCGGACGATCTCGATGTCCCACACGTAGATCCCGCCGTAGGCGGTCACGTAGGCCGTGGTGTCGGCAATCGTCGTCCCGCCGAACACGGCGCGCACCTGACGGGTCGCGGTCGCGTGTGCCACGCCCGAACCGACCCACCGGGCCACCAGACGGTCGCCGTTCGATGCGAGCTGGCCGGCGGCGATCGTCACCGACTGGAGGTCGTCGAACGAACCGCCCGTGCTGGTGGTGGAGATGTCGGCGTACAGGTTGAACAACGACACGGGCAACTTCGCGACACGGGCCGCCATGCTGGCGTAGGACCCGCGTGCGGTGATGAGGTCGGACGAGATCGCCTCGATCTCCGCGGCTGCGGACCGGTGCCAGGTGGCGTGCTGGTAGGTGGCGTTCCCGAGCGTGGTCGTCGCGGCGGCACCGGACGACGGCACTGAGTCGGTCAGCTCGGTCATGGACGTCGGGTAGGTCACAGGTGCGTTCTCCTCATGCCATCGTCTTCACGGGCACACGCCCGTTGGTGCGGGACCACCGCTGGAGTGCGTCCACGACCGCCTGGCCGTCCGCCTTGGTCGCGGTGCCGTTCACCGTCACGTTCAGGTTCACGACCTGACCGCCACCGCTCGACGCCCCGGCGCTGATCGCCCGAGACTGCGACGCCGTGTAGACACGCTCACCGCCGGCGAACGACATCAGCTCGGGGCCACGCTCACCGACCCACGCCAACCCCGGCGGGGCCGACTCCGTCCCCGACGCGTACCCGCCACGCGGGATCACACTGCCGACGTGCTTGTACTGGATCGTCACCGTCTTCGGGATGTTGTCCAGCGCCTGCTTCAGCCCCCACGCGTCACCGATCGCCTGCGACGCACCACTCGCGGTGACGTGCGTGTCGTGCGACGGAAGGATCTTCCGCACCGCAGCGTCCATCGTGCGGGCGTTCCCGATCGACTCGGGCGCGCCCGGCGTCTGGAACAACGTCCGAGACACGCCGGGGATGTTCAGGATCGCAGCACGCTGCTCCCGGTAGTTCCCGATCGTGATCAGCCCGGCGTCGACCTGCTCACGCAACCGCAGAATGTTCGTGCGGGCCACCTGATCGGCGTCCCCACCAGCCGAGATCACACCGGCCGTGGCCTCAACGATGCCCTGCATCGACACCGCCACGTCATCGACCGAATGGCCCTGAGTGAGCAGCGTCGAGAACAGGTCGTCGAACGCCTCATTGACCGCACGCTGCGCCTCTGGCAGCGAGTAGACGCCGTCCAGGTAGTCCTGAATCTCCTGGGTCAGGTCGTCCAGGTTCGTCGTCGCCTGAGCGATGCCGTCGTTCATAATGTCGAAGCCCTGCTTGCCCGTCGTAAGCGCACGCACGAGGTCAGGGTTCGCGGCGATCGCCCGGTCAACCTCGCCGTTCCACTCGTGCACGTTGGTCGACAGACCAGACGGCCAATCGAACCCGGCCAGCTCGCCAAGCTTCTCGATCACCACCGACAGGCCCGCACCGAACGCGACGATCCCGCCGACCGTCAACGCCACCGGGGCGGCCACCGCACCCATGCCCGTCGCCGCCGCCGTCTCAGACGCCGCCAGCCCGTTCATGGACACCGCGAGGGCGTCCGTCGGCACGATCAGGTTGGCGACCGCCGCGTACACACGAGGGCCGACACCGGCGATCGCCTGGAACGCCGGCGCCAGCTTCATGACCTGACCGGCGAGGAACGACACCGCACCCGCAGCGGTGAGCCCCACCGCCCCCCAGGTGGCCACCTGACCGATGGTCGACTGCACCGCGGGGTCCAGGTCGTCGAACCGGTCTGACAGGAACTTGACCGCACCGGCCATGTCGGAGAACGCCTCGGTGGCACCCACGCCGACACCCTCGACGAGGTCCATCATGTTGTTCTTCAGGATCTCGATCTGCCCGGAGAGGGTCTGGCCCTCCTGCGCGGCGAACCCGCCGGCGTTCTCACGCAGCGCCTTCAACACCGTGCCGTAGTGGTCGGCAGCGAAGGCCGCTTCGTCCATGACGATGCCGTTGCGCTGCAACGCACCGGCCGAACCGGACACCGCCCGGCCGACCTGCTTGGACGCCGTCACCAGATCCACACCGAACTTCGCGGCGTAGTCCTGCACCGCCGGGATCAGGTCAAGGATCTGCTCTTCCGTCAGGTGGAACGTGCCGAGCATCGCCTGCGCCGACACCGTCGCGTCGTCAGCGAACCTAGTCGAGTCTTGCAACGCCGCCGCCTGAGCGAGGAACGCGTCCGTCGTCGCGCCCGCCAGCTCCGGCATGTTCTGGATGCTGTTCTCCAGGCGCAGCAGGGCGGCGTGCTCTTCCTCGGCCGCCTGCGCCGCCTTCCCGAGACCGATCAACGCGACCGCACCGAACGACGCCATCGCCACACCGGCCGACGTCAGCGTGCGGGAGTAACGCTGCGCGTTCGACTCCGCCATCCCCAGCGAACGACGGGACGCCGCGCCTACTGAAGCGAACTCCCGTTCTGCCTGCGCGCCGTCACAGGTGATGAGGATGCGGAGAGAGTCGGTCATCCCGGCCATCAGCTCATCACCGCCTTTACCTCGTCGGGGTAGTTCTCGATCACCCAGCGAGCGAGGTCGACGGGACGCTGGCCGCATGTGGGGGGAACGGTCCACAGCTCGAGATTCTCGATGGCGTTGTCGCCTCGGTCACCGTTGAGATGGTGGACGTTCTCGAACTGGCGCAGTGGTCGGCCAAGGTGCCTAGCCATGACCAGGCGGTGTTCCATCACCCGGTTTCGGGCGTTTGCCATTTCGGAGAACTCGTCGGGGCATGTCACATACCAGTAGCCCTGTGCTTCCTGGTGGCGGGCGTTTCCATCGTCAGCCAGCAGCAGTTCAACGGGTCCGGGATCGCCATGCTTCGCCCACCGCTGATAGTGGACGGCGCAGTAGTCCTTAGCAATATGGGGTCGATGGCATCCCTTGACCTTGCAGTCAGTCCGGACGTACTCACGCTTGCGGATGGTCGGGTCGCCGTGGCGCTTCCACGCGCCGTAGTGCCGTTGGCACCACCCACGGGCCCAACGTTGACGATCGCATTCGGGGATCGAGCAAGCGTCGGTCATTCCAGCCATGAACTACTCCTCACCGATCCGCTCGTAGACAACGGTTCGCCACAACAGGTCAAGGTCACCCAACAGGCACCCACGCACCTGCGACGGCGGCCACTTGTAGAACTGGCAGAACACCGCCACGTAGTCGTCTACGCAGCCGAGTCTTTTGGGGCCCGCGGAACCTCATACGACCCCACCGCCGCCACGGCGTTCTCCAGGTTCAGCGCCCCCGCCTGCGACACCGCCTCCGCCAACCGCACACCCTTGCGGTGGTGCAGGAACGCGGCGATCACCGACTGGCACTCACGGGCACTGTTCACCGGCGACAGGTACGCCCACGACGTGGACGCCAGCTTCTCGACCGTGGCAGCTTCCGCCAACGTCAACGAGTCCTGAAGGATCTCTTCGCCGTCGTAGGTCACCTTCCACTTCTGCTCCGTGGACCCGTTCTGGAACCGTGCCCGTACCGCCTCGACGAGCTCGACGAGGTGGCCGTCGTAGTCGCCGGCCTTCACGGCACCGATCACGTCGGTGGGGGTGGGTTGCTCATCCATGTGCGCTGCCTTCTGTTAGGTGAAGGCGCGGGCCAGGTGGGACCGCACCTCCTGCTTGATGATCCGCTCCGACTGCCGGACGATGATCGGCTCGGCTCGCTCGAAGAACTTCTTGCCACGGGTGCCGGGGTGAAAAACCGGACCCCAACGGACTTCCCCGTCGGGGAAATAGAGGGCGTGAGCGCCCTTCCCTGAGCCAACGAGGTTCCCGGTGACCCTGCTCGTTCTGCCACCCCATGCCGAGTTGCGTGGTGCGATCCAGTGCGAGATCGTGCCGTTGTTCATCAAGTGAACAGGCCCGGTGAACATCACTTTTCCCGACACTTTCTGATGACCGAACACGGTGTACCGAACATTCCACTTCGTGCCCTTGCCGTTGTTGAAACCACGAAGACCGCGGCTACCTGGGGCCGGCATCCCTGTAGCGACCGCGGAAGCGATCATCACTTCTTTGGCAGCGATGCACGCCTTCGTTACACCGACACGGTCTGCTGTGGTAATGGCTTGACCTCCGCTTACTATCCGCGCTGACAACTCGTAAGCGGAGGTCGACACACCCATCGGGGATCAGGTCCCGACCTTCGTGACCGGCGAAGCGGCCTTGAAGTTGCCCGACACCGACACCGCGCCACCGATGTCCGTCTCGATGGAGAAGTCGAACAGGCCGGTGCCGAACCAGTACGGGCCCGCGTTCGACGGCGTCTTCGGGTACCAGTAGAAGTTGCGGGCAGCGCCGTCACGCGCTGCGGTGTAGGTCTGCGCGGTCGCGTCGTCGTAGAACCCCGAGAACGACCCCGAGCAGTCCGGCATACCGGACACGTAGACCTTGTTCACGTCGCCCATCGCCGTGACCTCGAGGTCATCGGTCGCGAAGTCGAGTGACATCTTCGAGATGTAGGCCACGGGCTCCGCCGCAGCAGCGGACGAAGCGATGCCGACGTACAGCCGGCCGGTGGTACCTGCGATGCGTGCCATGAGCGCACTTCTCCTGTGTCAGTTGGGAGGGGTGCGCTGGCCCCAGGGTGTGTCAGGTCAAATGCTGCAACAACGTGGCCGCATGATTGGCGAACGTCCTGTCCGCAACCGCAACCATCGCTTCCCGCGCGACCTGAGCGCGGGCCTCGGGGCGGGCGAGCCACCACCGAACCTTGTCCCCGAAATCCTCGGGGCCGTCGAACGTCGGGACCATCGGCAGAACCTCCCGGTTCTCGCCGCGCTCCTCGGTCAGGTAGAACGTCCCGCACGCAGCCAGCTCGACCTCACGGGGACCCATCGCCCACCCGGAAGCGTCGCAACCATCCTGCGCCTCCGCCCGATACAGGTTGGCGGACACCCGGCACCGCCGGTACAAGTCGGCGGCTTGTTCGTTCGCAAGACAGTCGGTGGTGTCATGCATCAGGAACGGCCGCAACGGCGACCCCTCGCCCACGTCCTGCCAGTTGCCGGCGAACACAGGGGCAATGCCCGACCAGTCCACCGACTCGAAGAACTGCTGGCGCGACGGATACCCCGTGCCGACGAAAGCGAAGTCGACCGGGCGGGTGATCGGCGCCGTCGGCGGGTGATGGATGGCGGGGTCGTAGGCGTGCGGGATGTACAGGGTGCCGTCGGGGTAGCGGTCGATGTTGGTCGGGTCGTTCAAGATGTTCAGGTCGACCCGTTCCGCCAACGTCAACTGACGGGTCTCCTCGTAGGGAGACTCCGTGTGGATCATCACCGTCCGGTGACCGCGGTCCCGCCACACGTCGAAGAACTCGGGGGGGACGTAGAACCCGCTGACCACGACGATCACGTCGGGCCAGAACTTGTAGGCGGCGTTGTTGATCCCCTCGCACGCAAGGCGAAGTGCTTCCTCGGTGCCGAGCGGCTTCACGTACTCACCGCCGCGCTCCACATGGATGTCGTCGTAGAACTCGAGGCGGTCGTTCAGGTTGAAGTTGAGCACCTGGCAGCCGACCTCACGCAGGCCCCGCACCCACCCCCGGTACACGTCACCCACGGAGAACCACGGGCCGGGATGGACCATCAGGACCCTCACCTAGAAGTCCTCCCGACCGACCGCCACGTCAGACACAGCGACGTAGGCGGCGATCTCGTCGTTCCATCCCATCTGCCACGACAACGGGCCGTACCCGACCCCCGTCTTCAACACCGCGGCGGTTGCTACCACCGCGTTGACCAGCAGATCCTGAGCGGTCTTCGGGGGCAGCTCGCCGGCGACGTACACCCGCACCCGAACCAGCCAGTCGGTCGGGTCGATACCCGCCGGTTCCATCGTCACCGAACACGGCTTGGGGACACCCGCCGCGCCCGGCTCGTGGTCGAGCACCTTCTGCACGCCGGCCGACACCAGCGACGCCACCGGGGTCTGCCCGCCGGTCGCGGAGATCAGCCCGAACATCTCGTCGAGTGCGTTGGCGAGCGTAGTGCGGCTCACAGCAGCGCCACCCCCGGCAGCATCTCACCGTCGAGCAGCGCCGCGACCTTGTTCAGCAGGCCGGGGCCGAGCAGCGGGTTCGGGGCCTGATCGGTGAACGCACCGAACGTCTCGGACCCCGACGCCTGCTCCGAGACCCACACGTTGCGGAGCATCATCGCCGCGGCCTGCTTGAACTTCGCGTCCACCGCTGACGTGGTCGCCGCGCGACCGGCCACGTAAGTGACCTCCACGTTGCGGCGCCCCGCAGGGAACACGTAGTCGTCGTTGTTGGACCGGCGCACGATCCGACCGGACGAGAGCGCCCCTACAGTCCCCAGGTGCAGGTAGTTGGACGTCGTCTTCGTGGCGTTCGTCTCGGCGGTGAGCGTCGTGGCGGTGGTGCCGTCGTACTCGGTGACGGTGGTGATGGACGAGACCGGCAGGTTGCGGAGCAGGATGGTCGGCCGCCCGCCGTCGTGGAGCTCCGATGTGATGGTGCGGACGACGACCGGGCCGCACAGCTTGTCGAGCTGCTGGGACACGGCAGTCACAAGGTTGGTGAGGGTGGCGGTCGTCGCGGAGGCGTTGACCGCGGCGAGCGATTCGGCTTCTGAGAGCACGTCGAGGGTGGCCATCTCGCCTCCTAGATCGGTAGGTGGCCCCACCGCTGCTGGAGCAGTGCGACGTTCTGTTGTGCGTGGGCGAACCTGCCGGGCGACTTGGACTCGAGGTGCACGACGACGGACTCGGCGGAGTACCAGACGTGCCCGCCGGCTTCACGGTGGCGGAGGCACAGGTCGACGTCCTCGTACCCGTTGGTGTACGCCTCGTCGAACCCACCGAGCTGCACCCACCGGCTGCGGGTGACAGCGAGGCACGCTCCTGTGACGGCGGGGACGTCGGCGGACGGTGCCGGGGTGCGCCGGTTGTACGCCTCGAGGATGTTGTCCCTGCGGCGGAGGAACACCCCGGAGTGCTGCACCGTCCCGTCGGGGTAGTAGAGGAGGCTTCCGGTGATGCGGTCGTCTCTGGCGGCTTCGATGAGCGGGGTGAGCCATCCCGGCTGGGGGACTGTGTCGTC
>JACCDT010346896.1_pt1 | contig 10800 bp, 9 predicted proteins | sample 7446291 | NCBI WGS metagenome assembly JACCDT01 (sample SAMN15323446, study PRJNA562643) | freshwater metagenome | isolation source: river surface water | place: USA:Blue River Watershed | collected 2017-08-17 | reverse complement strand
GGGCCTGGTCCGCCAGTAGGACCTAAATTACCTTGTGCTCCTTGTGCACCACCAGGACCAGGTCCTGAGCCTTGTGCACCTTGAGGTCCTCGTGGACCTTGAGCACCTTGTGTTGCACTCGCGGGTCCCACGTTACCTTGAGCACCCGTTGGTCCAGGAGCTCCTTGAGCACCGACGTTTGCTCCCTGTGCTCCTTGGGCACCTTGGCTACCTGTAAATCCTGGAGCCCCTTGGGCACCCTGACTCGCACCTTGAGGTCCTTGAGCACCTTGGGCTCCTGTATTACCACCCGCCCCTTGTGCACCAGTACTTGCTCCTTGAGCACCTTGGGCACCTTGGCTACCTGTGAATCCTGGAGCACCTTGTGCACCCGTACTTGCTCCTTGAGGACCTTGAGCACCTTGAGCCCCTTGTGAACCTACCGCACCTTGAGCTCCTGTATTTGCACCTTGTGGTCCCTGAGCTCCTTGTGCTCCTTGAGAACCAACCGCTCCTTGTGCTCCTGTGTTACCACCTTGAGCACCCTGAGCACCTGTATTTCCCTGAGCACCTGTATTTCCCTGAGCACCTGTATTAGCTCCTTGAGCACCCTGTGCTCCTTGAGCACCTTGGGCTCCTGTAGCACCCTGAGCTCCCGTGCTGGCTCCTTGAGCACCTTGTGCTCCTGTATTACCTTGTGCCCCTGTCGCACCCTGTGCACCAGTACTTGCACCTTGAGCACCTTGTGCTCCTTGGGCACCTTGTGCTCCTGTGTTACCTTGAGCTCCTGTCGCAGCACCTTGAGCACCTTGAGCACCTGTCGCACCTTGTGCTCCTGTATTACCTTGGGCTCCTGTGGAAGCTCCTTGTGCTCCTTGAGCACCTTGTCCACCTTGTGCACCTGTGTTACCTTGAGCTCCTGTGGTGGCCCCTTGTGCACCAACATTACCTTGAGCACCTGTGTTTCCTGTGGCTCCTTGAGCTCCTGTAGTACCTCCTTGGGCACCTGTCGCACCCTGTGCACCTGTATTACCTGTCGCACCTTGGGCACCTGTAGGACCTCCTTGAGCTCCCTGAGCACCCTGAGCACCTGTATTACCTGTCGCACCTTGGGCTCCTGTAGTTGCTCCTTGTGCTCCCTGAGCACCTTGTCCACCTTGAGCACCTGTGTTTCCTTGTGCACCTGTACTTGCTCCTTGAGCCCCCTGAGCACCTTGTGCTCCTGTATTACCTGTAGCACCTTGTGCACCTGTAGGTCCACCTTGAGCTCCTTGAGCACCTTGTCCACCTTGAGCACCTGTGTTTCCTTGCGCGCCAGTCGTACCTCCTTGAGCACCCGTTGCACCTTGTGCTCCTGTGTTACCTGTTGCGCCTTGTGCACCTGTAGGTCCACCTTGTGCTCCTTGAGCACCTTGTCCTCCTTGAGCACCTTGTCCTCCTTGAGCACCTGTGTTTGCGCCTTGAGCTCCCTGAGCACCTTGTGCTCCTGTATTTCCTGTGGCTCCTTGTGCACCTGTGTTAGCACCTTGAGCACCTTGGGCACCTTGTCCTCCTTGAGCACCTTGTCCTCCTTGTGCCCCTGTATCTGTTCCTTGAGCACCTTGAGCACCTGTATTACCTGTTGCCCCTTGTGAACCTTTCGCACCTTGAGCACCTTGTCCCCCTTGAGACCCTTGAGCACCTTGTCCTCCTTGTGCACCTTGACCACCTTGAGCTCCTTGTCCCCCTTGAGCACCTTGAGCACCTGCGGTACCTTGTGCACCTTGGGCTCCTTGAGCTCCTTGGGCACCAGCAATTCCCGCGGTTGGACCACCCCACGTACCATCAGCATTAATCATTTTTACTCCACCAACGTATAATTGTTTTCCTGTTCCTGTTACTGAACTACCACTTGTGGTAATAGCAGTTCCAAGTGTGACTATACTTGAGTTCGTTGTTGAAGAGACTACTATAATACCATCAGTTCCAACGTTTAATTGAATTCTTGCACCTCCAGCATCTTCGAAAACCGCGTGTGGATTAGTATTTCCTCCAACTAAACCATTAGGATATATTATAACGTTTGTAGGCATTATATAAATTTACTTTCTAATTCTTTTATCTGACTTTCAATATCATCAATAAATACTTGTTGTTCTTTTATACCCTCAACTAAAACTGCGTTTAATTTCACATACTCAATATAATAGTATCCAGTCTGACTTAGTTTGACTACTGTTGGATAAAAGTCTTTTACGTTTTGAGCAATGAGACCAACTGAGTGTATTTTTTTCAGACCACTTATATCTCTATATCTTCCATCAGTTAACTTATCGTTCCAATCGAATTCAACTGTATCGATTTGTAAAATTTTGTTCAGGGAACCTTCGAGTGTTGAAATATTATTCTTTAATCTTCTATCCGAACAAAAATAGTTATAAGTGTAGTATCCACTAGAGTTTACATCCCCCGCACAGCTCGGACCATTGTTTCTAGCCGTCATACCTGTTCCTAAAGTCCAAGATGAGCATGAACCGTCTGAATAAAGTTGTGTGTCCGTACAACCATCCCAAAAAGCATCATATGTATACACGTAAGTTGAGGTACAAGCCCCTTGGTTGTAACAAAGATTGTAATAAGAACATTGTCTAGCAACTCCATAAGAATAACACGTACCACCTGGAGGTCCTGTTGGACCTGGAGAACCTTGAGCCCCTTGAGCTCCCGTTGGACCTGGCCCACCTGAAGGACCTTGATATCCCGCTGAACCTTGAGCTCCTGTCGCACCTGGAGGTCCTGCTGCTCCTCCAGCTCCTTGGAATCCTTGAGGTCCGCCCGCACCTTGAGGTCCTCTTGGACCTTGTATACCTTGTGCCCCTTGTGGACCTGTGGGTCCTCCAGCACCTTGAGCTCCTGGATGTCCTGTTCCACCTGGCTGACCCTGTGGTCCTCTTGGTCCTCCAGCACCTTGAGCTCCAAAGAAACCTGTTCCACCTTGAGAACCTTGAGAACCCGTGGCTCCTCCTGCACCTTGAGCTCCTGGATGTCCTGTTCCACCTGGCTGACCTTGAGGACCTCTTGGACCTCCAGCTCCCTGTGCTCCAGGAAAACCTGTTCCACCTTGTGAACCTTGTGAACCTGTGGCTCCTCCAGCACCTTGAGCGCCAAAGAAACCTGTGGCCCCTTGAGCCCCTTGAGAACCTGTGGCTCCTACCGCACCTTGTGCACCTGGATGTCCTACAGCACCCTGAGAACCTGTGGCTCCACCACCTCCAGTTGCCCCTTGTGCACCTGTGTGACCTACAGCACCTTGAGCACCTGTTGAACCTGCACCTCCACCAGCACCTTGAGAACCTGTGTGACCTACAGCGCCTTGAGAACCTGTAGCGCCACCCGCACCACCAGCACCTTGGGAACCTGTGTGACCTACCGCACCTTGTGCACCTGTCGACCCAGCACCTCCTGTTGCACCTTGTGCACCTGTATTACCCGTGGCTCCTGTTGGACCTTTTGCACCTTGAGCACCTGTTGCCCCTTGTGCTCCCGTGTGTCCGATTGCACCTGTAGCTCCTTGTGCACCTGTCGGACCTGTAGCTCCCGTTGGTCCCACGGCACCTGTAGCTCCTGTGGCTCCTTGTGCGCCTGTTGGTCCTACCGCACCTGTTGGTCCCACTGCACCTGTTGGTCCTGTTGCACCTTGGCTACCTGTTGGACCTGTTGCTCCTGTTGGACCTTTTGCACCTTGAGCACCCGTTGAACCTTGTGCCCCTGTTGGACCTGTAGCACCTGTCGGACCGACATTACCTTGTGCACCTGTAGCCCCTTGTGCACCTGTACTACCTAAAGCACCTTGGGCACCTGTGTTACCTTGAGCACCTGTTGAACCTTGTGCGCCTGTTGGACCTGTTGCTCCTGTTGGACCGACATTACCTTGTGCACCTGTAGGTCCCTGAGCACCTGTGTTACCTACCGCACCTTGTGCCCCTGTATGACCTTGAGCACCTGTTGAACCTTGTGCTCCTGTTGGACCTGTTGCTCCTGTTGGACCGACATTACCTTGTGCACCTGTAGGTCCTTGGGCCCCTGTGTTCCCTGTTGCCCCTGTTGGACCAACAGCACCTTGAGCTCCTGTAGAACCTTGTGCTCCCGTTGGACCTGTTGCTCCTGTTGGACCGACATTACCTTGTGCACCTGTAGGTCCTTGTGCCCCTGTGTTTCCTGTGGCTCCTTGTGCTCCTGTATGACCTTGAGCACCAGTTGAACCCTGTGCACCTGTTGGACCTGTGGCTCCTTGTGCACCTGTGTTACCTTGAGCACCTATTGGACCTTGAGCCCCTGTAGGACCTGTGGCTCCTTGAGCACCTGTGTTACCTGTTGCACCTTGTGCTCCTGTGTTACCTGTTGCACCAGTAACAGAACCTTGAGCACCTTGATTTCCTTTCGCTCCTTGGGAACCCGTCGCACCCTGAAAACCAACATTACCTTGAGCACCTTGTGCTCCAGCAATACCTGTATCAGGACCAATCCAATTGGCTGTACCGTCAATTACTTGTACACCATTGATTGTAAAATTATTTCTCACGTTGAGTGAGACAACTGATATTATCGCATTTGAAGGCTGAATAGAGACTGTATTCGTTTGTGCAGGTGAACTAATATTCACTGTAGCACCTGAAACAACCTTCCAGTTACTTGTACTATTGTTTACCCAATTGATATAAGGTATTCGGTCAGGTTGCGGAGCTAGCGTATTACTCGGAACTATTAAAATATCACCCATGAATGAATTTTTCTGTTACTATAAATACAATTAAGTGCTGAATTGTATTCATTTTTATTTTCTTAATTTATATGATTGTCTAACTATAATTACAACAAATGAACTTAAAAAAAATAGGTGGGAAGAAATTCCTTGTAAACTTACTTTCGGACTTTATTCTGAGTAAAATTTCCCACCAGGAAAAATCAATCATAAAAGTAGTAGACTGTGGAAATTTCTACGTTATTAAAGGGAAAACTACTTCAAAAGATGTTTTGTTTATTCCTAATATCATTTCAGAATTCAATGAAAAACACAAAGACCACGTTGATAATAAACTTACCCACACAATTGATTTGATAGAATATGACTTGGAATTAGAGGAAGTGAAAGAGTTAACTCAAACATATCATAACAATACCCCCAATTGCTCATATCACTACACCGATGTAGACAAATTTGATTCACTAGTTGAAAATGATGAGATGGTTTACATGTCTGAATTCCCGTATGGGTATTCTTTAAACCAAGGGAGAGATTTATACTACTACGGAAAACATATTTTTTATAACATTCCAAGTAACTATCCAATCACATCACTCACATTTACTTTATCTAAAGACAAAAATGAAGAGGGTGAACAAAAGTTCATAGTATTTGACGAATTTTTCAAATCTGAAGATGAGAGACTTCAATCAGCAATTTTGGATGTTTTCGATTTCAACTACGATAGGTTGAATGAAAAAATGAAAAAAGTGGATTGGAGTATTGAACTCACAAATCCACTTGAAGAATATGAGGAATTAAAGGAAGTCGTTAAAGACTTTATTATTATTTAATAATTCCCAATTTTTTTTGATGACCCTTAATGATATCAACCGCCTCAGTTAGTTGGTTGTAATTTTTCTCGGGTACATATGTGAAAGACGTGTAGTCTTCAGCATCCCCCTCAATTATTAGCATGGCTGGAACCATATCATTTTGTGTGATTTCTGAAAACAGGTCATACTCCTTTTTATACTTGTCGATATCTCTGTCGAAAAATTTAATTTTAGCCTCTTTCAACATTTTTTTGAAATCAACACAGTGAGGACATCCCTCCATTGTATAGACAATCACATTTAGGTCTTTCATCTTAATCTAATAAATTTAAAACTTCATTCGGAGACATTACGCCTGGTTTTGAAAAAACCTCCTGTCCCGATTTGAATATTTTTATAGTGGGTACACTACGGACATTGAGCTCATTCACAACAAATTCTCTGTCTGAATCGATATCATATTTGTAGATATTGTATTTTGGTTGAGTCGATTCACTAATCAAAGACTCGTTTACTTTGGATAAGTTACCTAACATAACTTTGCATGGTCCACACCAAGTCGCATATAAATCCAATACGAAATTTTCTCCTTGATTAATTTTGTCCTTCAGTTGTTGTGTTGTTATTTGTTCCATCTTTAATTGGTTTTAAAACTTGTGTTGTAAAAAATATTAATTCGTTTCTCCTATCGGGTTTATAATAAATATTGAGCCAGTATTGTTCGTCATCTTCAGGGTCATTAACAAAGTGAAGATAAAAAGGTTGTGCTGTTTTATAAACAACTTCGTTCCATTTTGCCTTTCCACTATTTTTTACAGAACCCTCCTCGAATACTCTTTCATATTTCTTTTCGTCCAAGTATTTTAATGCTTGTCCATCAAACATATGAAATCTCATGATTGATAAAATCCCATCGTTCTTTTCTATGTCTAAAATATAATCAGGTTTGTTTACCATTCGTCGTAATATATTTCTGTGTTATTTTTTTTGTTAGTCCATCTCAAGTTTCCGTCATCATCAAAATGAGAGTCAGACTCCAACAATACTCCGTTGAAACATTGTTTTGATATTTTAACAGATTCAAAGTTTTTGTCTTTATAACAAGATACAACAACTTCATCTAATTTAAATAGAACGTCGTTCCAAGTTTCATCCAACCTTTGATTGTACTTACCTAAAGTTTGAACTCTCATTACATTAATTTCGTCCAAATGTTTTAAATAGGTAATTCTGTATTCAATTGTTGCCCTGTTATTTGAATCGATATCATCTTTCCTCAAGGAAATAATCATTGAGCTAACCTTTCCAATATAACCTTTAACACAGTTCTGTTGTGTGAAGCTTTCCTTATTATACTCTTCACTGTTAGTTAAGATAACAGGATAGTAGTTATCAATCTTTTGTTCAATCCTATCATGAAAATATTTTGGATAGGTCCTCAAATAACTTCCTCTTCTGTAGTGGTCAAGCTTTTCGGACCATTTGAAGTGCTCCTCTTGAAACTTTTCTAAATCTGAACCATCAGTTAACCATCTCAAATCTGTTTCACCGTATTGTTTCAACTTACAATAAGTGTTAATATGGTCTTGAAATGTCCAAACATTTATATATTCAGAATTCAATATAGATTTAAAAATTGAATAAATTTTCCTTAACTCATCATGGGTTGCGAATTTTTTTAAATTATCATTAATAGTCAAATTAAAACTAGAATTCAAAATTTTCTGAATAATATCACCATCTTGATTCATCCAATCTTCCCCGAATAAGTTTTTGGAAAAATGATAAAGACCAATATTAATTTTTTCAGTCTGATGTAGAAATTTTTTTAGTTTTTTTCCTCTTACTCCCCACATCTGCATGAAAGTATCAACAATCTTGAAATCGTTTTTCTTCAAAATTTTTCTATACTCCTTACCCCACATGAAATCAGAATAAACCCAAAAGTTATTGGGATATTTAAAGTTCCTTTTGTCCAAATAATGTTTCATCAATTTTTGGTCCCCATCTAACTCTATCGACTCATTACAAAAACTGTTGAAAAATTTGGTGGAGATTTCAAAGATAACCTCCGATGAATTTGGTAGATAGTTGTTTAAAGCATTTTTTAGTTTTGAAAACATGCTTGAAACTGGTTTTCCTAAAAAGTAATTTCTTCTAATTGATTGGGTAAACTTTCTCTTTTTTTGATAGTTGTGAATGAAACCAACATAAACGTCACCCGTTTTTTTATTAACAGTTAGGAATTCAACATTTTTGGTTCTTGTGAAATATGACTTACCAACCTTACGATATTTTCCACCCCAAAAGATTTTGAAAGAAACTTTATCATCTTTCTCCTCAATAACGACCATAGTATAATCCCTTGATACGGAATACATCGGATTGCCAAAGTTCTCCACGAAGGTATTCTCATCGGTGAAAACCTTTTCACGTTCGAATAAAGGATGCTTGATTGAGAAGTCTCTATCACTCAAGAAACCTAAATCTCTTTTGTCCAGTTGAGTTGAGTCCTTATACTTCTCACAGTGGTATTTGGCGAAACTTATTTTGAAGATTTGATTTTTCATTTGGTAAAAATATAGAAAAAAAATAAAGGGGGGTAAACCCCCCTTGAATTAATCACAATATGAATCCGCTAGCTCCCAAAGGCTTGTGTTAATTTTATTGATGTTATGGAAGTTCTTTAGTTCTTTCATAGTCACCAATCGACCTTTTTTAGATTGATACTTTGTTCCACCACGAACAAACTTCTCTTGGATTACGTTGAAAACTTTCCAAACTGAGTTTCCTGTGTCCTCACTTCTCTCTGGGTTAATCAAGTCGGTAAGGTTCAAAGATGAAGGTACTGAACCCTTTTCCCAACGGATTAGAGAAGACTTATTCAACATATCCATAGTTCTTTCCTCGTTAAGGAATGTGGTCTCCATACGTCCAACTGAACGTTGAATTAGTGGAAGACGGTCGGCGAATTCGTCTGTAATCATTCTTACCGCACCCATGTCCACTTTCATGTGTTTTACGGTGATAGCGTCGGCTACAGAGGTAGGAACGGTTAGACCATTAGAACAAACAAGTCTGAAAAGACCAGCGCTTACTGAGAAAGTACTCATACCATTGTGTGAGTTTCTAATCACAGCTTCAACCAATGAATCTCCGACATTTGGAAGTTCACCATTACGTAGACGAATTTCATGACTTGAAAACTGACCACTACCCAATTGTTTTGCAGAATATACTTTCCACCCTTCACGGTCGAAATTTTCAAGAATTTCAATAGTAGGTACGAAAGTGTACTTAGAAGACATCTTTGGAGATGGAGACGTAGAGAAGATTGCGGGAGCTTGTTGACGGATTGTTTCGAGTGATAACATATTTGATTGATTTAGATTACAAAGATAATCAGTTCAAATCAAACCACCAAAATTAATTTAAGCAAATAAGACCAAATTTTGTTTTCATGAAAGTTGCAGGAATTTCAACAGGGTCTACTTTCTTTTGATTGAGTTCCTTACATACATCTATGAGTTGCATCCTTGTGAGACTGACTTCCTTTCCGTTTTCAAAATTGTCCAAAGCTACCTCACGTATTTTAACGTAAAATTCCTCTTCCTTTTCTTTCGGAACTAAGTTCAACAAATCTTTTTCGTTCTGTTTGAAGAACTTGATGATGTTATTCATGTAGATATCAACATCAACGCTCATATAATAAAATTTAAGATGACTAATCTTGTAAATCCCACATTCCGTTACCCATATCGGTACCTTTAGACTTGATGCTTTCGGGTACAGAAACATTTTCACTACCTTTCAAGTTCAAGAAGAACAAGTTTGGTAAATCACCAATACACTCTGGTATACTCGTCAATTCAGGGTTGTTGATAAGAGCCAAGAACTTCAACTTTGGAAGTTCACAGATAGAATCAGGAATACTTTGAATACAATTATCAAGAAGAATCATCTGAAGATTTTTGAATCTTGAGATTGATTCAGGTATTGTGATTGTAATTTTGTTATTATTGTCTCTGTTTTGGATTTGGAATTCCTTAAGTGAATCTGGTAGGTTATCAATCAAATCGTCCAAACCATAAAGTCCAATAAACTTACCAATCGCTCCGTGACTAAAACTATCAATAACAAGTTTTTCACCACCAACAGTTAATCCCTTAGCAAATTCAGGCTTGAAGAAGCTTTTTAACTCGACCATCGGACCACTAAGCATTTTAATCAAATCAACACTACGGTCATCTTTGTCCATGAATTGGTTTGATGGGAAGTGGAATTGATATCTTTCAACAGGTAATCCTGTTTCAGTAGCAATTTTAGGGTCGTTAGGATTGAATATTACATACAAAGGACCGTCTTTGATGTATCTATCAAACCAGCTAGCACCAGGTGCTGAAGTACACCATCTAGTTTCTTTGTTGTTACCACCATAGAAACAAGCCGCTTCTTTACCTGTAGCACCTTTGTTTTCAATTTTTATTACTCTCCAATTTTCACCATCGAACATTAGTTCTGCACCAGGGTGAACAGGAGCTGACTTTCTTTCTGCCTTAGTTGTAGTTGCCAAGGTAAGGTCGAACTCTTTAACCGCATCATAAAGTTGTGATGGAGTCAATTTATTGATATCCTTCTCACCTTTAATTCTTGATTTAAATCTATCAAATTTCTGTAAGTCTTCAGTAACCTTGTAAAGGTCCTCCATGAAAGTTTCCTTAACCTGTTTAACTTCTCTATCATATCCACTATCACCAGGTTGTCTTTCAGTAGTTGGAGTCAAATAATTTTTGATAATCCAATTAACGTATTTACCAGCCTTAATTTTTTCTAATTCCTTAGTGTCCGCAGTTTCAGGGTCTACATTATTCAGTCTTGTAGTTGGGTCTGCTTGTACCAATTGTAAAAACTCACCAATAGACATCTTAGGCTTTTGCTTCTCACCTCTCTTATCAGTTGTGGGTTTTGTGAGAGCATCTCTCAAGATTTCGAATCTCGATTGCTCCATAATAACTTGTCTTAATATTGATGTAAATTTCATCTACCGTGAATTTTATTATAAATATATTGTCGGTACAAAAATAACTAATAATTCAATATCAAAAGCTCTTCTCCCATATTTTGTTTTACACCTTTTTTTGCCGCAGCGGCCTTGGCAAATTGTTTTTTCTCCCATCGGAATCTATCCTCAGGAAACCACTGGTGTAATAACCCAAAATCGTGGTACGACAAACTAAATTTACTTTGGACTGAGTTCAAGGT
>JACCDT011169328.1_pt1 | contig 10802 bp, 7 predicted proteins | sample 7446291 | NCBI WGS metagenome assembly JACCDT01 (sample SAMN15323446, study PRJNA562643) | freshwater metagenome | isolation source: river surface water | place: USA:Blue River Watershed | collected 2017-08-17 | reverse complement strand
GGCAATCAGGCCGACGCCGCCGGCCGCGGCATGGAACAGGATGGGGTCGCCGGGCTGCAGGCCCTCGACCGGGCGGGTCTTCTTCAGCAGGTACTGCACGGTCAGGCCCTTGAGCATCATGGCCGCGCCGGTCTCGAAGTCGATGGCGTCAGGCAACCTGCAGACGCAGCGCGCCGGCAGCACGCGCACCTCGCAGTAGGCGCCAGGCGGCTGGCTGGCGTAGGCCGCGCGGTCCCCCGGCTTGAGGTGCGTGACGCCCTCACCCACGGCCTCGACGATGCCGGCGCCCTCCATGCCCAGCTGCAGCGGCATGGGCAGCGGGTAGACGCCGCTGCGCTGGTAGACGTCGATGAAGTTCAGGCCGCAGGCCTGGTGGCGGATGCGGATCTCGCCCGGGCCCGGGTCGCCCACCATCACCTCGACGATCTTCATCTGCTCGGGGCCGCCGGGCTGGTCGATGCGCACGGCGCGGGAAGGAATCTGGTTCATGGGATGTCTCCTGAGGGTTGCGCAAAATTCTACGTGTGTCCCGACAACCGGAGCGCCGCGCTGCCGCGACACCCCTCAGCCGCTGAGCTTGATACAGTGCCGCCATGCATGCCCGCCTGAGCCTCTCCACCGCCCTCCTGCTGACCATTCCCCCGCTGATGTGGGCCGGCAACGCCATCGTCGGGCGCATGGTCACCGAGCTGGTGCCGCCGATGACGCTCAACCTGCTGCGCTGGGCCCTGGCCGGCCTGCTGCTGCTGCCACTGGCGGCCTGGGTGCTGCGCCCGGGCAGCGGGCTGTGGGCGCACTGGCGCCGGCTCTCGCTGCTGGGGCTGCTGAGCGTCGGCGCCTACAACGCGTTGCAGTACCTGGCGCTCAAGACCTCCTCGCCCATCAACGTCACGCTGGTGGCGGCCAGCATGCCGATCTGGATGCAGCTGATCGGCCGTCTGTTCTTCGCCGCGCCGGTCTCGCGCCGCCAGCTGCTCGGTGCCCTGCTGTCCATCAGCGGCGTGCTGCTGGTGCTCAGCCGCGGCGAGCTGCAGACCCTGCTGCAGGTGCGGCTGGTGCCGGGCGACGTCTACATCCTCGTGGCCGCGATCTGCTGGGCCTTCTACAGCTGGATGCTGGCGCGCCCCGGCACCGAGCCCGAGGCGCTGCGCACGGACTGGGCCGCCTTCCTGCTGGCGCAGATCGTCTACGGCCTGGCCTGGTCGGCCCTGTTTGCCGGCGGCGAGTGGGCACTGACCGACGCCCGCATCGTCTGGGGCTGGCCGCTGGTGGCCGCGCTGGTGTTCGTGGCCGTGGGCCCGGCCGTGCTGGCCTACCGGGCCTGGGGCATCGGCGTGCAGCGCGCCGGCCCCACGGTGGCCAGCTTCTTCGGCAACCTCACGCCGCTGCTCACTGCGCTGATGTCGGCTGCGCTGCTGGGCGAGCTGCCGCAGCCGTACCACGGTGCGGCCTTCGTGCTCATCGTCTGCGGCATCGTGGTGTCCTCGGCGCGGCGCTGAAACGCCGCGCGGCCTCAGAAGCCGGTCAGCTGCATGCCGATGGGCTGGCCTGAGCGGTCCTTGACCGAGGCAATCACCTTGAACGCGGCGGCCTGGATGCGGTTGGGCAGGCGCACGAAATTGTTCTCCTGCACCAGCAGGTCACCGTTGAGGAACGCCCAGGCAAAGAACTTCAGGGCCCGCTGGGTCTCCTGCGGCGTGTCGGTGACCTGCGGCACGAGCGCGAAGGTCCCCATGGTGATCGGCCAGGCGCCGGGCCCCGTCTGGTTCGTCAGGGTGGTCGTGAAATCGCCGCTGCGGATCCAGGGGCTGGCGCTCAGGGCCGCGCGGAAGCCGTCGTTGGACGGGCTCAGGAATTCACCGCCCGGGTTGGCCAGCTGCACCGGCACGAGCTTGTAGTCCCGGACGTAGCCGAAATCCACATAGGTGATGCCGCCCACGGTCTCGCGCACGGCCTTGGCCACGCCCTCGCTGCCCTTGGCGCTGATGACGCCATCCGCCCAGGCGATGCTGGTCTTGACCCCGAAGCGCTCCTTCCATTGCGGGCTGACCTTGGCCAGGTAGTCCGCAAAGTTGTAGGTCGTGCCCGAGCCGTCACTGCGCACAATGACCCGGATCGGCAGGCCGGGCAGGGCCAGGCCGGGGTTCAGCTGGGCGATCTCCGGGGCATTCCATTGCGTGATCTGCCCCATGAAGATGCGCGCCAGCACGCCGCCGCTCAGGCGCAGCTGGCCCTCCCCGACCTTGGGCAGGTTCACCACCGGGGCGATGCCGGTGATGGCGATGGGGAAGACCGCCAGCCCGTCCTGGTCCAGCTCGCTGCGGGGCGGCGCGACATCCGAGGCGCCGAATCCCACTTCGCGCGCGCGGATCTTGCGCATGCCGGCCGACGAGCCGGCCGACTCGTAGGCCAGCTCATGGCCCGTCACCCGGGCATAGGCCTGGCCCCAGCTGCGGTAGATGGGCGCGGCGGCGGAAGAACCGGCGCCCACGACGGTGTCAGCCAGGGCGCCGGTCGCCGACAGGGCCAGGCATGCGGCAGCCAGTCCCAGGGAAAACTTGTAGTTCATGATGTGCTCTCTGCGGGTATCGATCGGGCCACCCTGCCGCGCCCGCAAACGCCCGGAGCCTGTCTGCAGGCCGCCGAAGGGACGACCGGGTGAGACGGGCGAGGGAGTGGGCGCACGGGAGGGAGGCTGTCGTGCAGCGCGAAACGCACGGCACGCGTGCATCACGCTGCACACCCGGATTCTAGGGGGAGCCCCTGTCAGCCGGCATGGGTCAGGCCATCACCCCATGCGGCCAGAGGGATCTGGACGACTACTTCAGCTGCACGTAGCGTCCACCGCGGATCTCGGTGAAGTACACCCGGCGCTCGGTGTCCCCGTTGGCATCGAACACGATCTCCTGCTGCAGGCCGCGGTAGGGGCCGGAGCGCAGCGCGGCGGTCTTGAGGGTCTCTTCGCCGCGCCGGTTCTTCAGCGCAGTCAGCACCACCGTGGCGGCGTCGTAGGCCGAGACCGAGCTGTAGCCCGGATTGCGCTGGAAGCGCTTGTAAAAGGCCTCCGCAAAGGCGCGGAAGTGCGCGGTGTCGTCGTCCTGGTTGTAGTTCTGCACGATCAGCAGGCCTTCGACCACCTCGCCGCCGAGCTCCACGAGCTGCTCGGTGGCGGCCCACTCCGAGGCGCCGATCGGCAGCTTCGGCGCCTGCCGGCGCGCCTGCTGTGCCAGACGCGCCACGTCCAGGGCCCCGGAGATGAAGAACAGGCCGTCCGGGCGTGCCGCCAGCAGGCTGCGCACCACCTCGTCGAAGCGGGTGTTGGCCCCCGACTCGTAGGGCACCTCGGCCGCCAACTCCAGTCCCTGTGCGCGGACCGTGGCGCGAAACTCGTTCAGCCAGGACTCGGTGAAGCTGCGGTTGCGCGTGTCATAGGCCACGGCGATGCGCTGCTGGCCACGCCCGATCAGCACCCGCGCGTAATCGCGCGCGTTGTCGCGCGTGGTGCGGTTGATGCGGAACAGGTTGTCGTCCTTGCCGTAGAAGTCCATCGCGGTGATCGTGGGGCTGACCTGGAAGATGCCGGCCCGCCCGGTGATGGGCACGATGACCTCGGCCATGCTGCTGGTGAAGGGACCGACCACCGCCTGCACCCCTGCGGCCACCAGTTCCTCGGTGGCACGCGCAGCCACCTCGCGGCTCTGGCCGTCGTCGCGCGGGATCAGTTCGACCATGCGGCCGTCCACCCCGCCGGCGCGGTTGAACTGCTCCACGGCCAGGATGACGCCGTTGAGCCCGGACTGCCCGTTGTCGGAGTTGGGACCGGTCAGGCCGCCGATGAAACCGATCTGGATCGGCGTCTTCGGCCCGCAGCCCCCCAGCAACAAGGCCAGAATGAGCAGGAAGAATGTGTTGCGCGACGTCATCGTCAGGATCCCCATGAATTAGACAGGCAGGTTCAACAATATCAGTTTTGCTTAATTTATCATATTTGATAGAATCGAGCAACCCATCCCGCTGCACCATGCCGACGTCCGCCCCACCGTCTTCCGTCTCCCAGCCCCGGGCAGCGGCCCTGCCCTGGCCGGCGCGCTGGAGCCGGCAATCCCTGCGCACACGGCTGCTGGCGCTGGGCCTGATGCCGCTGGTGCTGGCCTTTCCGGTGCTGATCGTCATCCTGGTGCTGGTCGGCGGCGAGCGGGCCGAGCGCCTGATGCATGCCAACCTGCACAGCAATCTGGCCGGTTCGCGCAACTACCTCGAACAGCTGCGCCACGAGGCCGGCTCACGCGTGCGCCAGCTGGCCTATTCCGAGCGCCTGACCAGCCTGGTGAACCCGCGCACCCGCCACCGCGGCCTCGATCAGGCCCTCATGGCGGCAGCGCGCAGCAGCGGCCTGGATTTCCTGATCGTGGCCTCGGTCGAGGGGCGCGTGATCGGTTCGAGCAGCGGCGTGAGCCCGGGCACCGTGCTGCCCGACGCCTATGTGCTGCGCCAGGCCCGGCTGGGCGTGGCCCAGGCCGCGTTCGAACGCCAGCCGCCCGAACTGCTGGCCGCCTACGCGCCCGGGTTCCCCGCCTCCGCCCATGTGCCGGATCCCGATGCGACGCTGCCCGACGGTCCGGCCGCGCAAAACGACGGCCTGCTGATCAACGCCGCGGCACACTTTCCGCTCGCGATCAGCCATCCCGACGCACTGCTCATCGGCGGCATCCTGCTCAACCGCAACCAGCCGCTGATCGACCACATGCGCGAGATCATCTACCCGCTGGGCACACTGCCCTCGGAGGCCGAGGGCAGCACCGCGATCTACATCGACGGCGTCGGCGTGGCCATCAGCCAGCAGCACAGCGGCAGCCAGCGCCCGCTGGGCAGTCGCGTGACCGATGACGTCGTGGCCGCGACCCTGGGCCAGGGACACATCTGGCTGGGTCAGCTGGACTTCGGCCGCGACGCCCACATGGCCGGCTTCGAGCCGCTGACCGACGGTGACGGCCGGCGCATCGCCATGATCGGCGTGAGCTTCCCGGTGGCGCCCTACCAGCAGGCCGCGCTGCTGCTGCTGGGCATGGTCGCCGGCCTGCTGGCATTGACCATGCTGGCCATCTCCATCCTCTTCCTGCGCACCGGGCGCGAACTGACCCAGCAGCTCGACCGGATCGGCCAGACCATGCGTGAGGTCGGTGCAGGCAACCGGCAGGCCCGCGTGGGCCGCCCGCTGCTGGAGGACGAGCTCGGCAGCCTCGTGCGGCACTTCGATCGCCTGCTCGACACCATTGCCGCCCAGGATGCACGCCAGCTCGCCGCCCAGCAGCAGATCGCCGACGAGGCCTCCCGCCGGCGCACGCTGTTCGAGAAAGTGCACGACGGCATCGTCATCCTGAACCCCGACGGCAGCGTGTTCGAAGCCAACCCCCGGGCGGCTGTGCTGCTCGGCCAGAACCCGCAGGCGCTGCTGGCCCAGCACGTGCACGACTGGGAAGCCCGCCTGAGCCGCACCGAGACCGACGCCCTGCTGGCGAATGTCGGCGCACAGGGCACCATCCTCGAGACCGTGCTGCGCCGCGGCGACGGCAGCACGCTGGACGTCGAGGTCTCGCTCAGCCGGGCCGAATGGGACGGCCGGGCCTTCCTGTTTGCGCTGCTGCGCGACATCAGCGAGCGCAAGGCCAGCGAGGCCGAACTGGCCGAGTACCGCCAGAGCCTGGAGGCCCTGGTCATGCGGCGCACGCAGGAGCTCAACGAACACGCCGAGCAGCTCGACGCCATCTTCGCGCTCAGCCCGGACGGCTTCGTCTCCTTCGATCGTCAGCTGCGCATCAACCGGGTCAACGACGCCTTCCTGCGCATGACCGGCCTGCCGCAGTCCGCCATCCTGGGCCTGGACGAGGCGGCCTTCTCCGCCCTGCTGGCCGGCCGCAGCCTGCCCGCGGCGCCCTTCCCCGGCGTGATGGCCCTGCGCACGCAGTGCGAGCTGCCGACCGAGGCCGGCGCCACGGCCACTGCGCAGCGCCAGCTGTTCGAACTCGCCCCCCCGGCCAGCCGGGTGCTGGAAGTCGGCATCCGCCTGGCCGAGGCCAGCGCCAGCGTGTCGCAGATCCTGTACTTCCGCGACGTCACGCACGAGACCGAAGTGGACCGCATGAAGAGCGAGTTCCTCACGACCGCGGCACACGAGCTGCGCACGCCCATGGCAAGCATCTACGGCTACACCGAGCTGTTGCGCCTGCGCGAGTTCGAGCCTGCAAAACGCCAGCAGCTGCTGGAGACCATCTCGCGCCAGTCGCAACTGATGTCGTCCATCATCAACGAACTGCTGGACCTCGCGCGCATCGAGTCGCGCCGCGGCAAGGACTTCGTGATCGAGCGCCTTGCCGTGCAGGCGCTCGTGGCCGAAGCCGTGGCGGGCTACAAGCCGCCACCCGGACGCGAGGCGCCCCGCGTGACGCTGCCGCAGGCCCCGGTGCACGTGAACGCGGACCGGCAGAAGATCCAGCAGGCCCTGCTCAACATCCTCTCCAATGCCTACAAGTACTCGCCCGCTGGCGGCGAGGTCCAGCTGCGCCTGCAGACCCAGGAAACCCCGGCGGGGCCGCGGGTGGGCATCGAGGTGCAGGATGGCGGCATCGGCATGACGCCCGAACAGCTCGCGCGTATCTTCGAACGTTTCTACCGCGCCGATGCCAGCGGCAACATCCCGGGCACCGGCCTGGGCATGAGCATCGTCAAGGAGATCGTGGAGCTGCACCGCGGCACGGTGCAGCTCGCCAGCAGCCCCGGCCAGGGCACCACGGTCGTGCTCTGGCTGCCGCTGGCCGACTGAGGCGAGCGGCGCTCAGTAGGTGCCGGGGTAGGCGCCGCCGTCGGCCAGCACGTTCTGGCCGTTGATGTAGCCGCCGTACTGGCTGCACAGGAAGGCGCAGATGGCGCCGAACTCCTCGGGGGTACCGAAGCGCTGGGCGGGGATGGTCAGGCGGCGCGCGTCGGCGATCTCGTCGATGGTCTTGCCGGTCTTCTTCGAGGCGCCTTCCATGGTGGCCTTGAGGCGGTCGGTGTCGAAGGCGCCGGGCAGCAGGTTGTTGATGGTCACGCCCTTGGCCGCAATCTTGGGGTTGCGCGCCACGCCGGCCACGAAGCCGGTCAGGCCGCTGCGCGCGCCGTTCGAGAGGCCCAGGATGTCGATCGGCGCCTTCACGGCACTCGAGGTGATGTTGACGATGCGGCCGTAGCCGCGCGCGGCCATGCCGTCCACCGTGGCCTTGATGAGTTCGATGGGCGTGAGCATGTTGGCGTCCACCGCCTTGATCCAGGCCTCGCGGTCCCAGTCGCGGAAGTCGCCGGGCGGCGGGCCGCCGGCGTTGGTGACGACGATGTCGAAGTCCTTGCGCTGCGCAAAGATGGCCTCGCGCCCGGCCACGGTGGTGATGTCCACCGGCACGGCAATGACCTGCACGCCCGGGGCCTCGGCCTTGAGCCGGGCGGCCGCGGCCTGCAGCGCCTCGGCACCGCGCGCCACGATCACCACGTTGACGCCTTCGCGCGCCAGCGCCTGCGCACAGCCGTAGCCCAGCCCCTTGCTGGCGCCGCCGACCAGCGCCCACTTGCCTGCAATTCCGAGATCCATGATGCGTGTTCCTGTGTGTGTGTGAAATTGAATGGGCGGAATGATACGTTTACCGACGAGTCCCTGCCCGGTCGCGGACTTCAGTCCGCCGGCAGCCGGGCCGCGCGGCTGAAGACGAAGATGCCGGCGAGCACCAGCACCGTGCCGGCCAGCACCCAGGCCGTGAAGGACTCGTCCAGCAGCCAGACCCCCAGCAGGATGGTGGACAGCGGCCCCACCATGCCGGCCTGGGCCGCCGCGCCGGCGCCGATGCGCTCGATGGCCATCATCACCAGCAGCACCGGCACCACGGTGCAGGCCGTGGCATTGAGCACGGAGAGCCAGATCACCTCGGGCGCCACCTGCGCCGCCGCCAGCGGGCGCAGCAGCAGGAATTGCGCGATGCACAGGCCGCAGGCCACGCTGGTGGCCAGCCCCACGAGGCGCAGCGAACCCAGGCGCTGCACGAGTTCGCCGCTGTAGCTCAGATAGGTGGCATAGCTGACCGCACTGCCGAACACCAGCAGCGCGCCCCAGGCCACGTCGGCCCCGGCCGTGCTGGCCTCGCGGCCGAAGACCAGCATCACGCCGGCGTAGCTCAGCAGCGCCCCCACGCCTTGCGCCCGGCTCACCCGGCGACCATAGAAGAAGTAGCCGATCAGCAGCACCAGCGTGGGCGTGAGGTAGAGGATCAGGCGCTCCAGCGAGGCCGAGATAAAGGCCAGCCCCGCGAAATCGAGGAAGCTCGCGAGGTAGTAGCCCGAAAAGCCCAGGCCGGTCACGCGCAGCCAGTCATGCCGGCTCAGCGCCGCTCGCCCGCGGCCGGCCCACCAGGCCATGCCCAGGAACAGCGGCAGCGCGAACAGCATGCGGTACATGATGAGCGTGACCGCGTCCACGCCGTAGCGGTAGGCCAGCTTGACGATGATGGCCTTGCCGCTGAAGGCAATGGCGCCCAGCACGGCCATCAGCAGGCCCGGCAGCAGGGGTTGGTCCTTGGATGGCACGCGCGGGGAAGGTCAGCGTTCGTTGACCTGCAAGCCGGCGCGGAACGATCCGAGTTTCTGCGCCATGGCCGCCGCATCGCGGGAGCCGTCGGCCGAGTAGGCAACGCTGTAGAGCAGGGACTGCTCGCTCAGGTCCCCCCCGCCCGCCGCAGGCCGATGGGCCGTGGCGATGACGGTCTGCGACTTGTCAAAAAATGCGGCCCCGGTGAACGGCATGCGGCCATGCGTCAGGGATTCCCAGGTTCGGCGTTCCGAGTCCGGCAGGCTGGCGGGCGGACGCCGGTGACTGCTGAGCAGAACCACGGTGCTCGTCTGCTTGTCCTCGCCGGCCACCAGGGCGCTGACATCCCAGACCACGCGGTCCGCCTCCTTGAAGTAGGAGAACTTCAGCTGCAGATCGCTGTCTTTCGTGACCTTCATCAGCTCGTTGGAATAGCTGAATGACAGGCGCGGCGAGCGATAGCGAAACTCCTTGCCGTAATCGGCCTCCACCGTGATGGCCTTGAAGGCCGCCGGCAGCATGTCCTTGCGGGCCAGGAAATCCTTCCACTGCCCCAGCGTGCCGTAGTAGGTGACGAAGGCGAAGTCGGTCAGCGTCTTCATGTCCACTTCGTACGAGAAGCTGGCGCTCTCGTCGGCCGCGTTGAGCATGATCGCGTAGCCATCGGGCTGCGGGAGCGCGTAGACGACGATCTTCTCGTCGCTGTGCTCGATGTTCCAGCGCCATACCTGCCAACTGCGTTGATAGGCGTCCACGTGCACGGCCGCCTCTTTGGCCGGACCGAGCGACGTGACGCGGACCGTCTCGGGACCGAACTCACGGCTGAAGTACAGGCCGCGCAGCATCAGGTCCATGAACAGCTTGGAGTCGGCCTGCATCCGGGCCACGGAAACATCTTCCGGCGCCTTGAGCCGCAGATAGAAGAAATTCCCCATCTTGCCGTAGATGAGCTGGCCGTTCTTGCCCACTTCCGCCTCGCGCCGCTCGCTCGGCACCACGGCATCCCAGGTGCCGTCACGCTGCTTGGCCAGCATGCGCGGGAACGTGGCCGAGAGATTGCTGCGATACAGGAGGGCCTGCGCGCCGGCGGCCTGCGGGAACATGTCATCGCGGTGGGCCGCCCTGAACCGCTCGGACAGGGAGAGCGAGAAGTGGTTCATGCGCTCCTGCAGGCGCTGGCCGAGTTCCACGTAGCCCAGGGGCAGATCCACCCTCTCGTCGAGCTTGCCGGGCAGGGTCCGGTCGGTGATGTCGAGCATGAAAATGGCCTTGACCCGCAGCTCGGCCTGGTTCGGCGCATTGAGCACTTCGGCAATGGGAAGCGCGAAATTCAGGTTCTCGTTCTCGGACTTGCGCAGGACCACGCCGATGACCCGGCCCTCGCGATCCACCAGCGGTCCGCCGCTGTTGCCAGGCGAAGCGGCCGCCGAGAAACGCAGCCATTTCCAGCGTCCGTCCTCTTCCTCGGGCGTATCCGATGTGTAGAGTCCGTCGCGCACGATGATGCCGTCGCCCAGGGCGTTGCCGACCGCGAACACCTTGTCGTTGACGCTGGCGGAGGCGTTCGTCGCCAGCCGGCCCGCAGGCTGGAAATCCTTGACGGTGAAGGTGATGAAGTCGCGCCCCAGCGAGTACTTCTGGATCTGGTCGATGTCGATGATCCTGCCGCCGGGCTCGCGCAGGTGGATACGGCGGCGCACGCTCTCCGAGGCCAGGGCCATCACATGCGCGGCGGAGACGAACTGCCCGTTGTCCAGCGCGAAGGCGGTGCCGATGGACTCGTACTTGTCGTTGCGCACGCGATAAGGCAGGAGGTCGAAAGGCAGCGGCTTTTCGTAGGTCAGGGAGTCGGTCGTGGGCTTTTCCAGCACCACCTCGAAGGTGGCCTTGCGCAGCGACTGCAGCACCTCAGAACTGAGATCCTCGGCGCGGGCGGTCTGCGCCAGGCCGGCGAAGACCATCAGCACCACCAGCCGCCAGAGGGGGACTCCGGCCCATCCCTCCATCAGATTCCCGAGATTACGACGCGTCATGACACCTGCCTCCTCTTCAGTTGTGAATCTTTTTCGCACACGGGCACACAGCGGCGCAGGATGCACACGGCCCCGGGCCGTCCGTCCCTGGGGCCGGCCGTCATGTCCCGCGTCCGCACATCGCGACCGCCCGGCGACGACCGGGCCCGCCCGCCGGGAAT
>JACCDT010558788.1_pt1 | contig 10807 bp, 9 predicted proteins | sample 7446291 | NCBI WGS metagenome assembly JACCDT01 (sample SAMN15323446, study PRJNA562643) | freshwater metagenome | isolation source: river surface water | place: USA:Blue River Watershed | collected 2017-08-17 | reverse complement strand
GACGAGGTGGCTCTGCTTGACTTGACGATCACCGACGCTTTCGCGGCGTGGATGAACACCCGCGCCCGCGGAACCAACTCAACCGCCCTCTACATGGTCGGGACCGAGGATTGGGCACCCCGCACAAACGGAGACGCCACCACCAACCCCGTGCCGACATTCATCAAGGACGGTATCGGCATCACCGCCGCTACCAACTGGGAAGGCCGCTTCGCCGTTGGCGCCGGCCGCACGTTCAGCACGAGCAGGGCACAGGAGGAGGCGGCGTTCTACGTCAAGGACGTTTCCACTGTCACTGACGCGGCACCCATCGACCGCGTAGTGGCAGGCGCGGACGCATCCAAGATCACTAGCCTTACACCGTTCGGGTCAATCTGCGTCGCCCTCACTGACGGACCAAGCCAGTACGAACTCTCAGCGGCCGACGCACTCTCTATCGGCACGCTCAACAGCCGCGTCGGTATCACCCAGCGGGTCGCCGCGGTTGACCCCGTACTTGCCGGTGGCCGCCTCTACGTCGTTGCCCCGACCGCCAGCGGCACCACGATCAACGGAACCTTGCTTGAAGGCGAGATCGACGAGCAGGCCGTGTCGGGCTTCTACGACGACGTGGGACAGCACGTACGCGGCCTCATCAACCCAGCCAGCATCGACGACCTCGCAATGGGAGCAGTCACCAGCGACGGCAAGGTGATCCTCGCCGAACGTGGCGGCGAGCGACTGTTTGTTTATCAAACGGCGTGGATTGGTGCCGAGAAACGGCAGTCTGCGTGGTCAACATGGGACATCGGCGGCACCATCAAAGCGGTGTGCGCGGTGGACGAATCGATCCTCATGGTTGTGCTCCGGTCTGGTAAGTACCTCCTCGAAAAATGGAAGCCAGAGCCGCCCGAACAGTGGCCGACAAGCGCACAGCGGATGGACGGTCGCCTATCGGTCGCGTCCGTCAGCCACGGCGCAGGCGTCACTACGTTCACCATGCCGACCGACGTGCCGGCCACGGGCATCGACACCGCTATCAAGTCTGACGGCACGATCCTCACCGCCACCCCGATCAGCAGCACGCAGTTCACCGTTCCCGGCACACTCCACCCGATCACCGTTACGGCGGGCCGTTCGCACTCCGCGTACGTCACCCTCAGCAGGCCGTACCAGCGTGACCTCAACGGCCAGGCGTACATCGGCCAAAGCCTCACGCACGCCTACGTCATTCTCACCGCCACCGACCTCACCAAGATCAGCGCGACCGTCACCGTCGATACCCGCACGCCGGCATCGTGGCCGGTTCGGGCACTCGGTCACGAGACGACCCGCGGGCGCGTGTGGACCCGCGGGCCGGTCGATCGCACCGTCATCACCCTCACTCTCTCAGGAGCAGCCCCGGTTTCCATCGGTACGTGCGAGCAGGTGCTCGACACCGTAGCGAGCCGGACCTAACTATGCCGTGGGTAGCAGCAGCCGCACCGTACCTCGCAGCCGCCGCAGCGGTGGCGACGACGTACACGGCAATCGACTCCGCTCAAGAGCAGAAGAAAAACGCGAAGTCGGCCAAGAAGCTCGCCAGCGAGAAGCTCAACATCCAGCGGTTGCAGGCGTCCGCCGAAGCCAAGCAGCAGCGGTCAATCACCGCACGTCGGCTTGCCACTCAGCTCGATGCCAGCCGCGTCCTTGCCGGTTCCAGCGGTGTCGGCGGTGGTGCCAGCCAACTCGTTCTTGAGTCGGCCTACGCCGCGGACGCACGCAACGACCTCACGACGATCAGCACCAACCAGGCCCGCGCCGGACAGGGCTTTGACATGAACTTCCGCAACAACATCCTGAGCATCGACTCGCAGACCCCAAGCGTGGGCGCGGCGGCGTTCAGCGGTGCCATGCAGGGTCTTGGCGCCGGCCTCTCGATCTACGACTCAGGCAACAGGTTCGCGTCTCAGGAACGCCAAGACACTTCACCGGAGGGCATGGCGCCACCGCCCCGCTAAACCATGACCCAGTTCAACCCCACCAACCGCATGCCGCGGCCGAGGTTTACAACCACGCTCCCGAGCGGCCCGAGCGTCGGCTTGCAGGCAGCGGGCATCGAAGACCCGGTGGTGGGCCGCGATCCAGCCGCCGAGCAGCTCCAAGGTGCGATCAGCGAGTTCACCCGCACGGTCAACATTGCCGGCAACATCGCCTCACGTAACGCCGAGACAGAAGAACGAGCGGCTGCGCGGGCCGAGAGGGACGCGGAGAAGGCAGCGCGAGAAGCGGAGCATGTCAAGCAGATTCAGAGGGGTGCGATTCTGCGGGGTATCGCAACAGACGTGCGCGAAAGCCTCCCCGGTGACATTGATGCGATCTCAAAGGGTGATCCGCGGATGCTCCCTACGAAGGAGGATCAGGGCGACCCCGAGCTGTTCCTTGAGCGACTTGCAACGGAGCGGACCGCATCCGTACCGGAGGAGTTTCAGGAACAGGCCAAGGATCATTTCAAGGCTCTATGGGCGACGCGCGGACTTGGGGCTCTGTACAACAAGCGAGATACGGATCAGGCCAACGCACTTCGCGTTTCAATGGGCGGCGTGACCGACGAGCTGTTGCTGCTGGACGATCCCACCAAGATCGCGGACACCCTCAACCGCGCATACGCGACCATTCCCGGCATCAAGCAAGAGCAACTCGACAAAGTTGCAGCCGACGCCATGTTCAGTTATGCCAAGCAGGGCACACCCGAAGCCCGCAAGATGCTCGAAGGCTTCAAGACCATGCTCGGTAACCGCGAAGTGGATCAGCAGGAACGTGCCGACCGGATGCTCGCAGAGGCAGAGGCCCGCGTGCAGGTTGAGAACAACCGCAACTTTGCAGACGAATCGGCCACCCTCCGTATGCAGGCGCTCGACCCCGAGCGGCCCGCCTCGCCCGAGTCGGTGAAGATCGGCATCGAGGCCGCAGCTAAGAAGTATGGCATCGCCCCTCGCGTAGTGGAGGAGCAGTTGTCAGGCGTGAACGCCGCGATCCGTCGCAAGCAGGAAGCAGACCTCGAAAAGACCGACCTGCTCGCCAAAGAAGCGATCACCGAGAAGCACCTCTCCAGCCTTGACGCTGCCGCCGACAGCCGCACCCTCTTTGTTGCCCCCGAACTCGACACGACCACCGCCGCAGGCACGAGGGTCAAAATGACCAAGGCTGAGGGCATCGAGATTGCCACGCAGCGGGCATTCGCTCGCATTGAGCAGGGTGAGCAGAACCCAGCCGTCGCCTTCAAGAAGAAGGCACTTTGGGCAGCCGACAACGGCGTTCAGCCCGCAGACTGGCGGAGCATCATGGACGCAGGCCACACGGCCTCCACCGCCGCCAGCGTCTTGCAGACCAAGAAGGACGGCTCACTCGACATCTCGCCCGCGACCATTGCGGGCGTGGACCTATACCGCCGCCTAAAGGCAGTCACGCCCGAGAATCTGGCGAGCATGGTGCCCGAGAAATCACGCCCCTTCTACGAAGCGGTGTCACTCGTCATGGACATGCCAGAGGTGGGTTCGCCCGGCGCGGCAGAAACGCCGGCAGCCGCCCAGCAGCGACTCGCCCAGGCTGTCATCACGGCGAACAGGGCCATCGCAGACCCACGGCGTCGCGTGTCGCGCGAAGTTCTCGAAACCGCCGCAGAGTCTTATGCCGGCACATCATCCGGCGCTCGGAACGGCGGCGCGGTGCTGGACGAGATCAGCAAGTACGCCGAGGTCTACGCCGCCCTTGGCCGTCCACCTGAGGAGGCCGCATCGCGAGCTGCGAAGCTCGTAGAGTCAAAGGGCGTGGTGCTCAATGACAGCTACGTTGACCTGTCAGGAGTGCAGTTGTCGCCGGAGCTAAAGAAGGCGCTGCCAGAGGCATCGGCTTGGCTCATCGACCGCTACCGGGCCAATCACTCTGACACGGGCCTCACCAATGACGACCTGACCATGCAGTACGACCGGCGTACCGGCCTGTGGGCAATCACCCCCAAAGACTCGCTCATCCCCGCACCGTCGCCCGATGGCGAGCGGTGGGTGTACTTCACCAACGGCGACATGGACAGCGTTCGTATTCAGCTCGGACAAGAGAAGCAGAAGAAAGAGGACGAGAAAACGATCGGCGCACAGATCAACCGACAGCTTCAACAGGCGGGGGCCAAGCAGCCCACAGAACGCCGGGATCAACGTTCCATCATCAAGGGCACCATTACGAAGTTGGAAAACGCTCTCGTCTACAACTCCGACCAAGTGCAAGTGCGCAGCATCGTCGAGCAGGCGGGCAAGGCCAACGACATCTTGGACGCCTTCGATAAGATCGACCGCCAGTACAACAAGGTCAAAACCACCGAGCAGCGCCAAGAACTGGACCGCCAGCGTGCATCTCTCATCAATGACTTCCGGGCGATCTTCAAGCCCCGCAAGGAGAAGTCGTGAGCGAACCACTGTCCTCGCTGGTGCTTAACGGGTTCAACCCGACGAACACAACCGCCGATATCGATCTCAAGCGAAAGCAACGTCAACTAGACGAGCAGCAGGCGGCGGTGAATGCCACGTTCGACTTTGGGGACCAATGGGCAGCAATCTCTCGCAGCACCCTCACGGGCACGCTCGCCATCGGAGCCTACGAGCAGCAGTACGCGCCTGACAGCAACTACGAACTGACCCAATCGGAGCTCGACCGGCTCGCCACAGGCATAGACCCGCGGTTCCGTCCAGCGTTCGCCGGAGCCGTCAGCAGTCAGCACGCCGAGTACCTGCGTGAGAAGTTCCTCCAGCTCACCAAGGACGAGGAGATGCTCGCCCAGAGCAGCGAGTGGATCAAGGCGCTCTACATCGGCACCAACATCGCAGACCCGACCACCCTTGCCGCCGGTCTGCTTACAGGTGGAGCGGGAGAAGTGGCGGGAGTTGCGCGAGCGGTCGGTACTTCGGCCAGGCTTGCATCAGCGGCAAAGTTCGGAGCCAAGACTGCGGCCGTATTTGGTGGGTTAGAAGCCGGCCGCGCAAGCCTTGATCCTCGTGTAACGACCGGCGACATTCTCCGCGCGTCTGCGTCAGGCTTTGGTTTTGGCATGGGACAGGAACTCACGATCGGAGCGGGGTTCGTCGGTCGCTCACTCGGCATGGGTGGCGGCGGGGCGGTCGGCTCCCTTGCCGCAGATGCCACGGCGTCAATGCTCGGCGAGGAAGTCACCGCGGCCCAAGCCCTCATCAACGCCGGGCAGCAGCTCGCATTTGGCACCCTCGCCTCTGGCGTTCACTCTGTCCACAGCATTGCACTGGACAAAGCGGCGCGCAACGCGGCAAAGGACGGTCAGTGGGCCATCGTCACCGACATCTCCCGCCGCCGGGGCGTATCGCCCGAGTCATACATGACTCCCGAGGCCAGAACCTTCTTCAAAGATCAGATCAGACCGACGATGGAGGCACGCAACCCAGAAGGTGTGGCGACACTTGACGAGTTGGCGAAGGAGATTCCCGACGAAACGACCCCGCCGCCCGTCGAGATCGCGGCACCCGTAGCGGACCCGGCATCTGTCAAGGGTCCGGGCATAGTTGAGTCAGCGGCCGACAAACTCATTGCCGAAGGCAAACGACTCCGCAAGGGCACGATCAAGCGTGGTCCGAACACCGGAGCAACGACCCTGCCCGCAGACCTTGTGGGCTTGGCGATGGAGGCAGCCGGCCACGTCCTCAAAAGTGGCATACGCACGGCCGAGGCGATTAAGGCAGCGATTCAATCACTCGCCGCCAAGTCTGGCTTTGACATCGAAAAGCACGCCGACGCCCTCGCCATTGAGACACAGCGAATCATCGACGATGTGGACGCTGGCCGTCCCGCCACTACCTCGTTCCGCCGCAACAACATCGACCAGGACGGGGAGCCGCTCCCTCCCAAGCGGCCCGGAGACTTGGACCTATCTACCGTCCGCAACATGCCGAAGTCGTGGGCCGGCGCTCAGCTCAAGATCGGCGATACCCCGATTCTCACCGCTCGATACGAGATGGGCGCCCACGTCGGGCAGTCGCCGAATCAGGCCGTCCGCGACATCGGGGCTATGTCACTCGCTGACCCGATTCCTCGCAAGGGGCCGAACGGCGACGTGGCGGTGGTTCTCGATGCGGATGCGTGGGCCGCTGCTCGCACAGATGGCGTGCTCGGCAATTACTTCGGCCGCAACGACGCCATTTTCGCCGCCCACATCGCCAGCGCAAAGCAGGGCGGCAGCAAACCTCTCACTCACACCGCGTTCTTTGAGCAGGTGTCGCGTGCCGTCCGCCGTCCAAAGGGCGAATACACCGCAGACGCCAACATCAATGCGGCAGCCGACGAGTTGCGCAGCTTCTTCAATCAGGTCCGCGAGCTGGCAGTATCGCACCGGGCCAAGGGCTTCGACAAGTTCGGGCAGGACGATACCTACTTCACCCGCATCGGCAGCCGCACGAAGATCGACGCAGCGCACGAGCGGTTCGGCGATGAAGCTGTGCACGCGATGGTGCGGAACAGCTCACGCAAGGCTCTAGCCGCTTCGGGCGTGGCCGAGGACGAGATCGACGACATAGCCGACGTGATTGCGAAGGCGTGGCTGCGCGACATCGGCTCCAAGGCTGAGCCGGATGCAATGGCCTCCATCGAGCTTTCAGACCCCATACTTCTGTCCGAGCGCGTCAAGGAGATTCTCGGCGACTCCATCACCGAGAAAGAAGCCGCAATCCTCGCAAAGCACATCGGGCGAGCCGAAGGCGTAGGCGCTACTCTCAGCGTCGCCAAGGCCCGCACGGCGATCGAAGAAACGCACGTTCAGCCCATGACCGACAAGAACGGCGTCACCGTGGACTTCGGCATCGAGGACTTGATCGAGAACAACGCCGAAGTCGTCGCGGCCCTCTATGGCCGTCGTGTCATCGGGCAGGCCGCGATCACGGAGGTACTCAACAACGCGAGCGAGATTCTGGGCAAGAAGGTTGAGACGATTGCCCAACTCAAGACCGCCCTAAAGACGCACGCCAAGACCACTAAGGGCTACTCAGAGAAGGCGATTAACCGCGACATTGAGAAGATCGAGATCGGCCTCAAGTTGGCCGCGGGAATCCCTCTCTACGAAACGACCGACATCGTGCGTGTGGTCCGCACCATCCGCAACCTCAACTACGGCCGCTTGATGAGCCACCCCGCCACGGGTGCCCGCAACTTCTTCGAGATCAGCGGAGCAATGGCCGAGCTTGGTCACGGTGTCGTCACCGAGCACCTTCCGGCCGTCGCCTCAATGTTCAAGCGCGCCGAGAATGGCGAGTTGAGCGTCGAGGTTGTACGTGAACTGGCGATGCTCACCGGCCTGGGTGAGATCTGGAGTTCGCGCCGGCCCCTGCCCGGCTTGGCGGATCAGGTCGCCAACTCAACAAAGATCGAGGACATCGCCGCGAAGTTCGCTCGCGTCGCCAGCGCGTCCAGCCTCACCGCACCCGGCCAAACCGCCATCGAGCGCATCGTCGGCAAGGCGATCACGCAGCGGTGGGCCGAAATCGCCAAGACCGGCAAGCGCCCCAGCGCTATCCGCCGCTTGGGCATGGGTATCACCGACGAGGCCATGCTGGACCGCATCGGCGAAATGCTCCGCACCAAGGCAACGTGGTCAGACGATGGCCTCCACATCGTGCAGATCAATTTTGAGAAATGGACCGACGCAGGCGCAGGCTCAGCCTTCCGCAACGCCGTTCAGTTGCAGGCCCACCGGCTCTTGATGGTGAACCAACCCAGCGCGTACGCGAAGTGGATGACGGGCGAGACGGGCAAGGTGCTTGCTCAGCTCCGCACGTTCGCCTTCGGTGCGTGGTCCAAGAAGTTCCTCTACAACGTCCGCATGATGGACGCGCAGGCACTCAACCAGTGGATCATTTCGAGCATCGGTGCCGCGGCCGGATTCGCCCTCACTGCCTATCTCCGTGGTCAGGAAAAGATTGGCAAAGACAAAGCCGACTACCTCCGCAAGAACCTATCAGCAGAGCGGATCGTCAAGGCCGGCTTCTCGCAGGCGGCGTACTCGTCACTTCTCCCGATGGCCGTTGACACCGCCGCCCCGATGTTCGGTTTCGACGAAGTGTTCAGTTACGCACGCACAACTGGCCAGTCGGGCAGCCTGCTCGACAATCCCACCTTCGATTGGGGACGCAACGCATGGCGTGCCAAGAACGCCGTGTTCGCGCCCTTCAATCCTCACTACAACGTAAGCCGCGCAGACGTGCGGGCCGTACAGAACGGGCTTTGGATTCCCCGTGTCGTGGGCGTGCAGGGTGCTCTTGACCAGTTGACGAAGAAGCTCCCCAAGGAAAGCAAGAAGCGTCCAACCGAAGACTAGCGGCGCACCTCCTCAACCGAGATCGGGAAGGGCACTCGGCCAACATCCATCGGCCGCGTTAGCCGGTAGCCGATCCACGCCAGCAGCGCGAGCACGCACACGCGATAGCCGACCGAGCACAGCATCTTGGTTCGCTCGCTCATCAGAACGCCCCCGTCCCTGACGGATCGGTAAGGGACACGGCAATGAACGAAGAACCAACGCACATGATGAGGGTCTGGGTGCCACGCATAGACACAGCCTACCTCAAGGAATGTTAGCGAACAAGTAAAACGCTTTGATTTGCGTGGTCTGACGTTCATCCAGGAGCACCACATGACCCGCAACCCAGAGTCCGTCCGCCCAGATGCCCTACGGCTCCGCATCAAGCAGCTCAACGACCGCATCAAGAAGCTGGAGGCGGCGGCGGCGGCATCATCGTCATCATCTGGTGGCCTCACCTCACCAATCGCCCTCACCGACATCGACCCCACCGGCGCGTCCGATGGCGACGTGATAACGCTGGCGAGCGGCGCGTGGACCTACGCGACACCGAGCGCGGGCGGGGTCATCAGCGGGTTCGTCAACGTCACGATGAACGGCGACAGCGGGACGGCGACGTTCACGAACGGAGCGATCACGGTGTCGAGCGTCATCACCGTGGCGATCGCTGGCGTGACCAAGAGTGACCACGGCCCGGAAGATCACGCGGTCGAGGAGTTGCAGGTCTACGCGACGAACCAGATCGACGGATCGGTCGATGTCCTCATCGTGTCACCCAACGGCGGTTCGTTCGGCGACTACCAGGTAAACGTCATAGGAGTCTGAAATGGCTGTCAAACTCGCCGGTCTGACCACCGCGAACATTCTCGAAGTCGAGGAAAACAAGGCGTTGCGGGCGACCATCCTTCCGAGGGGGTTGCCGTACTCGATCGCGGCAACAACCGGCACGATGGCGGCGGCACTCGCGGGCAACGCGGCCTTCTTCGCCATGCGGAACAACCCAGGCGGGTCGGCTGTGTGCTTCATCGACCGCATCCGCATCCAGTTCTCAACCGTCGTCGCTTTCACTACACCCGTGACTGCGACCCGCCGCATCGTCGTGACCAGGGGCGTAGGTGCGGCGGCAGCGTCCGGCACGGCGATCACCACCATCGCCCGCAAGTCGTCTCTCGATGCCGACTCGCAGTGCCAGTCGTCCAACGGCGGCGACACGCGAATCTCATCGACCGGCGCGCTGACCGTGACCGGCATCACCTTCGAGGGTGCGGACTTCGCATCGCTCTCGCTGGTCCACGTCGGCAACGCTGGAGGGTTCGCCGAGAACGTCTGGGAGTTCTCTGAGTCCGCCCCGCTCGTTCTGCAACCCGGTGAGGTACTTGCTCTCCGCAACGGCGCGTCGAACATGGACGCGGCCGGTACGTGGGTCGCCAACGTGCAGGTCCAGTGGCGTGAATCTGTGAACCCGTAATCGGACGCGACCTATGGCTAAGAAGAAACCCCCTCAACCCATCGACCTTGACGCGCTGGCCCTCCAGCTCAGCGACGACGACGTGAAGTACCTTCTCAGCGTCAAAGGCAGGCTCATCAAGGAGCGGATGGCCTTGGGCGTACTCCGCGCCATGGAGGACTGCCTCGACCCCAAGATCGGCGTAGACGTGACGTTCAACGGCGAGGTGACGGGACACCGCAGGGCCTCGCCGGGCGAGGTGTTCCGCATCCAACAGTCGCTCGCCAAGTTCAACCCCGCCGACTTCAACTCCATCCTCCAGAACGCCGACACCACCGCCGCGGGCAACATGGCCGCGAAGATGGACGACCTCGACGAACTGAGCAGGGCGACAGGCGGGGGAGCAGAATCGTGAACAACAAGGGAGAATGTATGAAGTCCAGCACCATGCTCAAAATCGGCGAGTTTGTTCAGCCCGTCGTGCCCAAGAAGCACGAGGCTGACCGCACGGCCTATGGCCGTGTCGCCGCCATTGAAAACTACACCGACGACAACGGAACGCGACAGTGGGTCTACGTAAACTGGTACACCGACAGCGGCAAGCCCTTGCCTGAGGCGCAGAAGCACGTCGCGGCCGAGCTTGAGGTAATCGATGAAGCCGAGTAGACCTTGGGAAAATAATTTCCCAAGGTTCAGATTGGGGTAAAGACCCCAATGGTTAGCGTTTGATAGCATCGGTGCCGCAAATACAATTGCCCGTGGCTGTTATGAGAGGGAGAGCGCAATAGTATATAGAGAGATAGAGAGAACCACTTTAGACCATGCCACCAACCAAGACCTCCACGCCGGCCAGTAAGCGGGTGGAGCAGGCCGCGGCACTTCTCGCCAAGGCCAAGACCGACTACGCCACCTACCTCCGCATCATCTGGCCGCTCCTCTCCTTCAACAAAGCACCCCTCACGCCCTACGAGCTGGACGCCTTCACTTGGGCCACCGGCCGCGAGCCGGGACGGGACAGCCGGCGGTTCCTGTTC
>JACCDT010162913.1_pt1 | contig 10811 bp, 8 predicted proteins | sample 7446291 | NCBI WGS metagenome assembly JACCDT01 (sample SAMN15323446, study PRJNA562643) | freshwater metagenome | isolation source: river surface water | place: USA:Blue River Watershed | collected 2017-08-17 | reverse complement strand
CCCCGCAATGTCAGCAGAGCATTTAGCGTTTTTGAACCTATTGATTTTCCAAAGAAAAAGGCCGCTAGGTGGTTAATCCTAGCGGCCTTTAAACTTGCATATGGTGGAGCTGGGGGGATTTGAACCCCCGTCCATAAGTCTTTTTCGTACAGTTCTACATGCGTAGTCGTCTGATTTGAGTCTCGCCTGATACATCGCGCAGCGACACGCTATGTACCAAACCAGCATCCTTAAATCTCACGCCACACCAAGATGCCCGATGTGATGCCAGCCAATATGAGTTCCCTTGCAGCTAGGACACCTTGCGGTACCCTAGCCCAGCCTATCGGCCAACTGTTGCAAGGCTCACCGGATTAAGCGGCGAGTGCGAAACGTTCGTCGTTTGCAGTTAGTTTTTTTCTGCGGTTTTACGAGGTAACAGAACCTCGGCATGCCCTGCCACGCGTCCGAACCCATGTCGAAACCAGTGCAGCCCCATGTTCCCTATTTTAGGCCTGTGCAAGCAATTGCAAGAGCTTATTTGGAGAATCGATGTGTAAATCTGCCCCCCAGCTGCTGACATCGGTCTTTTCACCAAGATACCCATAGGTTGCGGCCACTGTGCGCATACCTGCTGCTCGACCCGCAGCAATATCTCGCTCATCATCGCCAACATACAAACAGGTATCAGGTGACAGCTCTAAACGACGCGCCGCCTCAAACAACGGCTCTGGGTGCGGTTTAGGATGCGGCGTGGTGTCGCCACTCACAATCGCACCAGCACTGGCAAACAACGGCATAGCTGCAGTGAGCGGATCCGTGAAACGGGCCATTTTGTTGGTCACCACGCCCCACGGCATTTGGCGCAGTTGAATGTGTTCAATCAAGTCGTGCACGCCGTCAAACACATAGGTGCGAACCGTCATGGCCGATTCATAGTTGGCAAAGAACTCTTCGCGCATCGCCATGAAGTCTTGGTGTTCTGGCGTCATGTCAAACGCCACACGCAGCATGCCGCGCGCACCTGCCCCTGCCAAGGGTCGATACAACTCATAGGGCAACGAGGGCATGCCTCGGTCGGTACGCATTTTGTCGGCGGCAGCACCGAGGTCAGGTGCACTGTCAATCAAAGTGCCATCTAAATCAAACAGCACGGCTCGGATATTTTTCAGCATCACAGAGACCTCTGCGTGGCCACCATGTAGTTGACGCTGGTGTCAGCACTCAACCAGTAGCGGCGGGTGAGTGGGTTGTACTCCATGCCACGGGTGTGTTGCCACTCAAGACCTGCTTCGCGGCAATCACGTGCCAGCTCACTCGGTCGAATGAACTTGGCGTATTCGTGCGTACCGCGCGGCAGCATATTCAACACATACTCGGCCCCCACAATCGCAAACAAAAATGATTTGGCATTGCGGTTGAGGGTGGAGAAAAACACATGACCACCAGGTTTTACCAACTGTGCGCACGCACGCACGATAGACGATGGATCGGGCACGTGCTCCAACATTTCCATGCACGTGACCACATCAAAACTGGCTGGCTGCTCGGCAGCCAGTGCCTCAACAGCCACTTCACGGTATTGAACATTTGGCGTTTGGGCCTCTAAGGCGTGCAGTTGGGCAACTTTGAGAGATTTGGTTGCCAAATCAATGCCCAAGGCGTGCGCACCTGCGCGCGCCATGGCATCGGTCAAGATGCCGCCACCACAACCCACATCGAGCACTTTTTTGCCATTCAACGGCGCAATGCTGTTGATCCAGTCCAAGCGCAAGGGGTTGATTTGATGCAGTGGCCGAAATTCACTCTCAGGGTCCCACCAGCGATGGGCAAGGTCGGAAAATTTGGCCAATTCGGCCTGATCGACGTTCGTGTGTGTGACTGTGTTTTGCATGGGCTGTATTGTCGTTCAAGCAAAAAGAAACCCCGCCAAGGCGGGGTTTGCTTTTAGATCAAGTGAGATCAGTTCTTGCGGGTACCCACAACTTCGATCTCAACACGGCGGTTCTTAGCGCGACCTTCTTTGGTCTTGTTGCTAGCCACAGGTTGCTTCTCGCCTTTGCCTTCTGTGTAGATGCGGTTTTTCTCGATGCCTTTAGACACCAAGTAAGCCTTCACAGCTTCAGCGCGACGCACTGACAATTTTTGGTTGTAAGCATCAGAGCCGATGGAGTCAGTGTGACCCACAGCGATGATGACTTCCAAGTTGATGCCTTTAACTTTAGCAACCAAGTCGTCCAACTTAGCTTTGCCAGCTGGCTTGACCACTGACTTGTCAAAGTCAAAGAAAGCGTCAGCAGCGTAAGTCACTTTGGAAGCAGCGGCCACTGGAGCAGCAGGTGCAGCTTTAGGAGCAGCAACGGCGCCATCACAGCCAGGGGCTGCAGTTGCAGGCGTCCAGTTGGCATCGCGCCAGCAATCGCCGGAAGCGTTTTTCCAGACGTCGCCAGAAGCGTTGCGCCAGTTGTCAACGTTTTGAGCCATAGCAGCAGTTGCCAAAGCAGCGGTAGCAACAAAAGCTGCCAAGTTCTTCAAGTTTTTCATGATTCACCTCTGAGGGATTTATAAGCCGCAGACCACTCTGCGAATTCAGGGCAGTCAAGGTGGACACACCTGTGACGCTTCCAAAGATTGTGCCATAACCAAAACAAGCTACTTCCACCAATACTTAGGCTCAACAAATTAAGCAGGCGGCTGTTGCATCGCTGCCACAAAAGAAGTACTGAGATATCAGCCTAAAATGCTCGGTTTCCTGCTTTACGGCCTCTTTCATGACCCAGTTCGCCAAAGAAACCCTGCCCATCAGCCTAGAAGAGGAGATGCGCCGCAGCTACCTAGACTACGCCATGAGCGTGATCGTAGGCCGCGCCCTTCCCGATGCGCGTGACGGCTTAAAGCCCGTGCACCGCCGCGTTTTGTTCGCGATGCACGAGCTCAACAACGACTGGAACCGTCCTTACAAGAAGTCCGCCCGTATCGTGGGTGACGTGATTGGTAAATACCACCCACACGGCGACAGCGCGGTGTACGACACGATCGTGCGTATGGCCCAAGACTTCTCGCTGCGCCACATGCTGGTGGATGGTCAAGGCAACTTCGGCTCGGTGGACGGCGACAACGCCGCGGCCATGCGCTACACGGAAATCCGTTTGTCGAAGATCGCGCATGAAATGCTCAGTGACATCGACAAAGAAACCGTCGATTTCGGCCCCAACTACGACGGCTCTGAAAAAGAGCCCTTGGTGCTGCCAAGCCGCATTCCCAACCTGTTGGTCAATGGCTCATCTGGCATTGCCGTGGGTATGGCCACCAATATCCCGCCTCACAACTTGAACGAAGTGGTGGACGCTTGCTTGCACATGCTGCGCAACCCAGAAGCCAGTGTGGACGAGTTGATGGAAATCATCCCTGCCCCCGACTTCCCAACCGCTGGCATTATTTATGGCATCAGCGGCGTGAAAGACGCTTACCGAACTGGCCGGGGCCGCGTGGTGATGCGCGCCAAGTGTCACTTTGAAGATATCGACAAAGGCCAACGCCAGTCCATCATCGTGGACGAGCTGCCTTACCAAGTGAACAAAAAGACCTTGCAAGAACGCATGGCCGAATTGGTTCACGAGAAGAAGATCGAAGACATCAGCCACATCCAAGACGAGTCTGACAAATCAGGCATGCGCTTGGTGATTGAACTCAAGCGCGGTGCCGTGCCTGAAGTGGTGCTGAACAACCTGTACAAGCAAACCCAGTTGCAAGACACCTTTGGTGTCAACATGGTGGCTTTGATTGACGGCCAGCCCAAGCTTTGCAACCTGAAAGACCTGATCACGGTCTTCTTGGGTCACCGCCGCGAAGTGGTCACACGCCGCACCATCTTCACCCTGCGCAAAGCCCGCGAACGCGGCCATGTGCTGGAAGGTTTGGCTGTGGCTTTGGCCAACATCGACGAGTTCATTCGCATCATCCGCAACGCGCCTACGCCACCTGTGGCCAAGGCCGAGTTGATGACCAAGTCATGGGACAGCCAACTGGTGCGCGAAATGCTCACCCGCAGCCGTGCCGACGGTGGCGTGATCAACGCGGACGACTACCGCCCCGATGGCTTGGAAAAAGAATTCGGCATGGGGCAAGATGGTCTGTACCGCCTGAGCGAAACCCAAGCCCAAGAAATTTTGCAAATGCGTCTGCAACGCTTGACGGGCCTTGAACAAGACAAGATCGTCAACGAATACAAAGACGTCATGGCCGAGATCGACGACTTGCTCGACATCTTGGCCAAACCTGAGCGCGTGTCCACCATCATTGGTGACGAGTTGGCCTTGGTGAAAAACGAATTCGGCCAAAGCAAACTCGGCGCACGCCGCAGCGTGATTGAGCACAACGCCCAAGACTTGGGCACCGAAGACCTGATCACCCCCAGCGACATGGTGGTCACACTCAGCCACAGCGGCTACATCAAGAGCCAACCGCTGTCTGAGTACCGCGCCCAAAAACGCGGCGGGCGCGGCAAACAAGCCACCGCCACCAAAGAAGACGATTGGGTAGACCAACTCTTCATCGCCAACACACACGACTATTTGCTGTGCTTCTCCAACCGTGGCCGCTTGTACTGGCTCAAGGTATGGGAAGTTCCCGCCGGTTCACGCGGATCACGCGGACGCCCCATCGTCAACATGTTCCCGTTGCAAGAAGGCGAAAAAATCAACGTCGTCTTGGCCCTCACAGGCGAAGCACGCACCTTCCCTGAAGACCAATTTGTATTCATGGCCACGTCCATGGGCACGGTCAAGAAGACCTCGCTCGACGAGTTCAACAATCCACGCAAGGGCGGCATCATTGCTGTGAACTTGGATGAGGGTGATTTCTTGATTGGCGCAGCCCTGACTGACGGCAAGCACGATGTGATGCTGTTCAGTGACGGTGGCAAAGCTGTCCGCTTTGACGAAAACGACGTGCGCCCCTTGGGCCGCAGTGCACGCGGTGTGCGCGGCATGATGATCGAAGAAGGCCAAAGCGTCATCGCCATGTTGGTGGCAGAGCAAGAAGACCCAGCCGCTGTGGCTGACGACACCGTGGCCCGTGCCAGCGTGTTGACCGCCACCGAAAACGGCTACGGCAAACGCACCAACATCAGCGAATACACCCGCCACGGCCGTGGCACCAAAGGCATGATTGCCATCCAGCAATCTGAGCGCAACGGCAAAGTCGTGGCGGCCACCTTGGTGCAAGCCGAAGACGAAATCATGCTCATCACCGACACCGGCGTGTTGGTGCGTACCCGCGTGGCTGAGATTCGCGAAATGGGCCGTGCCACACAAGGCGTGACCTTGATCGGCCTGGATGAAGGTGCCAAGCTCAGCGGCTTACAGCGCATTGTCGAAAACGATGCCAACGCCAACGACAACGAAGGTGCAGAAGACGGTGAAGCCGGCGCCACAGGCGACGAGGCTTGATTCACAGATGACGCGTCCATTCAACTTTTCTGCCGGCCCAGCGGCCATGCCGCTGGAGGTCCTGCAGCAAGCCGCTGCAGAGATGACCGATTGGCAAGGCAGCGGCATGGGCGTGATGGAGATGAGCCACCGCGGCAAAGAGTTCATCAGCATCTACGAACAAGCCGAAGCCGACGTGCGTGAGCTGTTGGCCGTGCCAGCCAACTTCAAAATCTTGTTCATGCAAGGTGGCGGCTTGGCAGAAAACGCCATCGTGCCGTTGAACCTCTCTCGCGGCGAAACCGTTGATGTGGTGGTCACTGGCAGCTGGAGCGAGAAGTCGTACAAAGAAGCCAGCAAATACTGCACACCGCATTTGGCTGCCACTGGCGCTGAAAGCAACTTCACAACATTGCCAGCCCCTGCGCAGTGGCAATTGAGCGCTGGCGCGCAATACGTACACATCTGCACCAACGAAACCATCCACGGTGTGGAGTTCCACACCCTGCCCGACCTCAAAGCCTTGGGCTCTGACGCACCACTGGTGATTGACTTTTCGTCGCACGTGCTCTCGCGCAGTGTCGATTGGGCACGAGTCGGCGTGGCCTTTGGTGGTGCACAAAAAAACATTGGCCCTGCAGGTGTGACGCTGGTCATCGTGCGCGAAGACTTGCTGGGTCACGCCCTCAAGGCTTGCCCCAGCGCGTTCAACTACAAAACCGTGGCAGACAACGGCTCGATCTACAACACACCGCCAACCTACAGCATTTACATGGCGGGGCTGACCTTCCAGTGGCTCAAACGCCAAGGCGGTGTGGCAGCGATGGAGCAGCAAAACATCGCAAAAGCCAAACTGCTGTACGACTTTTTAGACAACTCCAGCTTCTACAGCAACAAGGTTGCGCACGACTGCCGCTCGCGCATGAACGTGCCTTTCTTTTTAGCCGACGAGTCGCGCAACGACGCGTTTCTGGCCGGCGCCAAAGCTGCAGGGCTGTTACAGCTCAAAGGCCACAAGTCGGTCGGCGGCATGCGCGCCAGCATCTACAACGCCATGCCCATCGAAGGCGTACAAGCGCTGGTGCGTTACATGCAAGCGTTTGAAAAAACTCAAGCCTAAGCAACACACATGAGCCAACAACCTATTCAGTCCGAAGCCCTCGCCGCTTTGCGTGTGCAAATTGACGCACTCGACAAACAGCTGCTGCAGTTGCTCAACGACCGGGCCAAAGTGGCCGAACAAGTGGGTGAGATCAAACGCGCTGAAGGCTCCCCCTTCTTTCGCCCCGACCGCGTGGCGCAAGTGATCGACAAAATCACCCAAGCCAACCCCGGCCCGCTGAAGAACGAACACGTGGCCTCCATCTGGCGCGAAATCATGTCGGCTTGCTTGGCGCTCGAAGCACCACAACGCGTGGCTGTGCTCGGCCCCCAAGGTACGTTTTGCGAACAAGCCGCCATTGAGTTTTTTGGCAGCGCCGCCAACCTGATTTACTGTGCCAACTTTGACGAAGTCTTCCACGCCACGGCGGCAGGCACGGCCCAATACGGTGTGGTGGGCATGGAAAACTCTACCGAAGGCGTGGTGGCCCGCTCGCTCGATTTGTTCTTGCGCTCGCCCGTCCATGTGGTGGGTGAAGTGAGCTTGCTGGTGCGCCATAACTTGATGCGCCAGATCAACTCGGATACCGACATCGAGGTGGTCATGGCTCACCCCCAAGCCCTGGCCCAATGCCAAGGCTGGCTCAGTCAGCACCTGCCACTGGCAGAACGCCGCGCCGTGTCTAGCAACGCAGAAGGCGCACGTTTGGCCGCCACCAACCCCAAATGGGCCGCACTGGCCAGCGAACGTGCAGCCAGCCAGTTTGGCCTACACATCGTGCACCACGCCATTCAAGACGAAGCCTACAACCGCACGCGCTTTGCAGTCATTGCACTGCCCCAAACCTTGGCCACACCCCCCGCATCGGGCAACGACTGCACCAGCTTGGTGGTGTCTGTGCCCAACCGCCCAGGTGCTGTGCACGACTTGTTGGTGCCACTCAAGAACAACGGCGTGTCCATGACGCGCTTTGAATCGCGCCCCGCCAAATCGGGCCAGTGGGAGTACTACTTCTACATCGACATCGCGGGCCACGTGAGCCAGCCCCATGTGGCTGCAGCGCTGCAAGAGCTACAAGGCTTGTGCGCGTTTTACAAAGTCTTGGGGTCTTACCCCGTTTCAGAATGAAATTTCAGCGGCTTGCCCTCATCGGCTGTGGCCTGATGGGCGGCTCGTTTGCGCTCGCCTTGCGCGAGGCTGGACTTGTGCAAACCATCGTCGGCTTCAGCGCCTCCAACACAACTCGCCAACGCGCGGTTGAACTCAAAGTCATCGACCAAGCCTGCGCCAGTGTGGCCGAAGCTGTGCAAGGCGCAGACCTTGTCCTGCTCGCCGTGCCCGTGGGTGCCATGCACAGCAGCTTTGCCGCCATGCGCGATGTGTTGCAGCCCAACACTTTGTTGATGGACGTGGGCTCCACCAAGTGCGATGTGATTGCTGCTGCGCAAGCCACTTTGGGCGAACGCCTGAGTTGCTTTGTCCCTGCACACCCGATCGCAGGCAAAGAAGTGGCTGGCATTGAACACGCGGAGAGCACACTGTACCAAGAGCGTCGCACCATCCTCACGCCACTGCCCAAAACTGGCATTCATCGCTTGCAAGCAGCACACGAGGTGTGGACAGCGGTGGGCAGCCATGTGAGCACCATGACGCCTGAAGCGCACGATGCCACGTTTGCCGCCGTCAGCCACTTGCCACACCTGCTGGCATTTGCCGCAGTCAATGCACTCACAGCGCAACCACAAGGCGCGGCATTTTTAGACATGGCCGGCCCCGGCTTTCGGGACTTCTCGCGCATCGCCGCCAGCGATGCATCGGTGTGGCGCGATATTTTGAATGCCAACCATGCCGAAGTACTCACGCAAGTGGGGCACTTTCGCGATGCGCTCGACCAGTTTGAAACCGCATTGAAACTCGGCGACAGCCAAGCGCTGCAGCACCTGATTCAACAAGCCAGCGATGTGCGCTCGGCTTGGACACTGCAAGCGGGCAATGCTTGCAATACTGCTTCTGAAGACAAATAAATGTTCTCCACCGCTTTTCTCGACCTCCCTGCGCTTCAAGGCGCGTCTGGCACTGTCACCCTGCCCGGCTCTAAAAGCATTTCCAACCGTGTGTTGCTGCTCTCGGCGCTGTGCCAAGGCACCACCGTGGTTCACGATTTGCTGGACTCCGATGACACACGCGTGATGTTGGCCGCGCTGCGTCAACTCGGTTGCGGTGTGGACGCGCAAGGCACCACCGTCACCATCACTGGCCTAGGTGGTCAACTCAAGCACCACGATGCGATTGAGTTCTTCATGGGCAATGCGGGCACCGCGATGCGCCCACTCACTGCAGCACTCGCCGTGTTGGGTGGCGACTTCACACTCAAAGGTGTGCCGCGCATGCACGAGCGCCCGATTGGCGATTTGGTGGATGCGCTGCGCTTGCTCGGCTGCTCCATTGATTACTTGGGTAACGACGGTTTTCCACCGCTGCGCATTGGCAAACCCACACTCAAAGTCGATGCCCCTATTCAAGTGCGCGGCGATGTATCCAGCCAGTTCCTCACTGCTTTGCTGATGGCGCTGCCTCTCGCTGCCAAGACGCGAGACATCGTGATTGAGGTGGTCGGCGAACTCATCAGCAAACCCTACATCGACATCACGCTGAACCTGTTGGCGCGTTACGGCATTGCGGTCAAACGCGATGGCTGGCAGCGCTTCACCATTGCGCAGGGCTGTAGCTATCAGTCACCAGGCACGATTCACGTGGAAGCCGATGCTTCGTCTGCCAGCTACTTTATTGCGTTGGGAGCTATCGCCAGTGGCGACGGCATCCGCATTCAAGGCGTGGGAGCCGACTCCATCCAAGGCGATATTCGTTTCATGGACGCTGCTGCGCAAATGGGTGCCAAGATCACCAGCGGCCCCAACTGGCTCGAAGTCAACCGAGGCGCTTGGCCGCTCAAAGGCATCACCCTCGACTGCAACCACATCCCTGATGCCGCCATGACCTTGGCCGTGATGGCACTCTACGCCGACGGCCCCACCACGCTGCGCAACATCGCCAGCTGGCGGGTGAAGGAAACCGACCGCATCGTGGCCATGGCCGCCGAATGCCGCAAGCTCGGTGCCACCGTGGAAGAAGGCCCAGACTGGATCACGGTTCATCCCCTCCAAAATGGCCAATGGAAAGCCGCCAGCATCCACACCTACGACGACCACCGCGTGGCCATGTGCTTCTCACTCGCAGCCTTCAATGCGGACCAAGTAGCCGTTCGCATCGAAGACCCCAAATGCGTGGCCAAAACTTTTCCCGACTACTTCGAGGCTTTGTTCTCTGTGGCGCACAGCAACACCCAAATCATCCCCGTCATTTGCATTGATGGTCCCACCGCCTCAGGCAAAGGCACTTTGGCCAGCCGTGTAGCACAAGCCCTGGGCTACCACTACCTCGACTCAGGCGCGCTCTACCGCGTGACAGCCTATGCCGCCCTGAAAGCGGGCCTGTCGCTAGAAGCCAACGACGAAGCCCGCATTGCCGACCTCGCCCGCACACTGCCCGTGCGCTTTGAAGGCGACACTGTGTGGCTCGGTAGCGAAGACGTGAGTGACGCCATTCGCACCGAACAAGCTGGCATGAATGCTTCCAAAGTATCCGTTTTGCCTGCTGTGCGTACCGCTTTGGTTGCCCTGCAGCACAGCTTTCAGCGTCTGCCAGGCCTCTTGGCTGATGGCCGTGACATGGGCACCGTCATCTTTCCTGATGCGCCATTGAAAGTGTTTTTAACGGCCAGCGCCGCGCAGCGCGCAGAACGTCGTCATAAGCAATTGATTTCAAAGGGAATTTCGACTACACTCGACAGTCTTCGCGCCGATTTAGAGGCCCGCGACGCACGCGATTCATCGCGCAGCGTGGCACCCTTGAAAGCGGCACAAGATGCTTACCAACTCGACAACTCTTCACTTTCTATCGAAGCTTCGGTAGACCAAGTGTTGGCGTGGTGGCAAGCAAAGCAGCCTTTTTAAGACTGCAAAACCTGGCCCGCTTGGCTCCTCTCGCGCTGCATTGGCGCACTGGTCAATCGGATCTAAAACTTAACCCGTGGCTCACGCCACAAAACCACCGCTTATCGCAGGCCCATGTGGTGCAGCAATGGTGCTGCCCTCTTTCCCGTGATGAGACAAATGAAATACATGTCTGAATCTTTTGCCGCCCTGTTTGAAGAATCCCTGAAGCGCTCAGAAATGCGCACAGGTGAAGTGATCACTGCTGAAGTGGTTCGTATCGAACACAACCACGTCGTCGTGAACGCT
>JACCDT010637018.1_pt1 | contig 10814 bp, 7 predicted proteins | sample 7446291 | NCBI WGS metagenome assembly JACCDT01 (sample SAMN15323446, study PRJNA562643) | freshwater metagenome | isolation source: river surface water | place: USA:Blue River Watershed | collected 2017-08-17 | reverse complement strand
CCAAAGAAGTAGGGTAAACAATGTCAATGATGCAGCCTTCGGGTCCAGGTAAGTTCTCAAAAAGAACTGACCGACAGGGCGCAAAGCAACTTCCAAACGCTGCCTATGGTGAGCAAAAGCAATTCCAAGCAGAACAAGCAGGCGCACCAATGGCTAAGACACCTAATCCAATGGCGGACGTTGTTCCATTAACTGCGCCTACACGTAGACCAGATGAACCTGTTACAGCAGGTGTAGATGCGGGTCCAGGTCCAGGTAGTGAAATCTTAGGTCTTAAAACACCAACAGATGTCACATTAGAAGACCTAACAAAGTTATCTCAGTACATGCCATTAATGATGCAGTACGCAGATTCACCACAATCAAGCGGAACAATGAAAGCATTTGTTAAATATTTGAGGAGCCAGACAGGATGAAGATTCTCAAGAAGTTCGAAGAGAACCTTGAGTACCTTGGATTTGATTTAGCACCACTGGCATGGGACATAGCAAAGATGAAGTTTGCTTCTGATGATGACCGCTTATCTTTACTAGAAGAGTTAACCACGAAGGAGGCAACACCAGGTGTCAATGACGGAATGGTGGAATGACCCACGTTATGAAAACCAGCCTTCTGGTAATGCCCCCTCTTCTAAAGTAGATTCATTCAAGAAACAGCAATTTGACAACACTAAAGTTGGAAAGATTGAAGAAGCCGTTGTTCCTAAAGTAGCTGGAGCTATTGAGTCAGCACAGAAAAGCAAGTTTGGATTTATTGTTAATCCAGCTATGCGTGTGCTTGAAACATTTGGCGAGCGAGTAGTACAACCGCTTACTCAAGGTGTATCTACTGGTCTGCTTACAGCAGAAGCTGCACGTCAAGGTAAAGGCAAGAACATCGCCGAAAACTTTAGGTTTGCTAAAAAGCAATCTAAAAAGATTTCAATGGGTCAGGCTTTGGCTACGACCGTTGGTCAGACGGTTTCACCTGTACTTGGTCCATTAACTAACACAACTTTTCTTGACGAAGATTTTAACGTGTTTGACGATAAGCAACGCGATAAAGCATTCCGTGATGAATGGTTTGGTGTGTTTGCATCAGGTGCTACTGACATCGCGCTTGCAGCGCTTGGCACTAAAGGTGCTGGTACTGCAATTCGAGCAGGAGCCAAGAAGGTAGTTGGACCTAAAAGAATCGTAACTGGTGATGATATGAACCAGTTCCGCAATAACCTTAACCAAATTGTCAATGAGGTAGAAGGTGGCGTTGCTGCAGAAGCACGTACTCGTAACGGTCTTAGCGTTCTTGTAGATGATGCCGTCAACACACGAGATGTATCTGTGTTAGCTGCTAACCCACTTATTCGGGAAACATCTAACCCATACCGTACAGCAACAATCGTTTCACGATTGGACAACCACCGCGATGTAGCAGACTATCTGCTAGCAGAACGCGGAGATGCTGCAGCATTCAATCGCTTCTTTGCTAAGAAGCCACTTGAAGCAGACCATATCGACGATTACGGATTTGATAAGACAACACCTATTACAGACTTTGCCGACATTGGCAAGGACATGTTGTCACCAAAATTAGAAACTCGCTTCAAGCGTATTATCGATGCAAAGAAGGCAGAAGACCCAAACTTTGCTAGAGCTCTTGAAGAGTTCGCTAGCAACCTGCCACGTGGTGCAGGCGTTGAGTCATGGCAGCCAGGACGTTTTGCTGCGCTTGAGTCAATTGGGCTAGCAAAGAAGAAGCTTGCTGTGCAAGCACAGTTTGGTGACTTAAAGTTATTCGGCGATGATGGTTCTAGCAATTGGAAAACAGAAGTTTACCAAAGCAGGACTTATGACAGAGTCATTCGTACCATTGCATGGGTAGGCTCAGGTCGCCCACAGGGTCACATTAATATTTCTAACCCACGTAAGTTTGAAGCATCAAGCGATTTGCTATCAGACCTCAACCGTCTTCAGTTCCTTAGCGGGGCGGAAGGCGTAAAGTTTAAGCGCCGTATGGTTGAGCAGTTCCTTAATGCACAGGATGATACACAACGTGCTATCGCACTTGGTCGTATTGAAGAGCAGGTAATGATTCGCCTTGCGAAACATTATGGAGTTACCGACCTACAAGATATTCGTACTGCCTCACAGGCGGTAAAAGAAATCACTCGATGGTCAGCAAAGACTGCTGAGAATCGTGCAACCATTAAGCAGTACGCTGCTAAGAATGGTTGGATTCCTGACGAAGACGGCTCAATCAACGTACAGAACTTTATCTCTGTATCTAATGAAGCACAGACTATTCCTATGCTTGACTTCCGTAAGCTTGAAGTCGAAGTAATTTTCCAGGCTCGTCGCATGGCTGGTAAGGGAACCAAGGTTACTGATGCTCAGTACGCAGGAGCAATTGCATCTAAGGCAGCAATGACTACAGGTCAGTTGCTTGACCTTGCCAACATGGTGTTCAGCAACTTGAACCTTATTCGCCTTGCTTACATTCCTAAGAACTCTATTGTCGACCCAATGGCTCGTGCATCTATGGCACTTGAGTCAATGGAGTTGATTCGTAACGGCGCACCTGCGTTGGATAACATTGTGTACAACTCAAGCCTACGTGCAGAATCTTTGAAGAAATGGATTCCTGGTTCACCTGCAGCTAAAGCTCGTAAACGTGCTAAAGATGCGAAGTTCCAAGTTGAGAAATACAAAGCAGAAGTTGAGTCAAAGGTTGCTGCTTGGGAAAAAGCACAAGCCAAACTTGATGCAGCACAGGCAGAACTTAAGGCTGCAGCAAAGGCTCGTGAGTCAGCACTTAAAGTTGCAGCACGTAAGCAGGGTGACCCAGATGCACAGGCTGCAGTACATGCAGCAGATGATGAATTGTTCAAAGCTCGCAACGCTATATCAGCAGCAGAGGTTGAACTTGGCAGAACAGCAGATATCCTTAATGGATATGCAAAGCTAATTCAAAAGAACCGCAAAGACTGGGTTGATTTTGAAACCACCAAGGCTGCAACCAAAGCTGGGAAGAAACGCCTTGGTCAAGACCAAGACGTTATCATCAGCGAAAGTGGCAAGAAGTACACCATTGATGGTCTTGCTGACCCTAACATGCGTGGCGTGAGCGCCTATATGTCTGAGGTTGACTCAGCACAAAACTTTTATGCAGCATCTATGCAGTCTGAAATTTCTCGTAGACTTAGCGCAAGCGGTAATCGATTTGTAAAGATTGACCGCAAAGACCGAGCAGAGTATATGAATGCTCTGGCTCATATTGCTAACCGTCAGATTCGTAATGAACTTGACATGCCACTAGGAATGATGATGCGTGGAGATGCACCGTCAGACATCCTACGTTGGTTGTACTCACCAGCTGGCAAAGAATACAGACTACGTATGCAGTCACGATTTGGTAAAGAAATGACCAAGGATGACTTCGCTTCATGGATTACTCAGACAAGCGACAAGCTTGTCAAGATGTATCCAGACCCAGACTTACGTAAGATTATTCTTACACGTAACGTAAGCGTTGACGAAGTAGATGCCATGTTGGCTGGACGTACAGATTTGTTGCCATCAATTGATGGACCAAACATTAATCTTAGCGACTTGAACATCCTAGAAAAAGGACTTGTTGGAGTTGGTGCAGCAACCAACACAGCATGGAAAGTTCTAGCAGCAGCGGAAAACCGCCTAGTACGTACGCCTTTGTTCTTGTCTTACACAAGAGCAGAGATGAAAAGCCTTGTTAATGCAGCAGAACGTGCTGGGATTGATGTTAGAGATAGCGTAGTTAACAACGAGATTCGCCAAATTGCTTACCGCAAGGCGCTTGCTCGCGTAGAAGAAACTCTTTATTCTTCACGTCGCTTGACCAACGGTATGTACGTGGCACGTTATGCCATGTCATTCCCTCTAGCGTTCTTTAACAGCCAACTTGTAGCACTTCGCCTAATGGCTCGTAATCCAATGAACGCTTACTGGTACAACAGTATCCAGCAAGCATTTGATGATTACCATGCATACGAAGACAAAGACGGCAACACGTATAGCAAGATGTCTGATGTGCCACGTGGTACACCAGTAACAGTTAAGTACCCAATTCCTGGAAACTTTACCGATAAGTTAAAGAAAGTGCCAGTAGTTGGCGGTGTTGCAGCACAGGCACTGGCTCCATTTGCTGATACTCGCGGTGGTGGAATTAGATTTAATCCTAAGCAGCTTGAGTTTATGTTGGCAGACCCATCCGTGTCATTCTTTGGTGGCATCATGGTGTCTGAAATTATTAAGAACGGATTCATGGAGAATACTCCATGGGGCGTACACGGAGAAACAATTGCACAGGCTCTACGTGATTTCCTTGGAGATGACGTTTACGAAAGCTCTGTTCTATACGGTGGATATCCACAAGAAGGTGACACCTTCCTTGAAACCACAGTAAAAGCAATTACTCCAGCGTACCTAGAATCTCTTGGTAACGCTGTTTACGCTTTATTCGATGGCGGAAAGATTAAGCCAGGTGCTAGTGACCGATACGTAGACGATGTAATGACACATTACAAAGTCGGCTATGCCGAATGGGATAGAAACGGTCGTGTTGGTAACCCACCTAGTATGAAGACTGCTGCTTTCGCAGCATCTGCATCAGCGTTTATCCGAGCGATTGTGCAGTTCTCTGCGCCAATCTCAGCAAGCTTTGACCCAGTAACTCGTGCAGCAACTGCGTACTACGCAGAACTAGTCGAGATGGCTGGCGGAGATTACAAGGTTGCACAGCAAGTAATGGCAGATGAGTGGGGCATTGATGCTTTGGCATTGATTGGCTCTAACAGAAAGAATATTGCTGGCGTTTCATCAACGATGAATGACCTTAAGGTTCTTCGCAACAACAAAGAACTTCTTGAAAAAGTAGGTAGATTCGATACCAAATATGCAGGATTGCTATCCTCTGGATACGGCGACCTTGCTGGTTCTGGTAGCGGTAAGGATGATTACTCCACAGAAGTGGCAGCAATCTACAAGAAGTTAAACTTTCCAGGAGAATTCAATAACCCAATTACTCGACAGAAGACATCAACTGAATTAAAAGATGGTGTTGAGGCACGACGTGGATGGGCTGAATATCAAAAGCATGTCGACTGGCGTGATGCCAAGATGGCTGAGTATGGAATTAAATCTACATACGAAACACGATATGCAACCAGCGGTATCAAACAAAAGTTTGATGAGATGGTACAGGATGTTGAAGATGAATTCCCAGGCTGGGTTGATGAACGCGACGAAGGTCGCAAAGATTATTGGGAGCTTTTCATTCCAGCGGTAGAAACAATTCTTGAGGATACCAAGTGGAGAGAGCATGCTCTAAAGCAGGGAAGTCCTAAGTGGGAAGAGATTGCTTATTGGGTTGCAAAGGCAAAACGATTTAAGCAAGCGTACAGCAGACCAAATGAGTCTGATGCTGGAAAGCTGCAACTAAAGCAGCAGTTCAACCAGTTCCATTACGACTTCTTACAGACAGCATCTGATGAATTTTCAGTGTTCTCTACAAGATGGTTACAGAATATGCCAGAACTAAGTACAGATTATGTGGTGACTAAATAATGAAAAGACCTATACGTAGTAAGTACCCTGATACACCAGCTGGTCAAAAAGCATACGATAGAGCGCTTGCTAAATATACCGCATACCTTGAGGGGCTAAGAGATTCTGCACAGACAGAAGCTTTGGCGTATTCCCCAATTCAACTTCCTGGCGTATCAACAGAGTCTGGTATTAATCCAACACAAGCAAAGGCTTGGTTTAAGTTTACTGGACCTAACGCTGCTAAAGGTACACCTGCTCGTGACTACTACGATAACTTTGTAGCGGGTCTTAGAGCGCTTGGCATACCAAAAGACAAGTGGCAAGATGCTTGGGATGATGCAGTCGATTACACACAGGCTGTTTCAAACGACTCTGGTGGTAAGCCAGCATCGTACTTAAGGTACATGAATGCAGGAGATTTTGCTGATAAGACCGCTACTAAAAAGTACGGCACAACCAAGTCTAAGCAGACAACAATTACAGAGTACAGCGCTTCAAGCGCTGCAGCCGATGCTAACAAAGCAATGGAGGCTGAGCTTGGTCGTACTGCTACATCTGCAGAAACTGCAGCATACCTTAAGGCAGTCAACGAAAAGGCTAAGAAGGAAGCTTCTATATATGAAGCAACTACTACAACATCACCAGGTAAAGGTGGAGTAGACCAGTCAGTAACAACAGCAACACAAAAAACTGGGTTTGACCCAACTATATTTGCACAGAACTTTGCCCGCAGCATGCCTGATTATGCAGAGTCATTCGCTGCAAAGAATGTGCTAAAGATTATTGAAGGTCTAATTGGTTCAGACCGTACAGCAATCGGCAAGGTGGTTCAATAATGGCACAGAAGACAGTTACCGTAAAGAAGGGCGATACGCTTAGCGCTATCGCTAAAGCTAATAAAACAACTGTTGCTGCCATTGCCAAGGCTAACCCAAGTATTAAGAATGTTAATGTCATCAAGGTTGGTCAGAAGGTTGTCATTCCTGGCGCAGCGCCAGCCAAGACACCCACACCTGCCAAGACACCTACACCTGCACCTACTGGCAATCCAACGATTGTAACAAATCCAGCAAACTTAAGCACAACATCGTTGCAAACAAAAGACACATTCTCAATGGCAGAACTTGAGTCTAAGTACAAGATTGCTGCTGGAGTATTAAAGTCTAACCCATCATTGCAGCAAGCTTTAGCCAAGATTCTTGGCGACCCAAAGACTGGCGAGGGAATGGTCACAGACCCATACCTTCAAGAGCAAATTATTAAAGGAACCGACTGGTTCCGTACACAGACAGATAAGCAACGCCAGTTTGATTACGCTAAGCAGACAAACCCTGGTCAGTTCCAAGCAGACCTACAGTCAAATGCTAGTGAAATTGTACGTAAGTTTTCTGCAAACGGATTAAAGATTACAGCACAAGAAGCAATTACCTATGCCGAACAGATGATGAAAGAATCTGTTATTCAGAACGGTAAGGTTATTAGCTACGACAAGAATTACCTTAACCAAGTTATGGCTAATGCAATTGACTTTACTCGTACTGGCAAGGTTGGTACTAACGACAAGGTTGTATACACCAAGCTAAGTGGCAACATGGAAACACTTGCGGAGAGCTTATACAAGCAGGCATGGGACTATGGTTTTGATAGAACCATGTCTAACGAAGGTTTCACTAAATGGTTTGAAACCAGCATGAAGGGATTAGTTGCTGGAACATTAAATGAAGCGCAGGTCAATGACCAACTACAGGCACGAGCAAAGTCATTTGCTCCTGGTTTGGCTAATCTTATTGACCAAGGTCAGACACTTCGCCAAGCAGCAGAACCATGGTTGCAATCTATAGCAGACGTTTGGGAAACAAACGTTAATGAGATTGACCTTAACGATGAATATGTCCAACGTGCGCTTAACGTAACAGATGAGAAGGGCAATGTTCAGCCTATCAATCTATACGACACTAAAAAGCTAGCTCGGCGTAGTGCAAAGTGGGACACCACTCAAAACGCAAAAGAAGAAAAGACAAGAATCGCAAACCGCATTCTTCAAGACTTTGGATTCCTGGGGTAAACAATGCCATATCTTAACGGAAGTTATGTTCCATTTGAAATTCCTGGTGTAACAACATCAACCCCATCGGTTCCTCTTGCACAGGCTGTACAAACTTTCACTGTTGATGAACAAACAAAAGCAGCAGCAATGCGTGAAGCAGCTGCGGTAGCAGCAGCAACACCTACTGCTGCAAAGCCAGCAGTAACATACAGGGTTAAGCCTGGTGATACTGTCAGCGAAATCGCTGCAGCAAATGGCATGACCACCAAAGAATTGCTTAAGATTAACCCACAGTTAACAAGCAATCCTAAGTACAATGGTGGAAGCACAATCTTTTCTAATACAAAGATTATTCTTGAGCCAGCGGTTAAAGCATCTAAGGCAACAGCTCCTGTTAAGACAGACTCTTCTGCTACTGCAGACAAGCCTGTTGAGGACAAACCAGTTGAAGACAAGCCAGTAGATGACAAACCTGTTGACGATAAGCCTGTAGATGATAAACCAGTCGACGATAAACCAGTCGACGACAAACCAGTAGATGATAAGCCTATTGATACTAGTATCGACAATGCTGCATTAAATTCAGTGCTTGACCAAATCAGCGCACTCACTAAGCAGATGGCAGATATGCAGGCTGCTGCAGCAGCAGAGGCTGCCAAGCCAAAGGTTGTCGGCGTACGTACTGTACGTAAGACAGGTGGCGTAGTCGAAACAGTTCAGGTTATGTCTGATGGTACAGACGGCAAAGTTATAGATACTTACAAAGACTTTGGTGCTAAAGACTCAGTCATGAAGATGTTCGAGAACACTGGTCTTGGTACTGACTTTATTAAGTCGCTTACTGATGCAATCGATAAAGTTTATGATGAAAACATCATGCCAACTGACGAGCAGATTCTTAACAGCATCTACTCAAGCGATGCATACAAGGCTCGCTTTGCTGCCAACGAAACAATCAAGAAGCGTATGGCAGAAGGCAAGGGAATGCCAGGCGACCGACTACTATCACCACGAGAGTATATTGCAGCAGAAGCTGGATACAGAGAGATATTACAGAATGCCAACCTTCCTGTTGGATTCTACGATACACAAGATGATTTTACCAAGCTTATTGCAAATGCAATAAGCGTTGGGGAATTAACAGAACGTGTCAATATTGCACAGAATGCACTCAACAATGCAGATGCAAATATTGTTAACGCACTTAAAACTTATTATGGCATGACAACTGGTGACCTTACTGCTTATCTTCTTGATAAGGATAAGGCATTTAATGTCATCAACTCGCGTTACCAATACAGCACAGAAGAAGCCAAGAAGATGTATGGCGCTGCTGAAATTGGTGGAGCTGCAGGTCGTGCAGGAATGAGTGCAACAAGAGGATTTGCTGAAGAAATTTTCACAGCAGGTAAAGGCTCTATGGCAGAGCAGACATTCCAAACAGCAGCACGTCAGCAAGCAGACTACAAGAGACTGCTTGGTCTATCTGGTGAGACTGCTGGTCAAGAAGACCTGGCTCGTGAATCACTTGGTCTTGCAGGTGGTGCTGAGGTTGGCATTAAGACAAGAAAGCTCGCTTCTAAAGAGCGAGCAAAGTTTGCTACCCGCAGTGCAATTGATAAGACATCACTCGGTCGCGCTACCGCAGCCGACGTTTAATTAGGTTCCGCTTCAGACCGTCCAGCCCTGAAGTGTGTATCAGTCTGGAAGTCATCACGTCTACGAATTACTACCCCTGGTAAGGAGTACGTGTGGTGCAAACCCGATGAGGGTCAACCAACTAAAAGGGAGAAAAAGCAATGGCAGAAAACTACGAATACGATATCGAAGACGACGAAGACGACTTCAATGACACTGGTCTAGTGAAGAAACTTCGTAAGCAAATTGATGGACTTCAGAAACAATTGAAGGAAAGAGATTCGCTTATTGAGGAATTCACGACATATAGTCATGAAGCATCAGTCGGAGAAATCCTAGAGTCATTCGGACTAAATGCAAAAATCGCTCAGTTCATTCCATCAGAAGTCGAAGCCGACCCTGATGCAGTAGCTGAATGGCTAAATGAATACGGTGATGCCTTTGGTATTGAAGCCGTTGAAGAGGGAGGGGAAGCCTCCCCAGATGCTCAAGCATATGAGCAAATGTCAGACTTTGAAGATGGAGAATATAACCCATATGTCGGTCAGGACTTGCAATCTCGTATTGCAAATGCTGGTTCGCCAGATGAGTTGAAGGCTTTACTCAAGGGCTGATAGTCCACATTCAACCCTAATAGAAGGAAATCATGCCTACTACACCAGCAACGTCAACTACGACATCAACGATGTCGAACTTGATTCAGACCTCGTATGACAAGTTCATCGAGTTCAACCTTCGCTCTGAGCCAATGTTCCGCAAGTTTGCGGACAAGCGCCCAGTCGATGTTACAAACCCAGGTAACACTGTGGTATTCCAGGTCTACAAGGACCTATCACGTGCTACAACAGCACTAACTCAGACACAAGACCCAGATGCAGTAACACTCAACAACACTGACAAGGTCAATGTTGTTGTTGATGAATACGGCAACGCAGTTATCACAACAGAGCGTTTGGCTCTTGAGTCACTTTCAGCTGTAGACCCAGCAGTTGCAGACATGCTCGCATTCAACATGCGCGATTCATTGGATGCACTTGTATGGGCAAAGCTAACAGGACTAGCAACAGGTCGCTTCACAGGTACAACCTCTGCAGATGAGACAACTCTCAACGGCGAGAACGTATCTTCAAGCACAACAGCACCATACATTTCTTCAGCACTTGCACGTAAGGCAGTTGCTAAGCTTCGTGGTGCATCTGTTCAGCCACGTGATGGTGGCTTCTATACAGCGCTTATCCACCCAGATGTATCTTTCGACCTTCGTTCAGAAGCAGCATCTGCAGGTAACGTTTCATGGCAGCTCCCACACACATACACAGAGGCTGGCGTAGCTAACCTCTGGAACGGTGAAATCGGTATCTTCGACCAGGTTCGTTATATCGAAACACCACGTGCTGAGGCAATCTCAGGTTCAGGAACTTCAAAGGTTTACGCAACAGTAATCCTTGGAAAGCAGGCTCTTGTTGAGGCTGTTTCATATGAGCCAAAGACTGTTATTGGTCCAGTTACAGATAAGTTGATGCGCTTCCGCCCAGCGGGTTGGAAGGGTCTACTCGGATGGAACGTCT
>JACCDT010156826.1_pt1 | contig 10815 bp, 5 predicted proteins | sample 7446291 | NCBI WGS metagenome assembly JACCDT01 (sample SAMN15323446, study PRJNA562643) | freshwater metagenome | isolation source: river surface water | place: USA:Blue River Watershed | collected 2017-08-17 | reverse complement strand
GTGAACTCCGGCATGGTCCCCCAGCCCATCAACGCCTACCCGATCTTTGGACGCGTGGCGTCGCGTCAGACGCAACAGGGGCAGCAATGAGTTGGGCCATCCACAACGTCGATTGCCTCGACTTCCTGCGGACGCTTCCGGATGGGAGCGTGGATGCGGTGGTGACCGATCCGCCGTATGGGGTTGGCTACACGGGACGATGGAACAGCGAGTGGAAGCCGATTGCGAACGACAAGAACCTCGCGTGGCTTCCTGAATGGGCGAGCGAACTTGGAAGGGTTCTGGCCCCAACGTGCTTCGTGGCTTGTTTCTATGGCTGGCCGGTGGCCGGTGCATTTCTTGACTCGTTCAAGATGGCTGGGTTTCGCCCAACGAGCCACCTCGTTTTCATCAAGAACCAGATGGGTCTTGGATATCACACTCGCGGCAAGCATGAGCAGGCGTACTTGTTCACGCGAGGAAAGGCGAAGCCAACCGAAGTGGGAACCGACGTTCTCTCGTGGACGAGGGTCAGGAACGCGGAGCATCCAACACAAAAACCAATCGACGCGATCGAGCCTTTGGTGTCTCGGTTCTGTCCGCAAGGCGGAACCGTCCTCGACCCATTCGCCGGTTCCGGAACCACCGGCGTCGCCTGCATCCAGACGGGGCGAAACTTCATCGGGTGCGAGATTGACGCGGGGTACGCGGAGATCGCGCGCCGTCGTTGCAAAGAAGCAGAGGAAGCAATCAAACCCACATGAAAGACCAGCTTCGGATTTCCGCCATGCAGCTTGCGGGCGGGATTTCCAAGCGGCCTCCGCACCTTCGCACGCCGGGCCAACTCGAAGACGCGCAGAACCTCATGCTCTCCGTCGTGGACGGCATCAGCAAGCGGCCCGGCACCAAGCTCGACCGCGTCGTCGCCCTCACCGCCGGCGGCGTCTACCGCATCCTCCCGTTCAAGCGCGAGCAGGACGAGGAGTATCACGTCGTCTACGGCGTCGTCGGCTCGAACTTCGCGATCAAGGCGTACCGCGTGGACGGCAACGCCGCGACGGTGACGATCAGTGCGGACGCGCAGGTCTACCTGAACCTCAACGGCGCGACCGCCGACCAGATCCGCCCCGTCGTCATCGGCGACACCATCCACTTCATCAACACGACCGTGATGGTTGGCACGCTCCCCGCCGTCACCTACTCGCTCGCGAGCACGTTCACGACCTACACGCTCATGGTCGCGACGACGCCGGCGGACGGCTCGTATCACCGCACCACCAGCGACGACGGCGAGTTTCTTGCGGGATACTGGCAGTACGACGTCAACGGCGTCACCTTCGCGACGCGCACCTTCCCGACCGTCACTGGCCGATACCTCGCATCGCCGTTTGGAACATGGGACAACACGGCCGATCAGCCGTTCAAGTTCCGCATCGGCTTCCAGCGGCGATCGCTCAGCGTGACCAATGCGACGTTCACAAACGCAACCGACACGATCACCAAGACCGGCGCGTTCACGGAAGTTCGAACCGGCGAGTACGTGTACGTCTCTGGCGGAACCGGCTTCACGGCCGCATGGTACGAAGTGCTCAGCCGCACCAACGACACCGTCGTCATCGGAAACGGCATCGACACCGCCACCGGCAACGTGACCGTCGCCACGCCCGGCGCCGACAACGCCGACACCGCGCTCACCGGCATCGGTTCGTACTTCGAGCCCTCGTTCAACGCGCTCACAGCGCCGGAGACAATGCACGACGTCGCCGCGGCCATCCAAGAGGCGTTCGAAGACGCCGGCGCCGCCGACACGCTCGTATGCTGGACCGAGACGGGCTACCAGACCGGGTATTTCACGATCACTGCGCCCTATCGCGGCAGTGGCGCCACGTTCTTCGGACCCTACGCGGCGTCTGCCGGCGGAACGAACATCCAAGCCACCGGCTACCCATTCAACGGATCCAGCGGCACCACCACGGCCGGCACCGGTACCGTCACCGTCAACGATCCCGACTACCTTGCGGTCGATGACCGATGGGTTACGGCTGTCGAATCAGGCCAGGCTGACGCACAGATCGATCCCGACACCATGCCCGTCGTCATGACGCGGACGCAGGTTGGATCGACGTCCGTGTTCACCGTCGCCCAGCAGACCTTCGAGCAGCGTTCGGACGGCACGCCCACGACCAACCCCAGCCCGTCGCTCTGGAACAAGCCGGGCGCGACGCAGGGCAACATCACCGCCATCACCGCGGCGAACGATCGCATCACCAGCGCCTCGCACGGGCTCGCCGTCGGCGACACCGTCCACATCACCGGCTCCGACTCCACCCCCACCGCCGACGGCGCCCGCGTCGTCGCCACCGTCCCCACCGCCGACACCTTCACCGTCGGCGTCAACTTCACCGTTGACGGGACCACCGGAGTTTGGCGCAAGGGCGGCAACAAGATCGCGGACGCCTGCATCAAAGACAGTCGGCTCATGTACGCTGGCGGCAAGGCTGTCGTGTTCTCGCAGGCGAACGACCAGGACGACTTCTACATCGCGGACGTTCAGAACCTCGTGGACTCCGACCGCATCGACGCCCCGCTCGGCTCACAGGTCGCGACGAACGTAGACTTCCTCGTCCCGTTCCACAAGACCGTCGTTGCGTTCACGCAGGCGGGTCAGCAGTTCGAGCTCAACACCCCCGACGCGCTCACGCCGAGCACCGCCGGATGGAACACTTCGACGACGCACGTTTCTCGCTCGGTGCGGCCGAAGGTGTCGAACTCGCGGCTCTACTTCGTCGGCGAGGCAGCGAACTACTCGATCCTGTTCGAGTACACGTACAACGACATCACCATCGCGAGCACCGCGTTTGAAGTCACGACGCACGTGCTCGACCTTCTTCCCGACGAGATCGTCTCGATCGACGTGTCGGCGAACACCGGCGTCGTCATCGTGCTTCCCAGCGACGACGGACAGACCGCTCGCATGTTCGTCTACAAGGCGTTCTGGCAAGGCGACGAGAAGGTCCAGTCGGCATGGTGCCGATGGAGCTTTGACGGCGGGTATCGCATCTGCGACATCTGCGTCCTCAACGATGAACTCTGGTTGCTTGTCGAGTCGTGCGGCCTGTTCACGTCCGCGGCTGGCAACCCGAACACGACGATCACCAGCGCGAGCCACGGCTTCAGCAACGGCGACACCGTCGTCATCCCCGACGGCGCGTACCCGGCGTCGCTCTCCGGGTCTTGGACGGTCGCGAACGCGGCCACCAACACGTTCACCATCGCCCTCGTCACCACCGAGTCCGGGTACGGAAAGCTCGGCAGCGGCGAGTACACGCTCGAAAAGATGCCGTTGAGTCGTGACGCAACGCGGCGCGGGTGGGCCTACACGACGCACCTTGACCGCCAAGTCGAACTCACCGGCTCGCACTCGGCGGGCACGACGACGTGGACGCTCGTCGCCCCCAACGGCGGCAACCTGACCGCCGAAGGGTCCACGCTCAACCGCATCGTGCTCGGCCCGGCGTTCGGCGGCTCGTCCGGCGTCGTCGTCAACATCGGCGGCTACGGAGCCACCAACACCGTCACCGCCACCGGCAACTACTCAGCTGGCGTCGCCGTGCTAGGCCGCTACTTCGACGCCGAGGCGGAACTGACGCGCCCGTTCGTTCGCGACCAGGCCGGAAACGTGGACTTGCTCGGCACGGTTTGCACGTCCGCGCTCATGGTCGCCCACTTCAACTCCGGCCCCTACTCCGTCGTCGTCAACTACGCCGAAGGACAGGCGGACGTGACCGTGACGTTCACCCCGACGGCGACGCTGTCGGCCGCGACCGATTCGATCTTCCGTGCTCAGGCGAGCGGCGAAGTCGAGAAGTTCACGGCGACGATCACGTCTTCAGACCCGAAGCCCATGACCTTGTCCGCGATCCAGTGGATCGGCGGCGTCTCAGACATTCTTCGATGAAAGGTTTTCATGCCTCGCGAACTCACCAGTCACAAAGTCAACGGCTGCAACGACCAGATCAAGATCGAGGTTTTGGACGAGCCGGGTTCGGGCGGCGCGAACCACCGCTATGACATCAGCGGATTTCATGCCGACTCGAACCCAAGTGCATCACTTGATCCCATCCTGACGACCAATGAGGGTGATGGCTCAAGGTTCAGCAAGATCCCGATCATCTTTCAGAACGGCCCGATCGGCGAAGTTGGTGTCAACGGCGTTACGCACGAGATCTTGCTCGCGATTCTGATCGACCGTATCGAGGGATTCCAACGCGGAAAATTCGCGACCATCGAAAACCAAATCGCTCTCGATCACCTTCGTGCTGCTCAGAGCACGTTGAAGTTCCGCACTCAGCAGCGTCTCGCCCGCGGCGTCGAAGGAACTCACAAAGTTTGAGGTAACACATGGCCGACTTTGGACTCACCGCGATCACGCTTGCAGCGGCGGCGGCATCGGCCGGAACCGCGGCATACGGCGCGCAGCAGAAGAACAAGGCGGTCAAGAACTCGCAGGCAGCCGCGCGGCGTGCCGCGATCACGCAGGGCAACCAGATCGAGGACGCCGCAAAGCTCGAACGCCTGAAGCGAAAGCGGGAGAGCGACCAGATTCGAGCACGCATCGCCGTCACTGGCGCAGCCGCCGGCGTCGATCCTGCCGGTTCGTATGCCGACCTTGAACGTCAGGTCGGCTTCGACGAGAACCTGAATCTCGACATCATCGACACCAACCGCCGCAACCAGATCGCCCGCGTCAACTCCGGCGCGCAGGCCGACATCACCGCTCTCGGCGCGCAGACTCGCAACGTGCTCCTTGACGCGTTCACGAGCGGGGCTCAGGGCGTCTCAACCGGGCTCTCGCTCTACAACGCGCTCCCCGGCGCACAGCCCACGCGGTACGGCGACGAACGAGACTTCTTCCAATGAGCCAAATCGAATCTCAATCAGGACCGGTCGGCGCGATCCGCCGCAATCGGCTCCCCGATACCCAACTTCCCGGCGTGACCGAACGGCTCGCGACGCCGGGGCTCGACATCCCGCCGCCCGTCAGCCCCGGAGCACAGGTCGCCGACCAGCTTCTCACAGCGTTCTCGTCGCTCAATGGGGCGTCGGCTGCGATCATCCGCCAGCGTGCATACGAGGCGAGCGTTCAGGAAGAACGCGATCGCGTCGCGAAGGCCAACGCTCGCGAAGTCGAGATCGCCGATCGGGGGCTCGCCAACCAGCACGCCGGGCAGGATTTGCCCGAGCTTGTCAGCAAGATCGATCGCGGAGAGGTTGTACCTGAAGAGGGAGAATCTGTACGCGACTTCGTTTCTCGCATCGCCCGCGAAGGCACTGAAGGCCAGAGCCAAGCCTACATCGACCAGCGCGTCAGCCGCATCGGTGACAATCTCGCGACCGCGCTGCAGCAGCGCCGGGACAAGATCAAGAATCAGGCCGAGGCCGACAACGCCGCGCTCGCGATCCACTCCATCGACGGCGCCAGCGACCCAGCCGCGTTCGCCGAAGCCGTGTCAGCCGTCCGCAAGTTCCGGCCCGAGATCAGCCAAACCGTCGCCGAGGACGAGGTCGGCAAACGCTGGCTCGACAACGCCGTCGCGCTCGCTCGCACCAATCCCGAAGAAGCGACCAAGATCCTCGCCGCCGCGCGCGGCACGCTCGGCAACCGGCTCCAAACCGAGCAGTTGATCGCACAGGACCGATACGACGCCGCCGTCGCCCAAGACCGCATCGAGAAGTTTCAGGCTTTGAAGGACGACGTCGGGCAGATGCTCGACCACAACGCCCCGTACTCGTCCGTGCTCGCGTACATCTCCGAGCAGGGCAAGAAGCTCGGCATCGACGTTCACGACATCAAGCGGCAGGTTGACACCGAGCACAACGTGCTCCACAACCGCCGCGAGACTGACGCCGCCCAAGCCGCCCGCGCGAAGGATCAGGCCCAGCGCGACGCCGAAGAAGCACGCGCGAACCTCGTCTCTGACAAACTCATCGCGGGCGAATACGCCGGCGCCGAGGCGGTCGCTCGCGCGTCGCCGCCCGAAGTCTCCCGCCGCTTCGTGCTCGGACTCATCGACCAGGTGCAGAGCCACGCCGCCCGCGCCACGCGCGAAGCGGCCGAGCAGGTGAAGGCACAGGAGAAGTTTGCATTTACTAACTCTGCCTTCTCCAGTGCGTCCGCGATGGTCGAGTCGGGGCTCGGCAATCTCATCCAAGACGCGACTGGCGTTGCGTCGGACGGGACGGAGTTCAAGATCACCGCGAACGAGCTTCGCGAGCAGGCCATGACCGCCCGCTTCGCGCAGATCGCCGAGAAGTTCAAGGGCGACCCGGCTCGCACGGATGCGGGCATGATCGACGAGGCGGCACGAAACGCCTACTTCCCGTCCGGCTGGAAGGCCCTTATCAACGGTGCGGCTTCCAAGCTCACCACCGCCGCGATCGCCACGTCGAAGGATGGGACCATCCCGGCCGACGTAACTCGCGGCTACGACTGGTTCAAGAAACTGTCGTCGCGGGCGCCGGGCCTGCTCGATTCCATGTCGCTCGACTCCCGCACGAAGGAGTTGTTCGCGACGGCGATGGAGCTTGAGAAGATCCCGAACGTCGGGGCCGACCCCGTCTCCGCGCTCACGTCCGCCGCAAACATCGTGGACGGGCCCGACACCGTCGCACCGTCCACCTACGCCGAGATCGGCAAGCAGCTTGACCTTGCGTCGAAGTCGGACATCGACATTGCGCGCGACGCCGCGCCGCTCGCTCGCATCTTCGTTCGCTCCGGCCAGTCGCCCGAGGCGGCAGTCTCGCGCGCAATCGAGACGGTGAACAAGCACCGCATCGAGATCAACGGTTGGAGTTCACGCATCGGGAACGTCCCGCCGCAGATGCGATACCAGTTCGCCGACGTCGCCGAGAACAAGCTCGCCGAATACGCGAAGTCACTGGAAGGCGGCATCGACAAGCACGACCTCGCGTTCAGGTACGACTCCAACAACGGGCTCTGGCAGATCGTGCAGCGCGACACCGGCCTCTCTGTCCCGACCGACGACCCATCCAAGACGTTCTTCACGACGCCCCAGCTCATCGCCGAGGCAACGCGAATCACCGAAGCCGAAGCCATCAAGCGGTTCAAGGAACGCAAGGGCGCCGGCGTCATCGTCCAGCCCGGATTCATGCACGGAGGCTCTGGTTTCTAATGCCCGACCCGCTCGACCTCGCACCGCTTTCCGTGCGGCCTCAGATCGACGTGAACCGTGCGGCGGCGCGAGATCGGCGCAACCTGGACGTTGGAGCACGCGACGTCGGGATCGCCGCCGTCATGCAGACCCCGACGGCGTCCGTCTTCAACCTCATCGACCGCTCGCCGCTCTGGTTCGAGGACGAGCCCGGCTTCAACCTCACGCCCGAGAGCGACCTGTTCAAATCGCTGACGGAAGGCGTCGATCCCGCATACTGGCCTCAGTTCGCGGACGCCGTGAGCACGCGGCACGCCTACTACATCCGCAACCAGATCGACAACAAGCAGAAGTACCGCGAGCAGATCCAAACGGCGGGCGCGTCGGGCATGGCTGCAACCACGCTCGCGGGTATGCTCGACCCCGTCTATCTCGCCGCCGGCGTTCTCTCCGGCGGGGCGGGCTTCGCGGTCGGTGCGTCGCGTCTGACGCAACTTGCCCGCGCCGGGATCGTGTCGGGCGAGCTGTTCGCAGGCATCGAAACGCTCCGCTCGGTTGAAGACCCGATGATCGGACCCGGCGAGATCGCCCTTGCCGGTGTCGGCGGCGGGCTCGGAGCTGTCGCGGGCACCGCCTTCGCCGGCGCGGGCCGCGGCGTTCGCTTCATCGCTGGCGGTGCGGCACAGGCCGCTCCACAGGTCGCCTACGACGTACTCAGCGATGCCGACCGCCAAGACATCATGCTCAACGTGATACCGCAGTTCTTCATCGGCGGCGTCACGAACGCGATCCACCCCGCGACCAGCGAGCACGCCGTGCGGCTCGACAAGGCGGCACGGTCGGCAATGAAGACGGTCGAGAAGGAGATCGTCACGCAGGCGGGCGCGACGCTCACGCCCAAGGGCGAAGCGTACTTCCGACCTATCGACTCGCTCACCGAAGTCGAAAAGTTCAACATCGCAATGGGGCATTGGTCCCCGTTCGAGCAGGCGCTCGGCATCGACCGCAGCAAGCCCGACACCACGACGATCACCGTCGAAGTGCCCAACGTGCCGCAGAACTTCGCGGACCTGATGAAAGAACCCAAGAGCGACTTCCAGAAGTTGCTCGATGGCGAATCAACCGCACCGGCCACGAAGCAGGTTTCAGTTGAGGTGCCCATTCGCCCGTCCGAACTCACGTTCGCCGACGTGCAGCGGATCATGGCCCAGGTCGAAGCGGAGCATCTTCCAACCGTCACCGTCGGCGACGCCCCTGAACAGTCACCGCCACCCTTCAAGCCAGCAGCCGACACTTCCGGCGTCACCGGCGGCGCAGTCGGTGCGGCGTCTGCCAACGATCCCGCCTTCGCCGTGCGCGGCGTCGAGAAGATCAACGAGCAGCCCGGCGACCTGAACCTCAATGGAGTCGGAGACGAGAAGGCTTCGTTTTGGGCACGTTTCGACATTGCGGGACGCACCGCCCGTGCCGCGTCATCCGTTGTTCGCCGTGCGGCCAACATGCTCGGCGTCGATCACGTCCCCAAGCAGTCAGGCCAAACCTACTACTCCGTTCCCGAGTGGGTCACTGAGAAGCACAACGCCAACATGGGCGAGCTTCTGCCAGCGGCGCAGGAGACGTACCGCGCCTATCGCGACGCCGAGAAGAAGGCGGGCCGCGAGCCCATGAACGAGAAGCAGTTCCGAGAGTCGGCGAAGGCCGTCTACGAGAGCGGCACGCCCAGCGGGAACGCGCACCTGGACCGGCTCGTCGAAGCCGTCCGCAAGGTCCGCAAGAGCGATTGGGAACGCATGCAGCGGCACGGTGTGCCCGGCGCCGTCGATCGCGAGTTCGACCCCACCGTCATCGACCGCTACACCGACCGCGCCCAGCTTGACGAAGCGATCGGCATCCACGGCTACGACGCCATGCTCGACGACATCATCGAGCGCATGCGGCGCCACCCCGCCAACGCCGAGCTCGCCAAAGACGCCGACGCACTCCGCGCGGTCGCGAAGGCGTGGCTCGACAACGCGGCCACCCAGCAGGACCGCGTGAACGTTGAAGCCGCCCACACGCTCGAAACTGAGTCGGTCGCCATCTACGCCTCCAAGCTCCGCAAGGCCGTGCCGACGCTCACGGACGCACAGATCAACGACATCATCTACACCACCGGCCCCGAGCCCAGCGAAGGCAGCACGCCCGCCAAGCTCCGGCGTCAAGTCCGCATGGATGCGGAGTGGGAGAACCCGGCGCTCCAAACCTTCCACTCCCCGGTTGACGGCCAGATCTATTCGGGCACGACGTTCCGTGCTCCCGCCGACACCGTCGTCGGCAAACCGTTCAAGCTCAACGACATCCTCGTCCGCGACATCGTCGAGATCGAGGCGATGAACAGCCGGTACATGAACGGTCGCGCCGGCATGGCCGAAGTCTACCGCCAGTTCTCCACGCCCGAGCGCCAGATCGAATCGCTCGGCGGCTTGCTCGACCTGATGAAAGAACGCGGCGCCACCGACGACGAAGTCACCGCGATCGAGTTCATGGCGAAGGTCGCGATGGGTATCCCGAACCACAAGACCACCCGCTTCACGAAGATCGCCCGCGTGCTCCGCAACGCGTCATACGCGCGGGTCATCAACCAGGCGACGGGCATCCGCAACTTCGGCGAGATCGCTGGCATCATCTCAGAGAACGGCTTAGACACAATCGTAAAGCATCTCACGCCCTCCGTTCGTGACGTCTTTGAGCAGATGCGGACTGGCAAGGCTTCGAGCGAAACCGCGATCGAGATGTATCAGATGGGGTTCGGGCTCGAAGAGCTTCAGAACCGCATCCTTCCGCAGAGTGACGAAAGCGATTACGTCCCAAAGGCGGGCGGGATCGTCGGCATGTTCGATAAGGGGCTCAACATCGCCGATCGTTGGGCTCGAAAAATGGCGAATCTCACCAGCACGCTCTCGCTCGTCGGCCCGACTCAGACTGTGCTCGAACACCTTTCTTTTCGTACAACGTCGCAGGTGTGGCTCAACTTTGCACAGGGCAAGACGACGGTCAGCAACGAGCGGATCGCCGCCGCAGGCATCCGCCCCGAGATGGTCGATCGCATCAAGGCCGAGATCGCCAAGCCCGGCACCGTTGCGTTTGACGCAACGCCAGCGGGCAACGTGTGGCAGGGTTTCAATTGGGACAAGTGGAGCGACGTCGAAGCCGCGACCGCTCTTCGCCAGGGGATCATCAAGACGATCCGCCGCCAGGTCTACAAGCCCACCGCGAGCGAGCTTCCGAAATGGGCTCAGTCCGACGTGGGCAAGGTCTTCTTCCAGCTTCGCACCTTCGTCTTCGGCTCGTGGGCGTCCAAGACCCTCCACAGCGTCAACCTTCGCGACCGTGCCGCCGTGACGTCGGCCGGTGCTCAGATGCTCAGCAAGGGCCTTCTCTTTGCCGGGCTCACGTACCTGTACTCGTTCGGACGCCCGGATCGCGAGAAGTACCTTCGCGACCGGCTCGCGCTCGACAAGATCGCCAAGGCCGCGTTCAGCAACGCCGAAGTGACGTCCCTCGTCCCGCTCGGCGTTGACATCGTGCAGGCGGCGCAGGGGAAGGCCCCGGTGTTCGCGTTCGCACGCACCACCGGGCTCGGCGACGCCCCCGGCGTGACCGGGCTCCTCACCAGCAACCCGAC
>JACCDT010369903.1_pt1 | contig 10816 bp, 12 predicted proteins | sample 7446291 | NCBI WGS metagenome assembly JACCDT01 (sample SAMN15323446, study PRJNA562643) | freshwater metagenome | isolation source: river surface water | place: USA:Blue River Watershed | collected 2017-08-17 | reverse complement strand
CTCGTGAATTAATTTGTGATTTATAATCATACGAACAAATATAATTAAACACAAAATCACTATTCATTTCAGGTAACAATGTCTTATAAATTAAGGTACTAATATTGTTACTTAGTGCATGTGTTACGCACACTTCTGACACTTCATATTTAAAATGAAACTTACCAGTGTATTGGCAAGTATAAAAATAAGATTTCTTATTTAGAAAAAGATTATAATCCATTCTAGCTACTTTTTCATAAAACAAGGATAATATAAACTTAGCAACTCTATCAACCGCCAATGGTATTTCACGATTGCACCAATCAATATCTTTTTCAAAGTTAAACATATAATAATCTCATTTTATTTTCTTTATTATATCAGCCAATATACCCTTGCACAAGCCATCTTTTAATATCAGGATACCGTGCAATCATAATATCTGCATTGCCGATATCGCTAGCCCAATAATAGGCCCGCTCACTATCGGTAACACGATTAATCATAATATCCCGGTTGCCGATATTCTTAGCCCAATAATAGGCCCACTTACTCTCGGTAATACGGTCAATCATAATATCCGTGTTGCCGATATCCATAGCCCAACAATAGGCCCACTGACTATTGGTAATACGGTCAATCATAATATCTGCGTTGCCGATATACCTAGCCCAATAATAGGCCCACTGACTATTGGTAATACGATTAATCATAATATCCTGATTTCCGATATTCATAGCCCACCAATAGGCATACTCACTCTCGGTAATGTGCTGCGCTACCTCATCCAAGGGCATTTGACGAATGATACTAAGAGTCTGACATGTCCGCTTGGAACAATCCGCTTTGGCGTCCGTATAGCCCGTGGCTTGTACTTCACACACAATCATATGTGGTTTGATATCATAGTACTTAAAGCAATCTTGTAGGGTGGTACAAAAGTGGAATCCGGATTTACAAAGTACGGGAGTTCCTTCATAGGTATGAGTAGACCCCACCCCATTAAAATAATAGTCAAGACAGGTAAAGTCGTGATTGAACACTTTGTATCCGGTGATAGTATCATTGTGAAGGGTCATGTCAATAAAGTCTCTTTAGTAGTGGTGATGTAGGTTGTTGTATACATTATACCATAGAAATGCTTATGATTTCATATTCTTTATATTGGTTATCGAATAATTTTTTAACTTGTTTTTCAGCTTTCTTATGTAAGCAACTATTACTAAAATGTCTAAAAGTAAGTCGATTTGACCAATACCCATCTTCTTTTAAGAAACGATAGATAATAATGTATTCGTATATCATTTTATGCGCCTCCGTTTTATTGTAAGCTATTAGTTAATTCGACTAAGTAGTTTGTAACTGTATATGAATAATATTCACCGAATACTTCTTTTTTTTCGGCTATGAGATTCTTGCCACGAATTTTGCGATAAGCTAATGTATCAACCAATCGCAAAAGACTATGTTTACCGTGAAACTTAACAATGATTTCAATATCATCACTAAACATGCAAATTATATTATATAAATGGCACATAAAAGGATACTTTTGCATCCCGCCTTTATTAATATTTTCAGCCATTAATAAATCAGTATAAACTATTATCTTATTGTAATTATTTGCGGTTGCTATTTTAATACTTTCTATCATTGCAAAATAGATAGCATATAGTTCAGCGCTAATACTTGATACTGTATGATAAGTATTACTAACATAAAACACTTTACTATGAGTATCTACAAAACTACATACTCCCTTCTTATCTTTGAATGAAGCATCACAGTAAACATATAATGTAGTCATAGTAATACCCTCTAATGTGTAAGTATTATATCTTACTTTTTAGAGGCGGTCAACTGTTGCGAGTAATATTGTTGGAGTTCTTGGATAGTTTTTTCTTGTAATATTATGTGATTCTTTAGTACATTAAGAAGTTGAATATACTTAGAATAATCTTCTGTCATAAGGCATACTTTATTATCACCTACGATGATAGGAATATTTTTATATGCACTTAAGTCCAATGGAGATTTACTGATTTGATATGGGATTATTGGTGGTGGGGTTTTATTAAATTGCGAACACCCACTTAACGAATTAATTATCAATATACTCGATAGTATTTTTTTCATCATCTTCTTCTATAGATAGTGTTGTATTATTGACATTTAGATGAAACATGCTACAAAATGTTTCATCTAAACATTCATAGTGTAATTTTAATACATATAAAATATCATGATATACTTCTAATTCATCGTCTTCTAAGATATAACTAAACACGACATTAGTATTAGGGCCGAATGTATTGAATAATACGATTATCTGATTATTCACTTGTTTAGCGTGTGAAGTAGACTCTATTAATATATTCTTCAAGCACTGTTTTTTTAATAATCTTTTTACAGAATAAAATCTGGAAATATCATCTGCGAGCGCTACTATACTTCCTTTGTATGTTGATCTTAAAATATTATTAAGTTCATTAGGTATCTTCATATACAAATCCTATATGTTTTCGATATTTAATGTACTTAATTATCAATAGTATCTGACCACTTATTTTCTAATTTTTTCCTAAGTTCTTTTTTAGTCATGGTTAAAGTTACAATAGGTTGTGTTGGAATGTTAGCGACAACGTTCGCTGCTGGAGCATCCTCATTCACACCATCTGATAAAACACATGATAGCATATTTTCAGATAACTTATCTATGATTTTCTTTTTCAAATGTGTTTTTTTATCTTTAATAGCTTTTTCGATGTAGTGTTTAGTTATACTTCTAGCTACTTTCTTAATAATATCACTCTTAAGACTTTCTAAAATATGTGTAGTGTTAGGTAATTCAAAATTTGCATGAATACTTCTAATATCTTCAGGGTGCCACAAACTAATCCACTTTTCACCATCGCCACGGTCTTGTATAATATGATTATAGCCAGTGTGCTTAGTAATCTCTTCAAATGCTTGTTTTTTTGTTTTATAGAGATTATAGTCTGTAATGAAATTAATAGCGTCTAATCCTGTTTTGTTTGCAATTTTAGAAGCAATATGTTCTAATGGGTCTTCATCTATTTTACCGTCCGCATAAGCGTGTATTCGCATATTACCCATGAAACCTTCTTCGTTTCTATCTGGGTGATTTGCTAACATGTTTAAAATAGATTCTTTAGTGAATGGTTTTTCATATGAATTTGCATCTAACCCACGTTTTAGCCTTAAATGCACTGGATATACTACCGGAGAATTGTAAATACCACTATATGATGCATATGAATTGGCAGTCTCTGGCCTATTTGTCATATAAATTCCATAGTTTAATGCACCTCGTTCAGAAGGAATAAATTCATGGATGTCTTTATTAGTTCCGTGATAATACACTTCATGAGGATTAAATCCTAAATTCTCAATCTTTATTATTCTATCGTTTTTATTCATAAATAACCTCATATTTTATTAAGCTATTTATTCCTTCTATAACCTATATCTTCTAAGGCTTTATATATTTTACTCGACACTGTATTGATGGTGAATGGGAAAGTCATTCCAAGGTGAATTTCAATGTCATATTTCATTCTTAGGTAACGATTACTAAAACAGTTATATAAATCACATCCATCAAAAAAACTTTGTCTTAATGTACTTGCAGCTACTAATCCTCTAATAAATGGGGTGCCAATCGGAATCACTTCTATATTATCATAGTCAAATTCTTTATGATTATACTTATCAGCAATTTTTTTATATTCTTCAGCCCTATCAATGCCACAATAAAAAACCATATGAGTATACTTCCCTGAATTCTTTTTTAATACACTCACGAAATTGTTACATTCATTACTAATGATATCCTTCGCTTCTGGATATACATACTCAAAAAGTGTTTTTTTAGCCTCATATGAAAGAGGGTTTTTCTTATCAATAGTAGAACTTAGATAAAATCTTTTATCGCCTTCTTTAGACAATAAAAGATGCATTAAGTAAAAATGAAAAGGAGTCGGTGGATTACATCTACCTAATGTTGTGTAAAGTGTATTCATAAATATATCTCATATATCCAACAAATTATACAGAATTATCTAGAGGTTGTCAATGAAAAAACTTACTGATTACATCCATGCAAAAATGCTAAATGAAGCGTTAGAAAATGTAATATCAGAGCACCCAAATATTCCAGAATCTACTATCCGGCACTATTATAATCATGCCTTAGACGATAGCGATAAAAGTGACAGAATGCTACACTTTATTCTTAAGTTACATAAAAATAATAGTATTAGTCCAGAGATGAGTGATTATATAAAACCTCACATGGGGGTAGTAGCTAGAGCAAATTTAAAAAATAGACTAAGTAGTATTAATTCATTAGATGAGCTACAAGTGTTAACGGAGCCACATATGCATCTTCAGAAAGCTAAAAAGATGCAAATTGATAGTGATATGCCTATAGATTTAGACACTCCAAATATTACTGTAAGACATATAAAAAACCAAAAAGCTGCTATTAAGGCTGCGATTCTACCTAATGATAATCATTTCAAATCACAGATAAGTAAAGCTAAGTGGTGTGTAAGTATAGACGATGCGTTAGGCGAAGGCAATGGGGTAAGCTATTATAACCATTACACAAATAATAATAAAGTTCCGATGTACACTATTGAAGATAAAAAGGGTAATAGATTACATGCAGTGATTCACGACACGTCTCGACCTATGTCTGAAATACAATATAGGGATGAATATGATAGAACAATTGCAGAGGAAGGTCAACACCCAAATGAAGATAATCTTCATGAATACCCAAAATTATATGCTAATTTATTAAAAAAATATCCTGAATTAGTAGAACATCAAATTGGCAAAGATTTACTATCAAGACCTATAATAAAGCTTTACCACTCACCCAATGTCACTCATTACGATGTAATGGATTTATTTCATGAAAAAATAAATAACATGAAGGGATCAGACAAAATGGAAATGGCGGGAATAGTTAATCACCCAGAATTTGATATGGATGCCTCTGATATTACTTCATTACCACGGACACATTTGGGTAGAGTGTTATCTGTTATTCGTAATGAAAAAGTAGCTAATAAATTGCTATCGAATGATCACGTATTACATACTGCGGCCCCTCCTCACGTAGCTGAATTACTATCAAAGGTTGCTATTCCCTCAAATACTCTTCATAAAGTATTTGATATATCCAAAAAACATTATGGAATAGATGATATATACGACATGAAACGTATAGCTAATGGTGTTTTAAGTAATCAAAATGCTAATGAAAATCATATAGATAAAGCTTTAGATTTCTTAAATGATTCTAATATGGGGGTTGGCAATGATACATTAAACAAACTAATAAGTAATACTCACTTAAACCAAGACCACTTGAATAAACTACATAAAACCATGTTTAATTCTTCTAGTGATAGTCAAAAAATATTCTATAACTTACCTAACCTACCTAAACATGTACTATTAAATCATATGGAAAGAAATTCAACTATAAGTTATAAAGTAAACAGACCAATCCCAAGGGAAATAGCATTAGAAGTATTGAAGTCTCCAAATAGCTATTGTCACAGCGCTATTGTCGATTCTATTACGAGTCCATATATTAATTTCGATGAAGCGAAACACATGATGAACGTAGGGTCTCATTTTAACTCCGTTTTAGATCGAAAAGACGTACCTCAACATGTCATAGACGATATTATGTCAAAAGACGCTAATGCTCCATTAACACCCGGTTATGATAATTATGCGGCACAGATGGCATTATTAAACAATGAAGAAATTAATCATAAAATTAAAAAAGAGCACTTACAAGCAATTATCGATAGTCAAGAACCGCATAACGCATTTTTTGCTGAAAATGTATTAAACGGTAAAACAGCCTTTGGGGGTAGTAAATGAAGTCAATTTTAGAACACATCAAACATAAACTATTATTAGAGTCATTAACCGATGTTATTGATAATAACCCTGATATCGGCGCTCATACAATTAAGCATTACTATAACAACGCATTATCAGATGATGATAAAAGTGACAGAATGCTTAATTTTTTGCTTAAATTACATAAAAATGGTAGTATTAGCCAACACACAGATAGTGATTTAATTAAACATCACATGAGTATAGTCGCCCGTGCGAATTTAAAGGGGCATTTATCTAACGTTAATACCTTAGACGATCTATTTTCATTAACAACCCCATATACAGCTAATGCAAAATCAAAAGCTGATAAAATACATGGTGATATTGTTACTGAAATGGATACTCCAAAACTTACCATATATCGTATTAATGGACATAAAGCAGCCGAAAAAATGGCATATCTACCTGATACTAACCCCATTAAAGATTCACTTCCAAATGGGAAAGCTAAATGGTGTGTAAGTCTAGGAGGCGATAGTGGCGAAAATTATTTTAAAGATTATACAAAGGGTGGGTCTATACCCATGCATGTTATTCAGACAAAAGATAGTAATAGACGCTATGCTGTAATAGATAATCCAGATACCGACTTATCAGAAGTTGAATTTAGAGATGAACATGATAAACAAATAGCTTATACACTTAAAACTAATAATAGCATTAGTGGATTTATGCATATATTAGATAGATACCCAGAAATAAAAGAACATAGTATCGGTAAGAAATTATTAGCCAGAGAACCTTTAAAAATAGCATATGATACAAACATAACAAGCGATCAATTGACTGATAGATTACTAAAAGAGTATGGTAAGGATTCATCACAAGTTGATCGTCGATTAGAAGATGCTATTACAGCCCACCCTAATTTCGACACTATACAAACAATAAGAAAAGTGCCACACAATGATATGCGTATTATATCTAATATAGTTGAAAAGGAGAATGATCCGGATGTATTAAATAAGATTATTCAATCAGATAAGTTTGACTTATTATTTGATTCCGCTAAAGCACATGTAATTAAACATTCAGATATTAGCACTGAAAACTTACATAAAATATGGAACAAACAAAGACATAAAACAGTTGGTGCAGTTAATAGTATAGCGACCGCTATTATTAATCATAAAAATGCGGATAAAGCATTGGCTGATTCTATTATAAGTAAAATAACAGAGAGCGATTCCCCTCCTTTATTAAATCGTTTAGAGGATATTACTAAAAGCCCTCTTGTAACTTCTACTCATATTGATAATATGATTGGGACTTTTAAGCGAAATAGAAGTGTACAGAATACATTATTTGCTTCCGGCAAAGCTTCTGATCAAGCCTACTTAGGGGCTTTATTACAAAAAAATATGATGACTTCTCCTAACATAAGTTATATGAACTTCCCAGCCTCTGTATCAAAGGCTATTGTTACATCCCCTAACATAGATAAGTATACCTTAGACGGTATTGAAAAATCGGTAGGGGATAGTAGGATACCATATGAAGATGTAAAACACTTGAATCGAACTCACTTTGCTAAAAACATATTTGCAAGGGACGACGCTCCGATTTCAGAGATAGATGATTTTATGAATTTACCTAATGATACATTGATTGATGGAACACCAATAGATCACTATAAGGGGATGATAATACGCCATCCATATACAAGAAACAAAATAAAAGATGAACACTTAAAACGAATAATAAATTCAAGTAATCCAAATAGTTTAGATGATTTGCATTCGTTTGAGGCAGCTAGTGGAGAATTAGATAGACGAAGAGAAAATGATATATCAATTAATTAAGAGTCCGTAAATGGATTCTTTTTTTTGGTATTTGGTTTAAGGCTGTATTCAGATTCTTCTAGCTTTCTAAATTTTATAGTAGGGAATATTTCAATCCATCTCTTAGACTTTCTAAAAGTGGCTCTTATTTTACAATAACTAATTCCACTTAACATAGGCACTTCTTGGTGTGTGAAATTATTTTCATTTGATAGTTTATAAAAATTATCACCGATTTGCATAAATGATGCTTTTTTTTCTAAGTAATACTCTATTACACATTTTAATGAATCGCTACTTTCATCATATAGTAGTGTTTGGTTTTTATAGTCGTCCACTAATACCTTTTTCATGGTGTCATAGTTTATCATATATGGACATATTTCTTTATTGGTATAGTGTTTAATTTTGTATCCAATATAAGTAGGTTTTATATTATATTTCTCATAATGAACTTCGGATAATCTATTTGTTATTGTTTTACAATATGAATCAGTATTAATTTTATCGCAAGCGTATTCGGTAATTTTATTTTCTGTAATGCCACTCCAAATATTATTATGATATTTTATTCTCGGAGTACCTAACTGAGCATCTGACATTTTTACTTCAATAAATGTTTCGACGTTATCCTTTGATATTTTTATATCCGAATAATTTGAATCATTTCCCATATGAAATGATTTAACATAGCTAGGTATATTGCTCATTATGCCTAGTTCAAACGCTTCGCTTTTTCTCATATGCAATCCTTGCATTATTAAAACTAACTAGATGTTATTCATCCATTCAATATAAAATTATTATAGCTAAAATGTACTCTATCAATAAACTTAATTAATAAGTCATCCACGCTTATAACAAATCCTTCGTGATACGAATCATTCCCATTTAAGTCTTTTACATTTACGTGTGCAATGTGAAGAGTATTATTCGATATATTACTTAGATTAACATAAAACGTTGCGTATATCGTACTGCGAATCTTAGCTAGTAAAATATAAAATTTACAGAAATGCAAAAATAATGTACTATTAATTATATTAAGTTTTTCATTAATCAATGAGTTAAATTTGAGTTTATATGAACTACTTTGTAGTGTCTCATAATGCGCTTTTAGTGTTTCATTAAAGTAGGTATAGCAAAGTCCCTGTAGTGAATATTCTGTCATGTCGCATATGTTAATCTTGTTCCTGACAAAATTATTCATCATTTTATCAATATTACAATAACTACTATTCAAATTAATTAACATGTCATCTAGCGTACTTGCATTTGTTTTTACATAGTCGTAGCTTAAGTTGTTTAATAAGTGACTTACCAAATCATTTATGTTTAAGTTATGAGTCACTTTATTAGTAAAGTTACATACGTTATCATTTATAAAGTCATCATGACTTAAAATGTTAAAGTTATCTAAACTATCATAAGCTGTATGCACAGAAACACCTACAATGCGTTTTAAGGCGCTTGTATGGGTGGGGTGAGCTACCATACTACTTAAGTCATATGCCGTGCTATTGGGGCTTACAAGGGCATTGTTGAAGGTGTTTTTATCATACCAAAGTACATCTGCTTGATATATTTTATTATAGTCTTTTTTAAGTACTTTAAACAAACAAGAAAGTTTATATGCAAGGTTCTTGTCAACAATAGAATTTATCTCAGTTTCAGATGTGTATATGATAGGATTTTTATTGAATCCGCTTTTTGTAGAAATAAAAAAGGTATTATTATTGTTGCCGAATAATATAGAAGGCTTACCGTCCACCTTTATAGAGTATTCTGTATTTGATTTAATTTTATCTATTATCTCTATGGTTCTTGTACAACCAAGACGATAAAGTAAGTCTTCAAAATGAAATATATGCGTGTTCTTCAAAGAAATCCCTATTATAGTTTATATTCGTGTAATTGATATAGCAAAGTTATAAATGTCTTCTATGCTAGCATAGAAGACATTTATTTTAAACTACTTAAAAATATTATATCAGCTAATATACCCTTGCGCAAGCCAGTTCTTAATATCCGGATACCGTGCAGTCATAATATCCTTGTCGCCAATACCCCTAGCCCAGCAATAGGCATACTTACTATCGGTAATACGGTTAATCATAATATCCCGGTTGCCGATACCCATAGCCCAATAATAGGCCCACTCACTCTTGGTAATACGGTCAATCATAATATCCCGATTTCCGATATCCCTAGCCCAACGATAGGCATACACACTATCGGTAATACGGTTAATCATAATATCCTGATTTCCGATAAACCTAGCCCAATAATAGGCCCACTCACTATCGGTAACACGATTAATCATAATATCCTTGTTGCCGATATCCTTTGCCCAATAATAGGCATACTTACTCTCGGTAATGTGCTGCGTCACCTCATTCAAGGGCATTTGACGAATAACACTAAGACTCCGACAAGTACGCTTGGAACAGTCACCTTCGGCATCCGTATATCCCGTGACCTGTACTTCACAAATAATCATATTAGAAGTGATATTATAGTACTTAAAGCAATCTTGTAATGTCGTACAAAAGTGGAATCCGGATTCACAAAGTACAGGAGTCCCTTCATAAGTATGAGTAGACCCCACCCCATTAAAATCATAGCCACGACAGGTAAAGTCGTGATTGAACACTTTGTAGCCAGTGATAGTATCATTGTGAATGGTCATGGTAAAGTCTCTTTAGTGGTGGCGATGCTAGTATTATATCAGCTAGTATTATATCAGTCAATATACCCTTGTGCAAGCCAGTTCTTAATATCCGGATACCGTGCAATCATAATATCCTTGTTTCCGATATCCCTAGCCCACCAATAGGCATACTTACTATCGGTAATACGGTCAATCATAATATCTGTGTTGCCGATATCCCTAGCCCACCAATACGCATACTTACTATCGGTAATACGGTCAATCATAATATCCCGATTACCGACATCACTAGCCCAATAATAGGCCCAATGACTCTCGGTAACACGGTCAATCATAATATCCTGATTTCCGATATCCCTAGCCCAACAATACGCATACACACTATCGGTAATACGGTCAATCATAATATCCTGATTACCGATATACCTAG
>JACCDT011250536.1_pt1 | contig 10827 bp, 7 predicted proteins | sample 7446291 | NCBI WGS metagenome assembly JACCDT01 (sample SAMN15323446, study PRJNA562643) | freshwater metagenome | isolation source: river surface water | place: USA:Blue River Watershed | collected 2017-08-17 | reverse complement strand
GTCTTACCATCTGGCAACGTGCGCACAGGCGACTATATGCGTATTGCGCCAGTTAACTCAGATTTACCCGATATTCATCAGCTCGATTATTTGCCTATTCGCACAGGACACGGCCCGCAAATATTTATGAAAGATATTGGCGTGGTCGAGGATTCGTCAGATATCCTGGCCGGATATGCACTTTTTCAGGGGCATAGGACAGTCTATATTCCTGCCGTCAAACGCGCCGATGCATCGACAGTATCTGTTGTAGATGCACTGCAAGCCGCACTCGCTCGTATGAAGAGCGTCTTGCCTAAAGACGTTGATATAAGTTATGAGTTCGACCAATCTAAATATGTCCGTGAAGCTATCGAGAACGTTTTCCACGAAGGACTGCTCGGGACCATTTTGCCTGGTCTCATGATTCTTTTGTTCTTAAAAGATTTGCGAAGCACGCTCATTGTTGTAACCACAATTCCTTTGTCATTGCTTTCAGCCATCGTTGGTCTGAATTTAACCGGTCAAACCTTTAACCTGCAAACACTCAGTGGACTAGCTCTTTCAATCGGCATCCTGGTGGACGAAGCCACTGTGTGCATAGAAAACATCCATAATCACCTGGCGGCTAGAGAGCCATTGTCACGCGCTGTTTACAACGCTTGCGTAGAAACGATGGTGCCGCGATTGCTTGCGATGTTGTCTGTTGTTGCTGTGTTTATTCCGTCATTCTTTATGACTGGTATTACGCGTGAATTGTTCATTCCATTGTCTCTAGCTGTTGGATTTGCGATGGTGGCATCAACCACGCTTGCATCGACAGTGGTGCCGATTATGGCAGTCTGGATATTGAAAGCTGAGCACAAAGAAGCAAAGCGCGACTTTATGGATGTTCTTAAAGACTTTCTTGGTGGCATTCTCAAAGTTCTTCTTCCCATAGGTCCTGTAATAGTCGGCGTCTATCTTCTAGTGGCTGTGACTGGCGTTATCTTTTTGTATGATAATATCGCTAAAGAAATGTTTCCCGATAACGGAAGTAAGCAGTTCAGAGTGCGAGTGTCTGCTCCAACTGGTATGCGCGTAGAGGCTTTAGAGACTCGTGTTCTTCGTATTCTTGATGAAGTGAAAGCGGAAGTTGGCGCAGACAATGTCGAGAAGACCCTTGGATATGCTGGTCAACAACCACCGATGTTCCCTATTAGCTCGGCATTTTTGTGGACTGCAGGACCGCATCAGGCAGTTTTAGATGTCCAGCTCAAAGAAGATTCAAAAGTAAATATGTCCACACTCAAAGATAAGCTTCGTGAGCGTTGCCGCAAAGCAGTGCCTGATACCATCTTATCTTTCGAGCCTGGCGATTTAGTAAGCCAAATCATGAACCTAGGATCCCCTACTCCAATCAAAGTCCAGGTCATGGGACCAAATATGGTGGCAAATAAATTATTCGCTAAAAAAATCTTGGCTGAATTGAAAAAGATTCCGAATTTAAGAGACTTACAGTGGGGGCAGCCGCTCGATTACCCATCGGTTCAAATAGATATAGACAGAGAAAAAGCAGGGCAATTAGGTGTCACCCCAGAAGACATCGGCATGTCTTTGCAGCCTGCATTTTTTTCGAGCAGGTTTGTCAATCTAAGCTTGTGGCGCGATAAAGATTCTGGATTCTCTTATCAGGTCCAGGTGCAAGTTCCGCAAGATCAGATTCGCTCAAAAGAAGACATTGAAAAATTCCCGACTATGAAAAGTCGCAAAAGTATCGAGATGGCTGAATACCAAGACCGTCTCGAAGACCCAGATACAAATAAGTATTACCCAGATCATAAAACCCTTCGCCCGCAGCATCCTCTTATCTCAGACGTGGCAAAAGTCCAGTATGGCACCACGGACGGTGAGTTTGATAGATACAACATGATGCGCATGGTGTCTCTCACAGCTAATTTGTCGGGCGATGATTTGGGCCGCGTCGGCGAATCGGTCAAGCAAGCTGTTCGACGTGCCGGCAAGCCGCCACAAGGTGTGTTCGTCGATGTCGCTGGTCAAGTTCCATTACTCGAAGATACTTTCTTCCACTTACTCACCGGTCTCCTGCTTGCGGTGGTCGTTATCACACTGATGTTGCTTGCTTATTTTCAAACTGCGCGTGTGGTTTTAATCGTTATGTCCACAGCTCCAGCAATTCTGCTTGGTGTTTTAAGTATTCTCACAATCACTGGTACCACGCTCAATGTGCAGTCCTTTATGGGTGCAATTATGTGTATTGGCGTTGGAATTGCCAATGCCATTTTGCTTGTTGTTTTCGCCGAACAAAGTCGTATGACCGGCATGAATTCAAGAGAAGCTGCGGTGCATGGCGCTCAACAACGAATGCGCCCCATTCTTATGACTTCAATTGCTATGGTGGCCGGTATGATACCAATGGCACTATCGGCTGGTCAAAGTGCTCCGCTTGGACGCGCTGTCATAGGCGGTCTCACCATGTCGACACTTTCTGTACTTACAATTCTTCCGCTCGTTTATGCGATGGTGCAAGCAAAAGCATCCATCAAATTGCCCTCAGTCCATCCCGATGATTTACCTCAAGGTCCAACACATGACGCATAGTATGCCTGCAAATAAACCCGAAGAACCGGGATGGAAAGAAATGTTCAGTCTAAAGAACTTGATTTTCATCGTCATAATAATTGCCGCTGCTGGCGCTGCTTTCTATTACATGTGGCAAAAGAAAAACGAGCCTCTAGTGCAAGATAACGCCAGACGCGACTATTTAATTTCTGTTCCAGTTGTGCCTGTAATTACAAAGACACTCTTTCGCGAAGACCAGCTCCCAGGTGAAATCGACGCCTATCAAGATGTGCTTATTTATCCAAAAGTCCCAGGCTTTATCAAAGATATAAAAGTAGACCGTGGCTCAATTGTCAAAAAAGGCGATTTAATGGTCCGCATGTACGCGCCAGAATTTCTTGCTCGTCGCCACGAAGCTGTAGCTAAAGTATCGATGGCTAAAGCCGCATTGTCAGCCGAAGAATCCAAGCTTCAAGATCTTAAAGCTGAGTTACAAAAGAAGAAAGCAAATTTACTCGCCGATGAATCCACCTATCAAAGAGTCTATGCTGCTTCGCTGGTGCCTGGTGTCATCGCCGACAACGATGTGGTGCAATGGGCACAAACAGTACAAGTAGACCGTCAAGACATAAACGCCGTCACCAAGCGTGTTAATGCCAAAGATCATGAAGTCTCTATGCGCAAAGAAGAAGTTGACGCCATGGTCAAAGCATTTGAAAGTTTTGCCGATATTGCATCGTACTTAGAAATCTACGCACCATTTGATGGCTATGTGACCGAGCGCAAAATGCACATAGGAAGCTTTGTCGGACCCGATGGTACAGGCGCCTATCCGCCAATTTGTAGATTAAAGCAACTCGACTTGCTTAGAATAATTTGTCCTGTTCCGGAAGATTTGGTATCAGGTGTGATAATTGGCTCGCAAGTTGAATTCACAGTCTCGACATTCCCTGGCAAAAAATTCAAAGGCACAGTTGCTCGTATCAGCAATAGCCTTGATAAAGAAACACGAACCATGCCTGTTGAGCTGAACTATTTAAATCCAGATTTTAAAGTTGTGCCTGGTATGTTTACCAAGGTGTATTGGCCATCAAGACGTCCGCAAGAAAGTATGTTCGTGCCGATATCGTCTGTAGTGTCGACCCCGCTCAATACTTTCGTTTGTCGAATCGATGGCGATCGCGTGGACTGGGTCAATGTGAAGAAAGGACAAATTATGGGCAATCTAGTCGAAGTCTTTGGCGAATTGAAAGTTGGCGACAAGGTAGCAGTTGAAGGAAGCGAAGAGATGGAGAATCAGTCTCGTGTCATTCCAGTGGATAAAGTAAGCAAATAACCTCGTGCTTCAGTTCAAATCAGTTTTGAAAACTACTGGCAAGTTGTTTGGGCTTTTGGGCAGAGCGCCGTAGATCGATCTTACGCAACGAAGACATATCTTTTTTTTGATTTTTCATCAAGTATTAAAAGTGCAAAGAAAATCTCACGCATCCGTAAGATTTTATGCACGTATTTACTAGTCGATGGAAAAGGATAATAAAGACAGGCACTAACTGCGTAAGATCTACAAAATAAAAAAATCTAGTGTTGTGCCAATCCCGCCAGTATGCGATTCGCCTTAATATCAATCTGATCAGCATCGCTCACTTTATCTAGTTTACGCAAAACTTGCGCATAGTCTTTCAAGCATGCCGCAAGCAATGGTGAATTGCCACCAGCCGCACGTGTGGTGCTAGCAATCGCCCATTCATAGTAAGAGCGTGCAATTTCGTATTTGCCTAACTGAAAATTGAGATAGCCCATGCCGTTCAAGATCTTGGCTGTTTCAATCGAATTTGGACCAAGTGATTCTTGCGCATTAGCTAATGCTTCGCGATATAAACGAGCCGCACCATCAAGATTTTGAAGACGCGATTCGACATAAGCAAGCGAGGCTTTGGTATTAAGAGTCAAAACGTTTCCACTGCCATAAGCGCCATTGTAAATAGACATAGCGCGCTCCAGAAGCGGTTTTGCTTCGCTAAACTTTTGTTGTGAAAGATAGAGCTGTGCAAGGCCGTTCAAGTCGTTTGCTACAGAAGGGTGATTGGGTCCAAGTGAGTCAACGTCTGTGGCAATCATTCTTTGATATTGCGATTCGCCCAGTCCATATCTGTTTTGTCCAAAAATAGTCTCGTTCACTACGCGATAGGCTGGTGCAAGAGTGGCATCACTAGTAGGCATTTGCATGGCGCGGTCGGCAACACTTTCGTTTAAAGTAGACTCTACTGTGCGTGAGCTTGTTATTTGTTTGTCTATTTGAGCTTGCCACCACGAGCCATCGGTTGGGACCAAACTCTTTTCTTTGGGAGATGGATCTTTCATCACATCGTTTTGAAAATCTTTGAGTAAGTCTTTGTCTGATTGATCATCGCCTTTAATCAAATCGCCATAATTGTGCATGATGCTTTTGAGTTGTTCATCAGCTTCTTTGTTAGGAGACTTGGACAAAATAGTAATAGCGCGATTAAAATTGGTAGTGGCTCCTGTGGTATTGCCCATTTTGTGCTGAACGCGACCAAGTCCGTGCAGCGAGTATGCCGCTTGTGGCGAATAAGGACCGTAATTCTTCTCACTATCGCTCAAGGCTTGATTGTAAAAGCCTATTGCGCCCTGGTGATTGCCGGCCGATTCTTCAATTGAGCCTAGTTCCATCAAGACAGCAGAATTGCGTTTCATTCCTTGCAGGATTTTGCGCGCTTCGTCTGCTCTATCAATAAGAGTGAGAGAGTGAGCCAATTTTAGTTTGCAATTAAATAAGTCTTCGGACTTTTTCGATTGTTTCTTGACCAACAAAAGTGCCTGGCGAAAATCTTTTACAGCACTTTGAGGATTCTGGTTTTCTTCAGCTAGTCCTTTTTGATAAAAGTCAGACCAGTTCGAGCCTGCTGCAATCGATTGCAAGGCGGTGCCAAAACTGAGCGCAAGCGAAATAGCTGCTAATACAAGCAGTTGTTTTTTGCTATCAGATGCTGACTTGAGACTCACCGTATCTGGTGTCAGTAATCAAGACGAGAGTAGTGAGCTTAAGCTCTTGCTAGCTGGTTCTTCTGCCGCGGTATCGCCGGGTTCAAGTTTATAGCCTTTGAGCCAGCCTTTGCTGTCGTAGATGGCTTCGCGCAATTCGTCGTTCTTGGCGCTCTTCAATGCTGATTCGCGATAGAGAGAAAGCAATTGAAGTGTGCTCATCAAGCAGACATTTTTCTTAGATGCAAAGTCGGTGAAGTCTTCGTCCGACTCCTCGGCAAGCGAGGTAGGAGCTTTGTCGCTCACTTTGCTTACAATCAAAACGCCTTTAGGTTCTTTGCCCTTTTCGCACCAATAGCGGGTTTGCGAGATGGAGAGTTGACCTAAGTGACTGCGCTCGGCATTTGTGTTCGTCCAGATTACGCGAGCAATAGTGACTTTCTGGTCATCGCCTTCGAGCAATAATTCGTTTTTGTCTTCGTCTGACTGAGTGACTTTCCAGCCGATTAATCCAAGAACTTTCTTGCAAGCATCAATCAACTCATCACCTTCTGAAACCAGAAGGGTGTTTCTGATGCCTTTGGTCAAACTAGCTTGACCTTCAATGTCCTTGATTTTGTCCTGGTATTTGCGAATCTGATCGTTGAGCTCGTCTAACTCTTTGTTCAGACCTTTGAGCTCGTCGGCAAAGTAGCGTTTGCACCAATCCGGGACTGTGCTGGGACCTTGTATTGTCATCTCTTCTGCTCCATTTCTCGTGCTGCTGGAAATTTGGGATGAATCTTGAGCTGTCATTTCGGCTGTCGCACGATCTTCATGGTGCGAATCCGCTGAGCTGCTCTTGGATTCTTCGGCATTATTTCCTGAATCTGAACTCTCTATTATGTCAGCAAATCTATCCAGAGTGTCATTTTGCGACGATTTTTCACTTAAAACAGCTTCGTCTTCTGATTTTTCTTCGTTGCTATCTTTCTTGTCTTGCGACTCTTCATTTTGCTCTTCAGCTATCACCGCTTCTTTTTCGGATTCTTCAACCGTTTCAGCTTTCGATTCTTCCTCTGTCTCTGTTTCGTCCGCAGTTTCGGACTTGTAATCAGCTTTGTTTAGAGCTTCCTTAATGAGTTCCTGGTCTTTCTCGCGTGAGGCTGCGATTTCATCGTGCAGCGGACCAAGCAAATCTTTCACCGACACTTCGGGCTCGTCTTCTTTGCTATCAGAGGTCTTGGACTTGTCTTCAGATTTTTCGTCGTCTTTGCCCTTGTCGCCCTTTTTATTTTTTCTGTCAGGCTTGGCAGATGTTTCTTCCTGCTCCTTCTTGGCTTGAGCTTTTTCGGCGGCTTCTTTCTCGGCGGCTTCTTTCTCTGCGGCTTCAGCTTTCTCGGCAGCTTCTTTCTCAGCGGCTTCAGCTTTCTCGGCGGCTTCTTTCTCGGCAGCTTCTTTCTCGGCAGCTTCTTTTTCGGCAGCTTCTTTCTCGGCGGCTTCTTTCTCGGCGGCTTCTTTCTCAGCAGCTTCTTTCTTGGCAGCTTCTTCTTTAGCAGCCTCTTCGGCCTTCGCATCGGCATCTTCTTTTTCGTCCGATTTGGCTTCAGCCGCCTCGGTCAAAGATGTCAGTTTGTCGATAATCTCTAACTGGTTAATGTCTTGGGTGGCGCCATTGACAGGTACGCCAGTCTCAGATGGGTTCAAAACAATAGTGGCTTTCTCGGGCTCGCCTTTGCTGGGTGCATCTCCATCCAGAGCCGCTGGAGTCTCGATTACAAACCAGAACAAAGAGACACCTATTTTCAGCACATCGCCATCATTTATAGGTTCGGGACCACCTATCTGGTTGCCATTCAAAAAAGTGCCGTGCCGACTCTTAGCGTCTTGCACAGAATACTGACTTTCTTCCTTATTAATGATGAAATGAAAGCGTGAAATAGACTGGTCGCCCGTGATGACGATGTCATTTAAGTCGTCCCTACCCACTCGACAACGCGGGGTAGTAATGGGGATTTTTCGATTGGATACCAAATCTACGAGAAAGGCTGTGGGAGCCGATGTAGCTTGTGATTTGGCGTCGGTGTCCTTATTGTCCATTTTGTCTTTTAATCTAGAGATTAGGTCGTGGAACTGAGCAGGTACATGCCCAAAGAGGCGTCTGCTCACTAGCTGAATCCGAACATCTAATCTGTTCCCTGGAAAGGCGAATATAAACCATTTTGTATCTAAAACGCCTTTTTCAAGTATCTTATCATACCAAAAAAAGGTGTCGATTTAAGGAAAGTCCAGACGCGACCATATAAACTTTCGCATAACCTAAGAAAGAGGAAAGAAATGACCACCGAACTCGCATTAGCTTTCAACGAAATGCTCAAGACCCTGGCCTGGTGCAAACAAGGCGAATCCACTCTGGTTGCCGTGCACAAAGCCATTCCGGAGGTTATATTCATGTTGCCGGACCGGGAAGTGAAAGTATTTCCTGGCGGCGTCGCCATTAAAATGCAGAAGTCGACCGTGTCGCATTTTCAAAAGGCATACGACGACGGCGAGCCATTAAATGTCGTTTTGGTCGCTAAGCCCACCGGAGTGGAAGTCTGGTATCGCAAAGTAGCGCCAACCGAGTTTCCTTACGATGCGTGGGGCGGCGGTGCGGCAAGCGCTTACGAGCAGCAGCGCGCACTAATTCCGGCAGAAAACCTGGGCGATCATTATGTCAAAATGCAGGCAGAGCTAAGCGCTAAATGCAAAGAATGCCCCACTATGATGCCGCCATATTAAGTAATTTGGCAAAGTCACCGTCTTTGGTATCAAGCGTGGATTTCTATCCAGAGCAAAGATACACCTATTTTCATCACGTCTCCATCTTTGATGGATTCGGGCCCCTCGATCTTTTTGCCATTTAAAAAGGTCCCGTACTGACTTTTAGAATCCTCTACCGTGTAGCTGTCTTCAAGTTTTGAGATTATGAAATGAAACCTTGAAATGGAATTGTCGCCAGTGATGACAATTTCATTTGAATCATCTCGACCTACTCGACATCTAGGCGTTGTAATCGGGATTTTGCGATTAGAGATTAAATCAATGAGATAGGCGCCTGAATCCATATGTTTTTCCGTATCAGTTTCTGACCTTTTTTAGTGCTTCTCTAAAATCTAGAGCAAGTTCAAGCGCTTTAGCCGGTTTTGGCGATCGGGTGATGAAATGCCCCATTTTGCGACGGGCACGCGCCACTTCTTTGCCGTAGAGGACAACGTCCATGACCGAGTCATGCTCAAGGAGCGGGGCAAGATTTAAGTGTGCACGTTCATTGTTTTTGTTCTGGGCAAGCCAAACATCGCCAAGTAGATTCATCATGCAATAGCTATCCGAGCTTGCTGGTGCAATTTCGCTCAAGGGCTGTTTGAGCAAAACTCGAGCCAGTGCATCGAATTGGCTTATGGTGCAAGCTTTCATTGTGACGTGTCCGGAATTGTGCGGACGCGGGGCAAATTCGTTGATGAAAATTTCGTCGTCATTAGACAAGAAGAATTCGGTGGTGAGAAGACCTGTCACTTTGAGCATTGATGCTGCGTCTAAGGCGATTTTGCGAACGCGCGTTTCGATTTCTTGAGAGATGCGCGCCGGTACAAGAGTGGTGTCTAGAACGTGCTCGCGATGACGATTTTCCATCACAGGAAAAGCAACTGAATCACCTTCGCACGTAACGGCGGTGATGCAACTCAATTCGATGGCGATATCCACTACTTGTTCGGCAATGAAGCTTGTTTCTTTTGAATATTTTTGCTCCAGTGCTTTGAGAAGTGATTCTAGAGTGGTTTTATCTTCGACGAAAAATTGACCGTGTCCGTCATAGCCACCGCGGGCGGTTTTTAAGATGCACGGATAAGTAAGCGAATCATGTTTGTTTTTTAGTTCGTCTAGATTTTTGAATGATTGAAATTTGGCGTGCGGCAAACCATTATTTTGTAAGAAAGTTTTTTCGGCTATTCGATCTTGGGTGATGGTCAAAACATCAAGGCTTGGATACACAGGCGTTTTGGGCTTGAGCAAGCGCAGTGTGGTGGCGTCCACATTTTCGAATTCATAAGTTATGACATCGACTGAATTAATAAATTCGGTCATTGCTTTGACGTCGTTGTATTGTTCGTTGATAGATCTAAAATGCAGACAAGCTGGTGCGGCTGAATCGGGCTCGTAAAAGAGTACTTTGCCTCCCAGATTAATGATGCTGCGTGCAAGCAGAAGTCCCAATTGACCTCCGCCTAGAATTCCAACTGTGGTGTGTGATTGCATTAACTCTTCAACTTGCTGTTTTGTGCGTCTTTTGCTTTTTCTTTAATAAATTCGTCCAGTTTGTTTGCTAACTCTTCATTGTCGAGCGCTAAAAATCGCACGGCAAATAAGGCTGCATTAGCGGCACCGGCAGCTCCAATAGCAAATGTAGCAGTTGGCACTCCTTTGGGCATCTGAACTATAGAAAGTAAACTGTCTATTCCTTTTAGCGTTTTCGATTCGACAGGCACACCCAGCACCGGCAATGGTGTCAATGCAGACACCATGCCAGGAAGATGAGCAGCGCCGCCAGCACCAGCGATAATTATTTTTATACCGCGTGATTTGGCGCTTTTAGCGTATTCATACATGAGATCTGGTGTGCGATGAGCGCTCACTACTTTGCATTCGCAGGGGATCTTGAAATCATTCAAAATCTCTTCTGCATTCTTCATGGTGTCCCAGTCGGACGAGCTGCCCATGATGATTGCGACAAGCGGATGAGTTTCGTTATTTTTCACCGCATTCTCCTTTTAGTGTTTGAAGCAGCGCTGACCGGTAAAGAGCATACTTATTTTGTTGCTCTTGCAGGCAGCGATGACGTCGGCATCTTTGATGCTTCCACCGGGTTGAACTATTACTGTGATTCCCGCTTTAGATGCTTCGTCTATATTGTCTGTGGCAGGAAAGAAGGCGTCACTTGCCATTACAGCACCTTTGGCGTGGTCGCCAGCTTGTGCAAGTGCAATTTTGACGCTAGCTACACGGCTTGTTTGACCGATGCCAAAACCAATTGAGACGCCATCTTTAACTACAAATATTGCATTGGATGTAAGATGTCTTACGATTTTCCAAGCAAATTCGATGTCTTCTTTTTGAGCGTCAGTTAGATTTTTGTCTTCTGTCACACATTCAAATTCGCTCAGTTGTTTTGGCGCTTCTTGTGACTTTTCAAGGATCCAACCGAAGTCTTGCAAGTCGCGAGCTTTGACGCTGTCGTATGGAAGTGGTTCGAGAAATTCTTTTTTT
>JACCDT011852691.1_pt1 | contig 10829 bp, 7 predicted proteins | sample 7446291 | NCBI WGS metagenome assembly JACCDT01 (sample SAMN15323446, study PRJNA562643) | freshwater metagenome | isolation source: river surface water | place: USA:Blue River Watershed | collected 2017-08-17 | reverse complement strand
GCGTCGGCATGTTCGACTCGTGCGAAATCCGTGTGCACCCGACCGGCAGCGCGATCGCCCGCATGGGCACCATCACGCAGGGCCAGGGCCACCAGACCACCTATGCGCAGATCATCGCGACCGAGCTTGGCATTCCGTCCGAAATCATTCAGGTGGAAGAAGGCGACACCAGCACTGCGCCATACGGCCTCGGCACCTACGGTTCGCGCTCGACCCCGGTGGCCGGCGCCGCGATCGCACTGGCTGCGCGCAAGATCCACGCGAAGGCCAAGAAGATCGCCGCCCACCTGCTGGAAGTCAGCGAGAACGATCTCGAATGGGAAATCGATCGCTTCAAGGTCAAGGGCAGCAACGACAAGTTCAAGACCATGAACGACATCGCCTGGTGCGCTTACAACAAGCCGCCGGCAGGCATGGAGCCGGGGCTGGAGGCGGTGCATTACTATGACCCGCCCAACTTCACTTTCCCGTTCGGCATCTACCTGTGCGTGGTCGATATCGACAAGGCGACCGGCGAAACCAAGATCCGTCGCTTCTACGCGCTGGATGACTGCGGCACCCGCATCAACCCGATGATCATCGAAGGCCAGATCCACGGCGGCCTGACCGAGGGCTTCGCGGTCGCGATGGGCCAGCTGCTGTCGTTCGACGAGCAGGGCAATATCCAGGGCAACACGCTGATGGATTACTTCCTGCCGACCGCCGTCGAGACGCCGCACTGGGAGACCGACTTCACCGTGACCCCTTCGCCGCACCACCCGATCGGCGCCAAGGGCGTGGCCGAGTCGCCGCACGTCGGCTCGATCCCGACCTTCACGTCGGCCGTGGTCGATGCGTTCGCCCACCTCGGCGTGACCCACCTCGAGATGCCTCACACCTCCTTCCGCGTCTGGAAGGCGCTGAAGGAACACGGGCTCACCCAGTAACAAGGAAACAAGGAAACAAACATGCAAGTCACACTCGAAAAGACCTACCCGGTGAAGGCGCCGATCGGCGCCTGCTGGCAGGTGCTGTCGGACATCCCGGAGCTGGCCACCTGCATGCCTGGCGCCAGCATCACCGAAAAGACCGACGACACCCATTACAAGGGCCAGGTCAAGGTGAAGGTCGGTCCGGCCACGGCCGCCTTCGCCGGCGAGATCGAGGTGCAGGCCGTGGATGCGGCCGGCTTCTCGATCACGATGCTGGGCAAGGGCGCCGACAAGGGCGGTTCGTCGGCGTCGATGCAGCTGACGGCCACGCTGCGCGCGGAAGCCGACGGCAGCACCAGCCTGCTCGGCACGGCCGATGTCATCGTCAACGGCAAGTTCGCGCAGTTCGGCGGCCGCATGATGACCTCGGTGGCCGACATGATCCTCGGCCAGTTCGCCGGCAACTTCGAGGCCAAGGCAATCGCCGTTGCACCGTCAGGTGCAGCAGCACCGGCGGCTTCGGCAGCCGGCGCGCCGTCAGCGCCGGCCGCCGCGGCACCGGTCGTCACCGAGCTCAACGGCCTGGCCATTTTCTGGGCCTTGCTGAAGAACTTCTTCCTCGGCCTGTTCGGTCGCAAGGCCTGAGCATGAAGGTGCCGGCACCGGCCGAGGTCACGCGCCTGCTCGATGGGGCAGGCTATGTGGCCGATGAAGGATTGGCGACGCTGGTCTGGCTGGCCCTCACGCTGGAGCGGCCTTTGCTGCTCGAGGGCGAGGCCGGCGTCGGCAAGACCGCGATCGCGCATGCACTGTCGCATGCGCTGTCGCGACCGTTGTTCCGCTTGCAATGCCATGAGAGCCTGGACTTGAACCAGGCCGTCTACGAGTGGAACTACAGCCGCCAATTGCTCGAGATTCGCCTTCGCGAAGCCGGGCAAGGCGCATCAGAGACGCTGCGGCAGGATCTGTTCTCCCCGGAATTCCTGCTGCAGCGTCCGCTGATGCAGGCGATCACCTCGCCTGCGCCGGCGGTGCTGCTGGTCGATGAAGTCGACCGCGCCGACGAAGCCTTCGAAGCTTACCTGCTCGAAGTGCTGGGCGAATTCCAGATTTCGGTGCCGGAACTCGGCACCATCAAGGCCGCCACGCGGCCGATCGTGATCCTGACCAGCAATGGCACGCGCGACCTGTCGGATGCGTTGCGCCGGCGCTGCCTGTATCACTATGTCGACTACCCATCGGTGCCGCAGGAAATCGAAATCGTGAAGAAGCTGCTGCCGCAGGCCGACATCGGCCTGGTGCAGCAGGCCGTCACCTTCGTGCACAAGCTGCGCCTGCAAGACCTCGAGAAAGTGCCCGGCATCGCCGAGACGCTGGACTGGGTGCGCGCGCTGTGCGCGCTCGGCCTGAAGGACTTGCCGACCGAGCCGGAGGCCTTGCGCGCCTGCCTCGCGGCGCTGTTGAAGACCCGTGCCGACCAGTGGCAGATGGGCAGCGAAATCATCGCGCGCCTGCAGGGCGAGGCCAGGGTCGGCGTCGATGTCGGCGTGGCCGGCGCAATGCGCTGACACTGCCGCCACTGCGATGACCATGGCCCAACCTTGCGCCGGCCATGCAACCGGCCCCGGCAATGAGCCCGGCATCGACCCCGGCAACGACCCATGCGCCTCTGCCGAGCAGTCGTTGCTTCCGGCCGCCGATCCAGTCTCCGAGATACGCCGCTTCGCGGGCTACCTGCGCGACCACGGTTTCCATATCGGGCTGGCTGAACTGAAGGCCATGCTCGACGTTGCGCTGGCGCTTGATCCCGAGCAGCATCGTCGGCTCAAGCATGGCTGGCGCGGCATCGCGGCTTCCACTGCCGCGCAGTGGCGCAAATTCCCCGAGCTTTACGATGCGTACTGGTTCCCGCGCCGTATTCGCGGCAACACCCGCAGCAGCGGTGTCCAGCGCAAGTCACGCGACCTGCGCGAGATGGTCGCGCAGATGCAGTCGGACATGGAAGGCAAGCCGAACCAAGGCGGCCCGCCGGTGGGGCTGGACTTCAGCGGCGGCAGCGGCGACGGCCTCGCGAATGAGCAGGCGATGGGCGGCGCCAGCAAAGTCGATCCGCTGCACAAGGATTTCCGTAGCTGGATGCCCGAGGACAGCGCGCAGCTGGAGTCATTGATTGCGCCGCTCGAGCAGCGCCTGCGCCGCAAGCTGGTCCGCAAATGGCGGCATGCGCACCGGCCGCTCCGGGTTGATTTGCCGGCGACGATACGGCAGGGGCTGTCGAGCGGCGGTGAGCTGGTGAAGCTGAAGTTCCGGCAGCGCGATACCGTCATGCCGCGCATCTACGTGCTGGTCGACGTCAGCAAGTCGATGGAAGCGCACGCGCAATTCTTCCTGCGGATAGGCCGCGCGTTCGCGCAGCTGCTGCAGGCGCGCGTGTTCGTGTTCCACACACGGCTGGCCGAGGTTACGCAACTGCTCAGGCGCAGCAGTGGCCGCGTGCAGGAAAAGGTCAATGCGGTGACCTTCGGCTTCGGTGGCGGCACGCGCATTGCCAGCAATCTCGACACTTTCCTGAAAGTGCATGCCGGCCGACGCCTCGGCGCGCGCGATCTGGTGTATGTTCTCAGCGATGGCTACGATACCGATCCGCCACAAGACACCGAGCGCGCGATCCGGGCGCTGAAGCAGCGCGGCGCGTCGCTGTTCTGGCTGCACCCGACGCGCGAGCTGCCGGGCTCGGAAGCGATGCTGCGCAGCCGCGACCTGATCGACGGCTTCCTGGCAGTGAATACGCTGCACAGCCTGAACGATCTGGTCCACCTGGGCGAACCGCGCTTCCGCGCCGACGCGCTGCTGCGGCAGCAGGGTAGCGCGCTTTGAACATTGACGATTGAACGAAGGATGACGACATGGGATGCATGCTGAAACAAGGGGGCGGGCTGTACTCACGCTTGCGCGTGGGCGCGGTGCTGCTGGCGGCGGGCGAGGGCTCGCGCATGGGCGGCGTGCCGAAATGCATGATGAGCCTGGCCGGCGTTCCGCTGATCAATCGCCACCTGATCGCGATGAGCGGCGCCGGCATTGATGAAGTGGTGGTCGTCACCGGCTACTACCATCAGCAGATCGAACCGGCGATCGAAACCTTCCCGGTCACCATCGTGCGCAACCCGGCACCCGAGCAGGGACAGCAGTCGTCGGTGCGTCTCGGCCTCGAGGCATTGGGCAGCAAGTTCGACATCGTGATCGTCGCGCTGGCCGACCAGCCGCTGGTCGGCAGCGGCGAACTCACCGAGCTGATCAGTGCTTTCAAGAAGCGTGCGCCCGGCACTTCCATCGTCTACCCGGAAGTGCAGGGACAGCGCGGCAATCCGGTGCTGTTCTCGGGCGAGCTGGTCGGCGAGATGCTGGAAGGCGGACAAGCCGTCGCCTGCCGCAAGTACATCGACAGCCACCCGCAGCAGGTGCATGTGCACGCGACGGAGAATGACCGCTTCATCATCGATCTCGATTCGCCGGAAGACGTCGCCGCCTTCGAGAAGCGCACCGGCTGGAAGCTGGCCATGCCTGTGGCAGCCGAAGGCGCGGCCGCCGGCAGCGTGGCGGCGCGCTGATGCAGGTGCTCTGGCCGACCCCGATCGATGTGCAGCGCTTCAGCGACGCTGCGACCGTCAACCCCGTACTCGCGCGAGCGTTCGGCGCGATACGGCTGGCCATGGAGAGCGAGCGTCAGGTTTTCTTTGCCAGCCCGGACGACTTGCTCGATAGGGTAGAGCTACCCGAGTTCGCGCAACTGGTGCAATTCATTGCCGGCAGTGCGCAGCAACTGGCCAAGCAAGCGAATGCGCAAGCCTGGCCACAAGGCCGTCTGTCGCTGGACCTGCGTTTTGCCGGCTGTTGGTTCCAGATCCAGAACGGGCAAGCCTTCCATGACGTGCACACGCATGGCAATTGCTCGTGGTCCGGCGTCTATTACGTGCAGATCGATGACACGGAGAAGCGCCAGTCGCATCCGACGCTGGGCAAGCTGAACGGCGCGACGCGTTTCTACGGACCGTACAGCCAGTTGCAGGGCGGCGCCTACATGGACATGGGCAATGCCTACCTGCAGACCAATACCCTCGACATCCAGCCGGAAGAGGGCACGCTGGTGCTGTTCCCGCCGTGGCTTCAGCACAAGGCCATGGCCTATGAAGGCGACAAGGACCGCATCATCGTGTCCTTCAACCTGCAGATCCACTCGCGCGACGGCAACCAGATTCACGCTTACGCGGGCACCTGAGCGGGCGAGAGCCGTCGCAGTAACCCTTTGCAAGCAAATCGAGCGCCAAAGAAAATGGGGACGTTGCCGTCCCCATTTTCTTTGTGACCGCGGCAACGATTATCAGTCGCCGGCCACCCGTTTCGCGAGATGCGCGAGCGCTTCTTCGACCTGGTCGACCAGCACCAGGCACTGGTCACCGGGCTTCAGCATCTCCAGCCCGCGGTCGATCGCGATGAACTCGCCGCGAATCTCTTCGACATGGCTGGCACGGGTCGCGCCTTGCAGGCCTTCGCGCAGCAGCGCCAGCACTTCGCCATCGGCACGGCCACGCTGGCACGCATCTTCAAACAGCACCACATTGTCGAAGGCCGCGCCCAGCACGCGCGTCAGTTCGCGCAAGTCTTCGTCGCGGCGATCGCCGGCACCGCTGATGATGACGGTGCGCCTCGTGCTGTCGGTCGCCGGCAGCGCGTCGAAGGCCGCCACCAGCGCGCGCATCGCATGCGGGTTGTGGCCATAGTCGGCCACCACCGTCGCCTCGCGGTAGCGCATCAGGTTGAAGCGTGCCGGCGCGCCCTTGACGTCATTGTTGAAGCTGCTGACGCCATCGACGATCAGCTGCCATGGAAGATCCAGCGCCCAGCAGGCGCCGACCGCAGCCAGCGTGTTCTCGACCTGGAAACCGAGCAGGCCGCCACGCGTCAGCGGCACGTTCGCCAGCGGCATCCGCTGCTGGTGCGCGCCCTCGGCGACCACGATGTCGCCGTTGTCGACGAACACCACGCGATGGCCGCGCGCGCGATGCGTGACCAGCACCGGGTGGTAAGCGTTCTGCGCAAAGAAGATCACCTTGCCCGGGCAGTGCGGCGCCATGCCGGCCACCAGCGGGTCGGCGGCATTCAGCACCGCATGGCCGGTCGGCGCGACGTTCTGCACGATCATCTGCTTCACGCGCGCCACGTCTTCCGGCGTGTGGATGTGGTTCAGGCCGAGATGATCGCCTTCACCGATGTTGGTGACGACGGCCACCGAGCATTTGTCAAAGCCAAGTCCTTCGCGCAGCATGCCGCCGCGCGCCGTCTCCAGCGCCGCGGCCTGCACATGCGGATGGGCGAGCACATTGCGCGCGCTCTTGGGGCCGCTGCAATCGCCGCTGTCGGTCTGGCGACCGCCGACATACACGCCATCGGTATTGGTCATGCCCACGCACAGGCCCTTGGTCGCCAGCACGTGAGCAATCAGGCGGGTGGTGGTGGTCTTGCCATTGACGCCGGTGACGGCGACCACGGGAATGCGGCCGTCATCGCCATGCTCGAACATCAATTGCATCACGGCTTCGCCGATGTTGCGGCCCTTGCCGTAGGACGGGTTCAGGTGCATGCGCAGGCCGGGCGCGGCATTGACTTCGACCACGCCCCCATTCTGTTCTTCGAGCGGACGCATGATGCTTTCGCAGACGATGTCCACGCCGCACACATGCAAGCCGACCATCGCGGCGGCATCGATCGCGCGCGACGCCGTTTCCGGATGCACGTCATCGGTGACGTCGGTGGCGCTGCCGCCGGTCGACAGGTTGGCGTTGTTGCGCAGCACGACGCGGCGGCCTTTCTCGGGCACCGAGTCGGGCTTCAAACCCTGGTCGGACAGACAAGCCATCGCGATATCGTCGAAGCGGATCTTGGTCAGTGAGGTCGCATGGCCGTCGCCACGGCGCGGGTCGGCGTTCACGACGTCGACCAGTTGCTTCACCGTGCTCTTGCCATCCCCCACCACTTGCGGCGGGTCGCGCCGCGCTGCCGCGATCAGTCGGTTGCCGACGACCAGCAGGCGGTAGTCGCTGACGGGGAAAAACTTCTCGACCAGCACCGGGCCGCGTGCGGCCTGCGCCGCATGCTGGAAAGCGTGCTCGAGTTGTTCGCGGGTCTGGATGTTAACGGTCACGCCCTTGCCCTGCGAGCCGTTCTGCGGCTTGCAGACGACCGGGTAGCTGATCCGCTGCACGACCTCATACGCCTGCGCCAGCGTGTCGCACGGCGCGCCCAGCGGCACCGGCACGCCGGCCGCATGCAGCAAGTGCTTGGTCAGGTTCTTGTCCTGCGCGATGGTCTCGGCCACGGCGCTGGTCGAATCGACTTCGGCGGCCTGGATGCGGCGCTGGCGATGGCCCCAGCCGATCTGCACCAGGCTGCCTTGCGTCAGCCGCTTGAACGGGATGCCGCGCGCAACGGCTGCGTTGACGATCGAGCCGGTGGACGGGCCGAGGCGTTCGTCTTCGTCCAGCTCCCGCAGTTCGGCCACCATCGCGGCCACGTCCGGAGTTTCGGCGTCCGCGGCGAACGTGCCGCGTGCCTCGGCATACGCATAGTCGGCCAGCTGCAGCGCCATGTTCAGCGCGCGACGGCCGACGTCTTCTTCGCTGTACTCGACCACCACCTGATAGCGGCGCTCGACCGGCGTCGCATTGGTCAGGCTGAAGCTGACCGGACAGCCGGCCTGCGCCTGCAGCGCCAGCATGGTCGCTTCCAGCACATGGGCCAGGGTCAGCGGGCCGTGGTAGCCGGGCGCGCGCAGGTCGGCCACGCCGGGACAAAGGCTGCGCAGCCGGTCCTGGAAGCCGGTCATGCCGTCGATCGTGCATTCATCGGGCGTGCACACGACTTCCATTTCGAGCGCGGTGTAGCGGCTCCACAGATTGGGTCCGCGCAATGCGCGGGTCTGCATCAATTCCATGTTCGTGTTCCTGCTTGTCTCTTGTGCCGGGGCTAAGGGTTCAGGCGATCACCAGCGTCTGGGTGTCGACGGTGCCGAAGGTCTCGAGTCCGGTGCGGATCAGCTGCGTGTCCAGCCCCAGCGCCCAGGCGCCGGAGATCGCGGCCAGCAGCACGTCAGTCGGCAGCTCATGCGCGGCCGGCGACAGGTCGCGGTCGAGCCTGATGGCATCGACCACATCGTTGCCGCTGGCGCGGATGATCTTGTTGTCGCTGACATAGGTGACGCGCTTGCCGGCCTCGCGCTGCGCCAGCAGCGCCGGGTGCTGGCCATCGGCGGCGTACAGGATCACGTCACCGTCGCACAGCTCGGCCATCGACAACGCGACCTCGTCGGTGGCGTTCAATACCGCGACGCCGGTCTCGACCACCACGTCGACCTGCGTGCGCATGATTTTGTAGCGATGCTCGGGCTCGGTCATCAGGTGTTCGTCGAGGCTCGGCACGGCCCGGGTGTCGGTGACGATGCCGACCCAGCAGCGATCATAGGCCAGGCCCTCGGTCAGCAGCGTCATCGGGTCGTTCTCGAACACGGCGGCTTCGACATTGCGATTGATCAGCAGGCGCTGGCCGGCTTCCCAGTGTGCGGCATTGCCGGCTTCGAGGCGTCGCGCACCGACGAACAGGCCGTCACGGCAGGCCACGCCGACGCGCGCGCCCGACAGCTGCATCAGCCACGCGACGAGTCGCGCGATCGGGGTCGTGCCTTCGGTGCCGGACACGCCGACGATGGGAATGCGGCCGCGCTGACCCTCGGGGAACAGCGCCGACACGATGGCATCACCCACCGGCTGCGGCTGGCCCTCGGCCGGCTTCAGGTGCATCAGCAGGCTGGGGCCGGCATTGACTTCGACGATGGCGCCTCCCTGCGACTCCAGCGGTTGCGAGATGTCCTTGCAGACGAGGTCGATGCCGGCGATGTCGAGACCCACCACACGTGCCGCCAGCGTGCAGGTATGTGCGACTTCCGGATGGATCTTGTCGGTGCATTCGATCGCATGGTTGCCGTTGGCGGCGATCAGCACGCGCTGGCCGTCGGCCGGCACGGATTCCGGCGTCAACTTCTGGCGTTGCAGGTTGGCCTGGATCACGCTGTTGGTATGCGGGTCCAGCGTCTCGAGCGGATGGATGTCGGCATTGCCGCGGCGCGGGTCGCTGTTGATCTGCGCGTCGACCAGCTGAGCGACAGTCGCTTTGCCGTCACCTGTTACCCACGCGCTTTCGCCACGCGTCACCGCGACCACCTTGCCGCCGACCACCAGCACCCGGTGCTCGGGGCCGTCGATGAAGCGTTCGACGATTACGTCCGGATCTTCGGCACGCGCGACTTCATACGCAGCAAGGATGTCCTCCTTGCTGCGCAGGTTCAGCATCACGCCACGACCACGGTTGCCGTCGCGCGGCTTGACCACGACCGGCAGGCCAATGTCGTCGGCCGCTTCCCAGGCTTCGTCGGCACTGTGCACCACTTCGCCTTCGGGCACCGGCACGCCGCAGCTGCGCAGCAGCGACTTGGTCAGGTCCTTGTTGCCGGCGATGCCTTCGGCGATCGCGCTGGTGAGGTCGGTCTCGGCGGTCCAGATGCGGTTTTGCAGCGCGCCATAGCCCAGTTGCACCAGGTTGCCCTGGTTCAGGCGGATGTGCGGGATCTTGCGTTTGGTGGCGCTGGCGACGATATGCGCGGTGCTCGGGCCGAGGTAGTGCTCGTCGATTGCCTTGCGGATCTTCGCCAGCTCGGGCTCGATGTCGAAATCTTGTCGGTTGATCACCGCATGCAGCAGCGCGAGGCCCGACGCCAGCGCCACGCGGCCGACGGTTTCGTCAGGCACGCGGAACACCATGCGGTAGGTGCCGGACTTCGTGGTTTCGCGGGTCTGGCCGAAACCGGCCTCGAGGCCGGCCATCTCCATCAATTCAATGACGACATGTTCGAGGATGTGGCCCATCCAGGTGCCGTCGCGCAGCCGTTGTTCGAAGCCGTACGGCACGCCGGGACTGCAATGGTGGGCGGCCACGCTTGGCAAGACCGACAACAGGCGGTCGATAAAATCGGGCTGGCGATCGCTGGGCCACTCTTCTAGGATGCCGAGGTCGATCCACGCCTCGATCACCGGGGTATAGGTCCACATGTTGGGGCCGCGCAGGTAGGTCACGCGCAGCACCTTGATCTCCAGCGGGCCCGCGGGCATGGGCTGGACGGTGTCGGAAGAACTCATCGGGAAGGGAATCCGGACAAAAGGGTAAGATAGCGGTTTTGTTGGCCTGCTTTCCAAATACATGTCGTCCAGCGTCACGCACAGCTCGCACAGTTCGCACGGTCAAAACCATCCGCACCCGGAGGAAGGCGCACCGGGTTCGCGTTCGACACCGCCGCTGCATTCCGGGGAACAGGTCCTCGCGACGCTGGAGCCGGACCTCGACGCCACGCTGAAATTCGCGGCCGGCCGCATTTTGCTGACGACGGAGCGAATCATAAGCGATTCCGATGGCGCAGGGTGGACCAGCTGGGCGCTGGCGCCGCAGCTGTCGCTGCACCATAGTGACCATGGTGGCGTGGCCACGCTGGCCTTGCATGGACCACAAGGCGTGCTGGCCCGCTGGCGCTTCACGCTCGAGCAGGAAGTCGGCGCGATTCGCTTCATCCAGCAATTCGACAAGGTCCAGGCCGCCCGCGCCGGACAGGCTGCCGCCGAAGACGATGCCACCGCGCGTTGCCCGAGCTGCCAGTCGGCGCTGCCGGACGACAGCGAGGAATGCCCGGTCTGCCACCGCGAGCTGCAGGAGCCGGTCTCGACCTGGGTGCTGTTCCGGTTGTGGCGTTTTGCCAGGCCGTACAAGATGCAGCTGCTGCTGGGCTTCTTCCTGACGCTGACCTCGACCGCGGCGCTGATG
>JACCDT010633215.1_pt1 | contig 10836 bp, 6 predicted proteins | sample 7446291 | NCBI WGS metagenome assembly JACCDT01 (sample SAMN15323446, study PRJNA562643) | freshwater metagenome | isolation source: river surface water | place: USA:Blue River Watershed | collected 2017-08-17 | reverse complement strand
TGTTATGAAAAGTTGAATAAAGTCTATTGATACAACCTTGATTTTCGCCCGGCATCCCGGGACCAGATCCGACCTTTTCAGGCTCTGGTATATCTATAAAATCGAGGTAGTTTTTACAATCGGGCAGTTGATTCAGATTTGAGCCTTATAAATCAAGGTTAAAATCTAAATATCGTCTTTCGGTAGTGAGGGTATATACTGTATATATCCTCAATTTATAATGGTAGCGCATGGAGGGGGAGAGTCAACCCCACAATTATTTTCGGCAACATATGAAATATATGTCAAAAATATTGACAAATAAGCTTTAAATATGCAAAATCACAAAAATGAATAGTCTTGAACAATTAAATAAAGAAGGGGGCACGCCAGAACCGGGGACTCGACTCAATCCGAAAGAATTAGAGAAAGAAATACAAAAAAAGGCCACGGAAGCTGGCGTGCATATAGGCACTAACCAAATCAAAAAAATTGTCGCCCAGTACAACAAAGGTGCCTCTCTTTCGAAAATTTGGGAATTAGTAAATAAAAAAATCGATCACAAGGAAGAGATCCTGCAAAAAGAAACAGAGAAGCAAGAAGCCGAGAGACTAGAAACGGAACAAAAAAAAGAGGAAGACGCCAAGCTTGAACCATGGGAAAGAGAAATAAAGGAAAAACTTGCTACTGGTTGGGGAATCAATGACGAGCGACTTGCAAGCTCAGAAGACTACCCAGATAAAGAACAAGAAGAATACACAGCACGAGAAGAAGTAGATGCTTTTAATAAAAAGGGAGAAATGTTTGACGACTCTGTACCGGAAGCAATGATGAGCCTTGAGAGAGCGAAAGGAATACGGCTGGAAACAAAAAGCGAAGAGGAGCTTTTAGTAAAAAAGAAATTATTGCTGAAAAAAATCAAAATTCAAACAGAAGAACTTCAGAAAACAAGGGCTAACGTAAAAGATCTAGGGAGTGGGCTTATCAGGCACATGGAAAATGCGCTTGGAGAGCTTTATGATCAACTTGCTCAGGTGAAGGAAGAATTGGAGATGGAACAGTCGATCATCTTAGAGAAACTCAGAATGGCAAAAGCGAAAGGAAAAAAAGAGAGATCCGCGACAACTCTAGAAAAAACTTCCCAAAACGAAAATCACGGTTCCAAGTCAGAAACTATTTCAGGAAACAAAGGCATACAAAACATGGAGACCGTAGAAGATACGGATTCTGAATTAGAAGAATACTTAAAAGCGCAAGGTGCTGAATCAGAAAACGCCGTTGGTCTTCCGAAAAAGAATCCTTCTGGGAATTCAGAAGGAGCCACAACCCAAGAAGAGAACTTCGATGCAGATTTTGAAGAGTATTTACGTGAAGCGACCAACAAAGAAGCTGAAACAATGGAAAAGGATTGGAGCGAATACTTATCAGAAAACAAAGAAGGTCAGCTATGATAAAATACTAGTATGAAAACTCCAGATACTATTCCGAATCCCGATACTACCGGAATGCCTGTCCCTCCGATGCTTCCTGAACGCCTTAAAAAGCTTCTTGAGGCTAAAAGCGATCCCACCCTTTCAATTCCTAAACAATTGGCTTTACTTGAAAGTAGGCTTTCGGCAATGCTTACAAAACTTCCTGAAAGCACACATGGTGATGATAAAAAAAGAAAGATCGAGGAAGGGATAAAAGAAGATCAAAAAATAATTGCTCAGTATAAAGGAATACGGCGTTCGGACCCGGAAGAAACCCGTATTCGAACAGATGTCGGTAACACAATCGTAAAAAGAAAAGATAAATATCTAAAAAATATTGCAAGCGGTAAAGCCAGTATAGAAGAATTGGCTGAAATGGAAGCTTTTTATGCTGATCCAATTGCTTTTTTAGCAAGAGAATCAAAAGAAACGTCTACTCATTTAGAGACACAAGGGAAAATCAAAACAGGAACTCTAACACCAGAATTACAAAAATCAATTCTAGATCTAGAAAAAAAAGCAGCTGATCTGGAATATTATAAAAAAACATTCCCAGAACAGTACAAAAAGAACCAGGAAAAACTGCAAAACACCTTTCACTTAAAACTTTCTCAAGTTCAAACAAACAGCGCTGAAAAAAATAAAATAAGATCTTTTGAAGAAATCCTTGAAGATCCGCGAGGTGTCGAGGTTGCGATCCACGATAAAGATAAATTCGATGAAAATGGTGAATACATCGGGGGTGGCTGGGGAAAACCTGATCTAGATGCACAGGGTATTGATCTGCTTTTTGATCTTGTAGGGGTTAAGTACAATCGCTTAACCATAGTGCCAAAAGGGGGTATGCTCACAAATACTGAGCAACTTGAGAGAGCGCAAAAAGAACACGATATTAATTTCCCTGCTGGAGTAGCTGATTATGATACATCAGGGAAAGACGGATTCATCATAGAAGCTGACGGTACAATTATTATAGACCACCATGATCCAAAGCGTCCGAAACGTTTTACATCAGCAACTGAAAAACTGTATCTAGAACTGATGAAAATCAAAAAATATCGGGAAAAACTACAAAAAATAAAAGGCTTGGAGGAGTATATTGAACTGGTGAACAATGTTGATAATTTATCATACTCACTCAAAGAGGTTGATTTTGAAAAACAATGGCCGAAAACATTGTTTGGCGTTTCGCAAAATATTGCAGCAAAAGATGTTTTGGCATTATGCGCAAAAAAAGATGACCTCTATGAACCTTTCACAAAAGAAGAACTAAAAATTCGAGTCAATAAAGGAGAAAACACTCCTAAGGGAGTATCTGTCGCATCTGTTAGTCATAAACAAAAACTCTTAGTGGAACATTCGCTTGAAGGTATTGAAGCAGCAGAGAAAAAAATGCAGGATATGGGAATTGACAACAATCATCCATATTTCAAAAAAATGTTGATCAATTTCGTAGAGAATGGGAAAAATATCATACCCTTAGGTGCCACTGCTGCATATGCGAAAGGCTATGATACATATATTATCATTAGTACGGATAGCGTTTTTGTTTCATCGAAAGAAGACCTCACAGAAACAGAAAAAGAAATTGCCAAAATACTACCGAGCACACTTGTGCGGGGAAATATGATTGTCACTGATCGAGAAAAAAGTAAAGGTAATAAAATTGATCGCGCAGAAATATTTAAAGCCTTAGAGGTTGAAATTGACGCGAATATAGTTGAACAAAAGAAAGAAAAGGAGCGTTTAAAAAAACACAAGGCGGCGCTTGAAAATTTACCGAAACTTCTTACCGAACTCGACACCAGCAGAACAGAAACTGAGAAAATGAAGGAAGCTGCAGCGAGTGCGGTCAATGTTGAGTTTGAAAAAAAAGAAGCACAACTTGCAAAAGAACTTGCGGAGCTTGAACAAGAGCTTAAAGAACTTGAAGCAGCACAAAAATCATCATAATACCGATGTCTACCATTCCCGAAAAACCTTTTCTAAAAGAAGTCCCATTGCCAGTATTTTCAGTACCGGCAGAGTTTGAATCATGGAACAAAGAAGAACAACTAGCTTGGCTTCATGAGAAATCTCAAGAACTTCTCTCTCAAATTGAAGCAGAAGAGGCTTCTCTTGTACTACTTAAAAAAGAACGCACAGAAATCCTTCTGGAGGCAACTGAAGGAGGCATCCATATGACAAGCCGAAGCCATGCTGGACACGTGGGAGAAATAACAGAAATCGGAAGTCCAGATGAGGCGGCAATTGAGCAAGCTAAGAAAGATTTTGAAAAGAATTTCCTCAATTCACTGACATCAGATGAGTTGAAGAAATTCGAAAAGGAGATGGCAGATACACGCGTAAGTGATATTACAGAATTTTTAAAAATAAAATGCAAAGAGTGGTTGTCGGGCGCTAAAGTTAGTAAATCTAGTAGCAAACTTTTGAGAAAAATATTATATGCCACACTTTTAGTTGGAGTAGTAAGTAGCGGGGTAGGGCCAGGCTTTGGTAGCAAACGAGAATTTCCAAAAATAGATACGGAAAATGCAGAAGACAGAGCACGTATAGAATACGAAAAACAAAAGAAAGCTCTCGAAGCAAACATCGACCCAGAAACATTACAAGCACTTGCTGCTTCTCCAGACGCACAAGCAATATATCGCTATACCGCCGGTATTCAGAGAAACGTGATGATCGTAGACAAACGACTTGCCACCAACTTCGTGATCAACAAAGACCACAAGCTCATTGTGGCCACTCCAGTTGGTATGGGGAAAATTAAGGGCAATCAAATAAATCCAGGACTCGGACCCGACTTTCATGCAAAAGGTGGCATTGCTACTACTCCTGCGGGAAGATATATTCTTGGATATGAGGGGATTCCCAAAGCAGATCTTGAAGAACACAATGATCGCTGCATCAGAATTTATTATGAAGCTGCAAGCGAAGGAGAAGAAGCGGCCATGTGGCTCGTGCATACCCCAGACGTAACAGGTGAATACAATACCAGGAGCAAGAAGCTCCAAAGCAAAGACATAAAAGACAATTTCTTTAGCGAAGGATGTATTAATATGTTTGCCGACCTTGCTGATTGGGATGCATATATGGAGGATGCAAATGGTAAGCCTATTTTTGAAGAAGGTGATCTCCTTTTTATTATTCCTGACGATCCTAAGACAGTCGTAGACCCACGCACTGGGGAAGTACTCCCTCGCGCTGCATTTAAAGCGCCATTTCCAAACCCCGATGACTATCTCTTGGAATATTGACAAAAGACGAATATCCTGATACAATACTTACGAACATTTTGAAAAGTTGAAGAGAGTACTTACGGCATAAGGATTTCCTTACGTCATAAGTACTCTCTTTCGATTTTGGAAAGAAGAGTAAAAACATTCTTTTTAACCCAAAAAACTTTTCAGCATGAAAACAAAAACGATTCTTTCCATCTTAAGTGCAGTTTTTTTATTTACTTTGACGTCCTGCGACAGCCAATGGCATTGGCCATGGACTAAACTGGATACAGGGATCACTGCCACACCTGCGCCGGTAACTAATCCGACGCCTGTATTGCCGGCAGCACCCACAACACCTGGGAAAAAGTCAGTACCCGTAGTCGCAGGACCTTCGAACTTCTGGTTTTGGAATACCTCGGAAGGTAGAGATTCCGTTCCTGGAATTTTAACAATAATCCGGGATGCAAAAGACACCACACGCTATACCTTTAAGGTGGAGCGGATGGGGGAAGGAGTTGATGCCAGCAGTGAACGCACTGTTTGCAGCCAGCCAAAAGTATTTAAAGCGCCAGGGGAACCATCCACTAACGGCATCCAGCCGAGTGGGATGGTGACCAACCTGTGGATGTACGCTGATGGACCAATTGTATTGTCAACAACATCAATTACAGCAACCACAAATGCTCCCCAACTTCCTCGCATTCTCAAAATCATTAAGGAGAATTTAAAGGAATCAGTGGCGTGGAGCTCTGACAACAGAGCATCACGATAATAAATACTGTAGCCGCAGTAAAAAGGACCGATTCGCATAACTGAATCGGTCCTTTTCAATTTAATACTTCTTTTTTTCGTTAAATAGTTCTAAAATAGGAATAGTAATTTCAATATTATAAACAATATTGACAGTTTTTAATTTTTATAGTAGAATACAATTGTAAATGGACGAGCTTGAAAAAATAAATAAAGCTATAGACGCAAAGGAGGAAAATATTGCTTCGTTAAAAAACGTTGCAAATACATTACTTGATCTTACTCAAAAGGTGACCAACGGCCCTGCCACTTCTTCAACTACAAATACCGTAGAAAATCTTGGACAAAAAAGTGTAGCTGAGATGATAGGCTTTGATCCAGCGCCAGGAAAACATACCGCAGAAGCAAGAACAGAAGCGATTAAAAAGCTTGATGTATTGATCGAAGAGCAAAATCAAGCTATTTCTTCAAGTGAAGAGCGAATCAAAGCTATCAAAGCCGAGCTGGCGAAACGCCGACTGGCGGAATTGAGACAAACAAAAAAAATAAGTAAGACTAGCCACATGGATCCATTAGCAGAAGAGCAGGAGTCGGATCCGGAATTCGAAGAAAATTTAAAAAATACAGAATTAGAAGGCTATAGCAATAGTATTGTTCAAACTGAAGCCTCGAGCATAGCCACTCCTGTAACACCAACAATAGAACCTGCCCAAAACAATGATACGCTAGAGATTGCCGATACTGTAGTACAAATAAATACACCAAAAGCAGAGACACAAATCTCGGAGAAGGAAAAGGCCGATTTTGAACTTGCAAATCAAGCGGAAGCAAATAAATTTGAAGTTCCCGAAGAAGGCGCTGGGATTTTCGGAGCGACGATAGCAGACAAGATCGACTTTAGAAAAATAAATAAAGCAGAAGGAAAAAAAATTGATCTTTCAGAAGAACGCGAGTCGGACCCGGAGTTTGAAATAAGACTACAAGAAGCTACGTCACTCCAAGGAGAAATAGATGTGATGACTTGGAATCCTGCTACATCAGCTAATGAAAAGAGAATTGATAAGGAAATCGGAAATGCTTTGACCTTTGAAGAGGCGGCCGCTTTAGAAAAGCAATTCGCAAAGGAAAATAAAGAGAAGAAAACCGATAGACTTTCCTGGCTCAAAAATAAAGTGGTTGATGCTTTTTCTGGAGTAAAGATAGGTAAAGACTTAAAACCAACCGTCGAAAAGCTCGCCCGAAAACTTTTGTTTCGAGGGATTGTCGTGATGAGCCTTGTAAGTACAACACCTACTTTTAGCGGAAGCTCTTTTGATAAAACTGATAGCAACGCTATAGAAAAACTCGTACTCGATCCTTCTCTTATAAACCCAGAAAAATATGCGCCTGATGCCAAGCTTTACAAAGAACTTTCCAAGAATGGCAAACAGGTCTACATGTTTCGCCAATCAAAAATGGCACATGGCGACAAGGAGTACAGTAAGCCGTATGTTATTGCTGACAAACCTTCCGCAACTTGTTTTGTTCTTGATGCTAACAATAAACTTGTCGCATCTTTCCCAATGATCACGGGAGCAGTCTCCGGAGAAGCGCCAAATATAAAAACTGATGTGACTACTGCCAAACCAGGGCCATATGCCACAACTCCCATGGGAAGTTATTTTCTTACGAAAAAAAATATATACCCACCCAACGCTCAAGAATATGAGGGTAGGATATTTAGAGTTGTTGATCCAACAGGTACTCTTATGAATGCCGGGGAAGCTCTGCATGAAACATACCCAGGTGAACTCAAAAAACGAACAGCTGCTTATAAAACTTCTACACCAGAGGATAATAAAATGTCGTGGGGTTGTATCAATATTTCCCAAGAAAATTTTGATAAATATCTGGATGCCACACTCAATAATGCCCATGAGGATTATGGATTATACATTCTCCCCGATGATCCCGAAACACCTTTTAGCCCAGCATTTTAATAAACTGATACAATACTAGTTAATACAATCATATTAAATCCCATGGAAAAAGCTGAACTAAAAAAAATAAAAGGAATGTCTACAGATGTACTTGAGCAGATGCTTTTGGAAGAGGAAGCAAAAATGAAAGAAGCCACCACCACTAAGGGCGAAGCTGAAAAATTAAAAAAAGATCTAGAGGGGAAGCAAGCACAGGAAAAGATTGCGGAAAGGATCAAAGAACTTAAAGAAGCGGAGCTCACTCTTGCCGCCACAAAGAAAGAGGAGCTTGAGAAAGCAAAAACAGCTGTAAAAAACAAGACTGAAAAGGAGATTCAAGAAAAAATACAAAAGGAGGCTGAGAAAATAAAAGTACCAGAGTATAAAGACAAGATCGGCACCGTTATCACGTATAAAAATGAGAAAGGTGAGTGGGTTGCTGAGACAGATTGGGTGGTAGACAGCATTCAAGATCCGGAAGATATTGATAAAAACATGGTGCGTCTCACCAGAGGATTGGGTGATGAAGAAACGTCAAGAAATGTATCCTTTGAAGATTTGAGAACATTCGACAGAAACATCGAGGACAAGCTTGCGGATACGAAATATAAAATTTCCACAATTAAGCAACCTGAGGTCATTGTGGATTCAGAAAAAGAAGAGGAAAAAAAGAAGTCTCCTACAAAACCCACCCTAAAGGAAGTTCAAGAGCGTCGAGAAGCTCGCTATTCAGCCAGTGAAAAAGATATTCTTGACAAACAAGAAAAAGCTGAAGAAGCGCTCGAAAAAATTCGTACGGACTTTGCGCCACTTTATCAGGAAGCAAAAAAGAAAAACAGTCTCTGGGGCAAGATGAAACGGTTTTCCGGAAAAGATGCATTTTCAAAAGAACATAATGATGCATCCGATAAATATGCCTCATCGATTGAGGGATATAAAAAGATACTTGAGAGTAAAGTTGAGGAGCGTATCCGGGAAGGAAAAGTAAAACCTGAAAACGTGGGGGCTTTGTTGGCGCGCTACAGAAGTCTTGTTATTTTCCCTGCCTTAGTATCAAGCGAAAATGAAAAATTACAAGCAATAGAACGAGAAAATAATTCACAGATACAAAAAGCCTGGAACTGGTATACCGGTCTAAATCCTTGGGCACGCCGTGGTATTGCTTTTGCCGCAAGTACTGGTGTTATTGCTGGATTGGGAGCTATCGGCGTCGGAGGAGGAATTGCTGGGGTTGGAGCAATGGGAGTGCGAGCTGCACGAACTGCCCTCAGCGGTGTAACAGGTACAGGATTCACAATGCTCGTGCGCGAATTTGGAAAAACCAAAGTGGGACAAAGAATTGACGATACGTATAGCGGTTTATTTTTTAATGAGAAAAAAGCCGAAGCAGCAGAGAAAGACTTACGGGAAAGCTTTCGAGCTGCAAGTCTGACCGTTGCAGAAATGCAAAAAAACTTCGGAAAAATCCAATCCAAGGAACGAACAGGAAAAGATTTGCAAGTTGTTGGTAAAGCAGCACTTTTCATGGGTGCTTCACTTGGTATTTCAACTGGTATCGGTATAGGATTTGAAAAAAGTGGTCTCTATGATCGAGTAGGCATGAGCGGACATCAACAGGAAGTAAAAGCCAAAGCTGAAATAATAGAAGAACCGGTCAAAAGTAAAAGTTGGTTTGATAAATTAAAATTTTGGGAAAAAGAGTATAAAAATCCTGCTGAAATCCTAAAAGAACATGGCCAAGGTCAGGCTGCTACGGAAAAAATATTATTCCGTCCGGCTGGAGAGTATCCGAAAGTAGGTATGGAACCAGGCGGTCTATCTCCGGAACAGATCGATTCACAAGACAAATATGGATTTGATAAAGGATTCACTGATATAAAACAAGTACCCCGTATTGATCCGGAAAAATATCAGGAATGGTTGAAAACTCATCCAAACGGATTTGAGGCGGATTACCAAAAAGACCAACTCGCATCTGAAGCGAGCAGCCCAACAACACCCGAGAGTCAAGCAACACCTGAGGACGCAAAAATCGCCGAGCTTGCCAAAGAAGGACTTTCGGGACATGAAATAAAAACCCAAATGCATTTGGTGCTAGGAGAAAACGGCGTTTCGCAATACGGACAACATGCGCTTCAAGCAATAGCGCTCGATGGCATGGCACTTCCTGATAGCGGCCCAGAACCTTCCGACATAGACGAAAGTATAAATATTGCCAACAATATGGATCGGCTCGGACATGGGCACGACGTAGCGGGATTTAAGGCAGCTGATTATAAAGATGTATTCAAGGTAGATTGGAAAACAGGACAGATTGATATTATGAAGCCTGAGGAATTCAACGAACTTCGCAGTGAACTTATCAAACATGCAGGAGCGATTGATCTTAAGGAGGTAGAAAAATTTTCACAGCTTCAAAGCGAAGAAACAATACTCAAAATAGTACACGCCGACGGTATGCATGAAGTTGTTGATGCAGATGGCAATACGATAGAGACTGGGGTCGAGGGTCATCCAGACGTGACGGCGGAAGAGATCCATGACATGCATGAGAGTAGAAGCGCCATCCCAGAAAAAAATGGAGCAAGTCCTGAAACAGAATCTACCAAAAGCGAAAACCTCGCGACAGGCGGACCACGAGACCAAGAGGTGATTGCTAAAATGCCGACCGTAAATGATAAATATCTTTCCCAAACATCAACTGGAACGCCGAAAAATCCTCCTTCGCAAATCTTTGATCAACCACTTACGACAGGAAACGCTGTGCCTTTGAATGCCGCAGCGCAGCAACTGGAATCTCTCATCAATGCCGGGAAAAATATTCCGCCAGTATCAGCGATGAATACGGAAAGTATAAATGCCATGAAAGATATCATCCACAGCAATTCACTCTCAGCAAGCGAAGTCCATGCACTCGTTGAAAGTAAATCAATTCCATTTACCGCTTTACCAGAAGCAGACCAGGCACGCGTCCTTGATCTTGCTATCAAAGGTGAGATAGAAGCTTTTCATAATAAAATTACGACCCAATCGACAGCTGATGATTGGGAAAGACTCTTAAAAACAAACATCAAAACAGCGATTGAAGATCCGAAAGCGACCGATGCTATCGGGATCTCTTCAGCACAAAATCCTGATGGAGAATCTTCTCTTATGGGAATGATCAAGTCAGCATTCGGCGGCAAACAAGGACTCTTAGACTATAGTACACAAAGACCTTCATACACGCTTCTTGATGCACTTCGAATGATTGAGGAGAAAAAACTCAATCCAAGTGCGACGCTTCACTAATAATTTGGTAAAAAAATATAACGTAGTAGAATAATATATATATATGGACCCACAACTACAAAAACAAATCATTGACGCACTCGGTATCAGCGCACTTCCAGAAGAAAAGCGCGAAGAAGTACTGATGCGGGTCGGAAGTATTATTTTCCAAGAAGTCATGGC
>JACCDT011550963.1_pt1 | contig 10837 bp, 10 predicted proteins | sample 7446291 | NCBI WGS metagenome assembly JACCDT01 (sample SAMN15323446, study PRJNA562643) | freshwater metagenome | isolation source: river surface water | place: USA:Blue River Watershed | collected 2017-08-17 | reverse complement strand
GTTCATTCCGGTGGTATTGAAGGACCGCACCTGGCCGAACAACGTCACCACCAAAGCACCGTTGTGGTGCTCAGTCGACCTTCGCGACGGCAACCAAGCGCTCATCGACCCGATGGACCCAGAGCGCAAGCTGCGCATGTTCAACACACTCGTGAAAATGGGCTTCAAGGAAATTGAAGTTGGATTCCCTTCTGCATCACAACCTGATTTTGATTTCGTTCGTTTGCTCATTGAACAAGATCTCATTCCTGACGATGTCACTATTCAAGTGTTGGTGCAATGCCGCGAAGATTTGTTGAAGCGCACGTACGAATGCTTGAAGGGTGCAAAGCGCGCCATCGTGCATTTCTATAACTCCACTAATCCACTACAGCGTCGTGTGGTGTTCGGACTCGACAAGCAGGGTGTTATCGACATTGCTGTGAAGGCAGCAAAGTTGTGCAAGGAAATGGAACCTCTGCTTCCTGGAACTGACGTGCGCTACGAGTATTCGCCAGAAAGTTTCACGCTGACCGAGCCAGAGTTTGCAATTGAAATCTGTGAGGCAGTGATGGCGGTTATTCAGCCAACTACAACCAAGAAACTCATCTTGAACTTGCCTGCAACTGTTGAGTGCTACACGCCAAACGTGTACGGCGACGTCATTGAATGGTTCATCCGCACCATCGCCAAGCGCGACACGGTCATCATTTCATTGCACCCACACAACGACCGAGGATGCGCAGTTGCTGCTGCAGAGTTTGGAGTTATGGCAGGTGCCGATCGCGTTGAAGGAACATTGTTTGGCAACGGTGAGCGCACCGGAAACGTCGACCTCATTACGTTGGCAATGAACTTGTTCGTGAATGGTGTCGACCCAGAGCTCGATATCACCGACATTGACGCATTGCGTCGCGACGCCGAGTATTGCAATCGCCTTCCAGTTCCCGAGCGCCAGCCATACGTTGGCGACTTGGTGTACACCGCGTTTTCAGGCAGTCACCAAGACGCAATCAAAAAAGGTTTCGAAGCTCTTTCCGACAATTACGACCAGTGGGGTGTTCCCTACTTGCCGCTTGACCCAAAGCATGTTGGCCGTTCATACGAATCAGTCGTTCGTGTAAACAGCCAGTCGGGCAAGGGCGGTGTTGCCTACATCATGAAGGCAGAGCATGGCTACGACCTGCCACGTCGCTTGCAAATTGAGTTCTCTCAGAACATTCAGCACATCACTGAAGATTCGGGAACTGAAATCAGCCCCGCAATGTTGTGGGATGCGTTCAGACTCGAATACCTCCCTGAAGTTCCTACCTACAACTTGATTAGCCATGAACTGAAGAGTGAATCGGTCACTGGCCATACCGAGATCACCGCACAAATCGACATCAATGGAACCCGACAAACGTTCATGGGTAAAGGCAACGGGCCGATTGATGCGTTTGTTCATGCCATCCGCGGTCAGTTCAGCGGGCATCTCGACGTGAAGGACTACACCGAGCACGCGCTTGGTCAGGGTTCACAAGCCACTGCAGTTGCCTATGTAGAAACGGGCGACGACAGCGGCCACAATCGTTGGGGCGTGGGCATCGACCCAAACACCATCACCGCATCACTTCGTGCGGTGCTGAGCGCGTTCCAACGCCATGAGGCAACTCGCAAACATAAATAGTCCTTCAACTACTGTTGAGGCATGCGCGTAACCGTAGATTTCGACATGTGCGCATCAACAGGTGGATGCGTACATCAGGCTCCAACGGTATTCGAAATTCGCGACGACGGAATGCTGTACATCCTTCAAGAAGAACCGAGTGAAGAACTTCGCGCGCAAGTGACTGCAGCCGAAGAACTCTGCCCCACCGGCGCAATTGTGATTGTTGGCTGAACCCAAACATGTCGTTCTATTCAAAACTTAATGCTGCATGGGCGAAAACGAATTCTGCACTGTGCGTTGGACTCGACCCCGACATCAACAAACTTCCTGCGCAACTCAAGCACGACCCCCTCGGTATTCAGAAGTTTTGTATTGACATTGTTGATGCAACAGCCGACACCGTGTGTGCATTCAAACCACAAATTGCCTACTTCGCTGCTGTTGGCGCCGAAGCGCAACTACAAGCAGTGTGCGACCACATTCGTACGCAATACCCGCACGTCGTGCTCATCCTGGATGCCAAGCGTGGCGACATTGGCGACACCGCTGCGCTGTACGCGCGTGAGGCATTCGAGCGTTACCAAGCCGACGCAGTGACGGTTAATCCGTATCTAGGCACAGATTCACTCATTCCATTTCTGCAAACTCCGGGCAAGGGAACCATCGTGTTGTGTCGCACCTCAAACAGCGGCAGTGGCGAGTTTCAATCGAAGATGGTGAATGGAACTTCGTTATACAAACATGTTGCAATTGCTGCAGCTTCAAAGTGGCGCGACATTGGCGACACCGCATTGGTCATGGGCGCTACCTACCCACAAGCACTTGCAGAAGTTCGAGGAATCGTTGGCGACATGCCATTCCTTGTTCCCGGAATTGGTGCACGAGGTGGAGACATCGTTTCTGCCTTGCGCGCGGGACGCTACGAAGAAGGAACTGGCCTCATCATCAACTCGTCACGCGCAGTGTTGTATGCCAGCAATGGCGAAGACTTCGCGCAGGCAAGTCGTGCTGTTGCAATTGACACACGAGATGCAATTCGCGCTGCAAACAACTAGCCTGCCTCACGTGCCAAACCCTTTTCTCTCGCCTGAATGGATCGCCGAAGCGCGTCTCATTCGTGCCAAATTTGAGGGTCAGGCGCCAAAGATTCCAGTGTCCATTCGCATGAATCAAGTGGTGAAGAACGTGCCCTTTGGTGATGGCGTTATTCACAGTCACATCGACACATCTTCGGGCGACCTGGTCATGGACTTGGGTCATCTCGAATCGCCAGATCTCACTGTCACCACCGATTATGCAACTGCCCGTGCAATTTTTCTTGAGCAAGACCCTCAAGCAGGTATGCAGGCATTTTTGTCAGGCAAAGTAAAAGTTGAAGGCGACATGACAAAGATGATGCAGATGCAAATTGCCATGCCAAAAGACGACCTGGCAGAAAAAGTTGCGGCCGAAATTATGGCCATCACGTCAACGCTTTAGTTTTCGGTTGAACGAACCAAACTTGCAGTAATGATTGCCGCAATAGTGGCAGCTACTCCAATGAGCAATCCATAGGAATAACTGATTACTTTCCCACTGCTTTCCGTAATGTCATGCACAGCAATCATGAGTGCACCGCCAAGCACTGCACCCATTTGCGACATCAGTTGCTGCATCGCGCTCGCAACGCCCATGTCGCTCTCTTTCACCGAGGCAGCAAGCAGTGCGGTCAACGATGGCGCTGCAATTCCCATACCGAAACCAGTTAATGACAGCCCAAGAATCACTTTCCAATCGCTGTTTGGAGACTGCACTGAAATAAGTGCGACCATGGCGAGAAGAATCATCAACGCACCGAGCATTCCCGTTTTTCTCTCACCTAACTTGCCAACGAAATATCCGGCGAATGGAGCAATCAACGAAAACGTCAATGGTCGTGAAATCACTAACCAACCAATGTGAGATGGCGAATAATCCAATGCGTTTTCCAGCATTTGTGGCACTAAAAGGAAACTGCCCATGTACGCCATGTTCATGAGTCCTTGTGTAACTACCGGAAATGCAACGTTGCGAGTTTTCAACCACTTCACAGGCATCAGCGGATCGGTTGCCACCGTTTCAACTCGATAGAACAACAACAAGGCACAGATTCCAGCAATTCCTGCACCGAGCGTTTGCGGACTTGTCCAACCCCACGAGTTACCTCGGTTAATGGTGAGCAAGATAAGAACCGCACCAGCACCAAGCGTGAGTGAACCCTTCACATCAAATCGCACATTGTCGCGCCGATCGGTTTCTGGCAACAGTCGCCATGAAACCAATGCGCCAAGCAAACTCAGCGGAGCCTGAATCATGAAGATGACGCGCCAACCAAACATTTCAACGAGCGGCGCTCCTGCAACAACACCAATCACCGGAGCACCAGCAGTAACAAAACTCCAGTAACCAAGTGGTCGAACACGCTCATCGGCACTAAACATTCGGTTGATGTATGCCATTGCTGCAGGTCCTGTTGCCGAACCAGATGCCGCACTGAGCGTACGAAAACCAATAAGCGACATGTCATTCCATGCGAATGCGCTTGCTAATGAAAACACGCCCGCGCCAACAAGCCCATACACGAACACACGCTTGTGACCCCATAGGTCTCCTGCTTTGCCAAATGCAGGTCCCACTACTCCGAATGCAAGAAGCGGTGCAGTGATTGTCCAGCTCATGATGGTTACTGTGCTGCCCAAATCGTCGGCAACGGTTTTCAACGAAACCACTAACAATGTGATGGTGAAGCTCACCGTGAACACACTGGCAAGCAACACACCGAGAGTGGCTTTGCGGTGAGTTAAACCAACACGCTTCTTAATTCGATGTTTGAGTAAGGCCGACCACGGAATTACTGAAATTTCGTCAACACCACCGGAGTCAATTACTCCGGGTTCATTATGTGCAGAAGGCGGAAGATGTTCGTCGCGTTGCACGCATTACACCGTACTTGCGTGACCCACTGCAAAATGAGGTTCAGATGCGTTTATTGATTAAGGAAAGACAAGATCAACGGTTGCGCCACGAGGCACCATGGCATTATTTTTCACTGATTTCCCAGCAATTAGGGCTTGTTTCAGCTTGCCGCTTTGATTACCTGTGACGCTTCCCACAACGAATCCGGCTTCTTGCAGGCGACTTTGCACGGTGTCAATGCGATTTCCCACGAGGTACGGAAGTTTCACAAGGTCTGGACCAAGTGAAATCGAATATGCAATTCCGGTTTCACGCGCAACTTTTTCACCAGGCACAGGTGACTGTGCACCAATTAAGCCCTTGTCTGCGCCGTTGCTCTTTGCTGCTGGCGTTTCGATCAGAGTTAATCCCAAATCGGCGACGAGCTTTTGTGCGTCTTCAAGTTTGAGTCCAACAATGGTTGGAACCTCACGTAATTCAGGGCCAACTGACACCAACAAGTCAATTGCGGTGCCTTTCAACAATTGATCTCCCGGATTCAAACCTGGTTGTTCAGGAACATTCCAACCAATTGCTATTCCAGCAGGAACATCTTCGCTATTGGTATCGCGTGCAGTAACTGCAAGACCAAGTGCAGTGAGCTGATCAAAAGCAGCTTGCGAATCTGCACCAGAAATATCGGGCAATGTTGCAAATGTTGGTCCTTCAGAAACCACGATGGTCAGCGTTTGACCTTCCTTCAACTTTTCTCCTTCAGCAGGTTCAGTTCGAACGACTGATCCTGCTGGAATTTCATCATTGCGTTCAGAGGTAACAATGATTGTCCAGCCATTTGAAGCGATCAAATTGCGTGCTTCGCCTTCAATAATTCCGGCTAGCGGCGGAATGGTGTGCGCTTGTTTCACGACAACACGGAAACCAACCACGCCTGCAACCAATAATGCGATAACAGCGCCAATGACCCACAGGCGCTTATGTCGGCGTACTTCACCTTCGGAAGCGACAACGATTGGTTCGTCTTGTGTGCCGTCTTTAATTCTCAACATTGATCCTGATGCATCTGCTGCAGCAGCAATGGGGACCGTGACGTCTTGTGTCTCGTCAACTTTTGGACGTGCAATCTCGCCCGTGTGCTCTGCTTCTTTTTGTTCAATAACTTCAGCAAACGAACTTGCAGCAAGAGGTTCAATAGGTGTTGGCAGTGGCATCTTTTCTGCAATGCCAGCCAATGCTTTTCCAAAATCTAAAGCGGTGTATCGCTCTGTGGAATCTGGTCGTCCAGCGCGCTCGAGTGGAGCAGCAATTGGGCCAAGATCTGCAGAAACAGGAAGCAGCTTCCCAACACGATTAGAAAGCGTGATTGCCGCGGTGTCTCCACTGAAAGGCAACGTGCCAGTAATTGACTCTAGAAGTGTTGTTGCTAGTGAATACACGTCACTTTGCGCACTGGGTTGTTCGCCCGTCGCAACTTCTGGTGCGGCATAGTTTGCTTGCTCAATACTCATCTTCTCAGCAATAACTATGCGCTTCAGTCCGAGACCAGCTAAACGAACTCGACCGTCGTCACCAATAAAGATGTTTGCTGGACGCACATCTCCGTGCACCCAACCCTTGCCGTGAATGAAATGCAATGCCCGACACACGTCTAAGCCCGCTACCAGAGCCTGCGATGGGGTTAACCGGCGACCACGATCCAGAATTTGGCGCAATGTTCCACCGCTGTAGCTTTCCAAAACTGTGAACACGTACAGGGTGCCAGCAATGGTCTCTGTGCCCCAGTCCTCTATCGAAGCAAGCGAAGCATGCGAGAGTCCAGCGAGCATCTGTGTTTGTCGCTTAAACACCTCTACGCCATCTGATGCGGTAAGTACACCTGACTCCAGGTCGACCAACGCCTCGGCTGGTGAGAGCCGCAATACCAACTTTTTGCGCGAGCGAATGTCAGTGGCTTCGAATACGTCCGAATTACCAGATCCTCCGCCAAGCGGTGCATCTATGCGGTATCGGTGCGCGAGAACTGCGCCAATCATCGAATCTGTACCTGCCATGTGTGAACTAAATCTAGTCGCTTTACTCTCCGCATGAATAACGGATAGCCCTATAAATAGGCGAGAATAGAGGTCATGAAGCTTGATCCAAAACTTTTGTTGGCCAGTATGGGTATTTCAGCGGGTCTCGTTCTGTTTGTTACAGGTTTGAATACTGGTTTGACTGGTCGTGATGCAACGAATTTGCCAGATGCAATTGAAAATATTTCTCCAGGGCAAGGTGAACGAGTACTTCGACAATCACAAATCATTGTTGACTTCATTGATGGCTATGAGGCGACAATGTTCATTGACGGAATTGAACTTCCTACTACCCGTCTAGATGAATTGATTTCAGGTGGTGCGGCTCCAGAGCCGGGTGCTCAGATTGACTTGCCGCCAACTGCAATTTATGACCCAGGCAACTTCACCATCAGCTATTTACCGCAAGAAGGCGCTCCTATTGAAGAACTAAAGCAGGGTGAGCACACGGGAAAAGTCCGATATTGGCTCATCGGCCAAGGTGAAAACAAAGCTCGCGTGTATACCTGGAAGTTCTATACCGACTAACTAACAATTGCGCGGTATTCACTGGCCGTTAACAGGCCTTCAAGGGTTTCGTCATACGACATTTGCACTTCATACAACCAACCTGCGCCATACGGATCGGAGTTCACCAAACCAGGTTCTGCTGCAAGTGATTCATTCACCAACACCACACTTCCACTAATCGGTGAATAGATGTCGCTCACACTCTTACTGCTTTCAACCTCAACCACAGTTGCACCAGACTGCACTGACTGACCAACAGTTGGCAGTTGAACGTGCACAATGTTGCCCAATGCATCTTGTGCAAGATCGGTGATTCCAATTCGCGCAGATTCACCATCAATCAGCACCCATTCGTGTTGTCGGGTGTAGCGCAAACCATCAGGAATGTTCACGCCCTCAACTTAGCCAAACGCACGAACTCCACGCACCTTAAACGTGCGATTTGGGGGTTGTCTGTTGGCTGACAACGTTTGCACCCGATCAAACTGTTGACCGTCGTTGAAATACTGCGTCCACGCTTCTGTGCCGTTGTAGTCAGACGATGTCCAGTAGTACCCAATGTCAAAACCACCAACGGGCGTTGGTTCACGGTTGACTCGATTTTGTGCGAGCACTCGCCAAACAATGTTCAATTCATCTGCTGAAGGCAAAAACCAATCGGTTAATCCGTTACATGCCTGCGAGCGCACTAATGCTGCTGCATGAACTTTTTCTGCACCATATCGCTTCACAATCAGATCAGTATTTGCTCTGCCTGTTCCCACTGCTTTTGCCCGAACACGATCAATTTGCAATGCATGAATTCCTTGTACGCCGCCTGCTGGCTTGAATGGCACTCCAGCAATTTCGCAACTGGCTGGAGCTGCTTCCAAATATCTGCCCCACGGCTGCGTTGAACCAGCGTCGTAAAACACCACTCCACCACCCGGACCAATGTCGCCTACCGAGCAACTCAGACCTGCCGAACACTGAGCATTTTGTCGAACCGAGGTGACAACAGTTGGTGGTGGTGGTGGATTTCCTACACCAGCAGGAAATGCGCGCACCGCTACAACACCAAATCTTTGTGAAGCAAATGATCCTTCGTGGTACGGACTCATCGTGAGATCTTTATTTCCAGACAGTCCCCTAATGATTCCGTTCGCATCGGTGAATTTCGTGCCGTCTTGAAACTGCTGATACCAAGCAAACGTTGCGCTCTGTTCCGACGATGTCCAGATGACACCGCGATAGAAACGGCCAGGACCACCCAACTTCCAATAGTTGTACAAGGCATCGAGTTCGTCGGCCGATGGAATACTCCAACCGCTACGAATTTTCCCTGCAATGCTTGAAGTTCCGAATTTCGACAACATGAGTTGCGTATTCTTTGCGCCCATGCCAATTTGCATTGAACGCAGCCGCAACATTGATGCAGAAAGGCCGTCTTGGCCGTCTACATACAAGGACTCGCGAGGTCCCCAATTAGATCCAAATGCTTTGGGTTCCATTCGCGCTTCAAGGAAACGTCCCCACCACTGCTGTGAGCCTGCGTCGTAAAACACCACTCCACCGCCTGGGCCGACCATTCCTACAGCACAACCTTCACCGGTTTCCTTACATGTTCGTGAAGCTTGAGTGGCCTGCGCAGGTTGAGCGATTCCAATCAGCCCAGCAACTACCAGAAACATGACAATTACCAATCGGCGCATGCACTCACCGTAATTCACAGAAATCTAATTTCTATCTAACACAAGTTAAATGGCGGGTAAGGAAAGCGTGAAGGTGGAGCCGACTCCAACTTCAGACGTCACGCTGGCGTCGCCTCCGTGCAACACCGCAATGTGACGCACAATTGCTAAACCAAGTCCAGTTCCACCCGTTCCACGACTGCGAGCGTCATCAACTCGATAGAAACGCTCAAACACGCGTCCAAGATGTTCCGCTGCAATTCCTGGTCCATTGTCGGAAACCGAAATGAGCATGCGTCCCTCTTCGCGTCGCACCTCCACCTTTACAATTGACCCTTGATCGCTGTACTTCACTGCGTTGTCAATCAGATTTCCCACGGCAGACACCAACTGTGCTCTGTCGCCAATAACCGACATATCGGGATTGTCTTCAACCACGATCATCACCGATTTCGCCAGCGCAGCGCTGCGAATTCTGCCAACCGCCTCATCAATTACCCGCGCAGTATGTATTGATTCGCGCTTCGAAAGGCCGTCAAATTCAATTCGAGCAAGATCAAGCAAGTCATTCACCGTTTCATTCAGGCGAGTGACTTCATTGAAAATGATTTCTGCCAATCGCGCAGATTCCGACTCACCCATTTCAGCAATCAAATTTTCTGCCATCAGTGAAATTGCGCCAATTGGAGTGCGCAGTTCATGACTGATATTTGCTACAAAGTCGGTTCGAACCCGGTCAATCATCAGGCGTTGCGTAATGTCTTCAACGATTGCGGCCGCGCCGCCATCAGTAAGAGCAACCGTGGCAATCTCAATAGTGCGAACTACGTCCTCGCCAAATTCAAGTTCTGTTTGACCAAACGTGCCGTTGAGTGCATCTCTCAGCAGCCCTTCTAATCTTTCAACAAACAACATGTGGTCATCTGACTGCGGTGTAAACAGGCTGTCCACAGCATTGTTGGTCCACATACTTGAACCATCGCTCGACATCACTACAACGCCCAGTGGCAGAGCTTCCATGGTTGCGCTTATTCGCGCCAGTGATTGAAAATCTTCCTCGGCTAGCTGGTGAACAGGCGCTACTGGCTCAGTGTCCCTTCGCTTCAGCCAAGCCATCTCATCCTCGCTTAGGCGGCAACACCAGTTTGTAAACAGCCAGGGTCAGTTCTGACCACTCATCTAGGTCGTCGCGATCCAGTTTGCTATCCAAGTCTCGAAAGATTCGGCCAAGTGAAACACCCTGAATGAGTACAGCCATTTCGCGCGCAGACAAGTCGGTGCGTACATTGCCAAGTTTTTGCTGCACTGATAATGCCTCGGCCAAAGCTGAATTCAATCGTGTTTGAGCTTCAACAATTCGGGACATGAATTCAGGTCGATGCCTTGTTGCCGACAACACATCTAGACGATTCCATCGAACTGTATGTGGGATGCGAGCAAGAGCCTGCACTAATGGAGGCAATACTGCTTCAAGTTGTTCACGTGTCTTTACATCTTCAAACACCGAAATCGCTTGTGCGATGTTGCGATTGGTATCTGTTGTAAACAGTTCTACATATGCCGCCCCAACAAGACCATCACGGTCGCCGAAATGCAAGTACAACGAACTCTTCGAAATACCTGTTTTCTCGATGACATCCTCAATGCGAAAGCCTGATTCACCATTCTTGAGTAGCAATTCAATGGTTACTGCAATGACCTCACCAAGGTCTGGTGTTTTGCGCGGAGCGCGCTTTCGCACTTCCTTCTTTTTCGCCACACCGTCAGGTTATCTAGGCCGCACCGTTTGGAACTTGGCCTATCAATACAACTGGGATTGAGAAAGAAACCGTCTTTCCATCAACAGCAACCAGACGAATTTGCAGGGTGTGAGGGCCGTCTTCTGGCACATCTGGCACTTGGAATTTGCTCCTCAACGTACCGTCGTCATTTGTTGTGGCGTTGCCCAGCAGCACTGGGTCCGAGAACAACCATGCGTTCATAGATTCATTCTTGGCATAACCGTTTGCATTAATCGTGATTCC
>JACCDT010730187.1_pt1 | contig 10837 bp, 11 predicted proteins | sample 7446291 | NCBI WGS metagenome assembly JACCDT01 (sample SAMN15323446, study PRJNA562643) | freshwater metagenome | isolation source: river surface water | place: USA:Blue River Watershed | collected 2017-08-17 | reverse complement strand
CATTTTGGTTGCGGTCGTAGTCGTAGTATCCTGCATCGACAGTTCTATGAACAGAGCGAGGCGCAATGAAAGGCGCAACGAAATACCGCCTCCAGGTTTTGTTGTAGTCTCATCGATGTAACGACACTTAACCAGTATAAAAAGACGCGCGTAAGTAAAAAACAAATGCAAAATGTTTTATTCGTCTGCCAGACATGCGGAAAGGATTTGGCCGAGGCAACGTTTTGCGGCATTGGTATTCGAGGCAAGCTGACGATTGAAATCCTGCAACAAAGCACGCAGTTCCATTATATTCCTTGTTATGCTAATTCGAACTCAGAGCTCGAGGGCTACATTGTCAAACACGAACCAATTGTGGTCATTTACAATTATCACGACATCACTACACCTTGGATGCAAAATGCAGGCTTGCGTGTACAGTATCCTCACATTACCCATGTCATGATCCATTACGATGTCACGCAACACATGGTGGACTTCTTCCATCCCGGAAACTTCCATGGCTTCCAGTATGTGATTACGGACAATGACACTCTGAACTTGTCATCTACCAGCAACGTCCTGTTGGTTTGTAGGAGCATACCCGAATACATCCATGACGGAGATGCATGCGTTCCTCCCTGTGACATTCCCAAAATTGGGTTCCAAGGATTCGGGTTTCCTCACAAAGGTATTGACAATATTGCGCATAAAGTAGTGGAGGAATTCGACGAAGCCGTCATCCGTCTGCACATTCCCTATTCGATGTTTGGGGATCCGCGTGGTGATCAAGCGAGGAGCAGGGTGGCTGAAGTGCAATCGATCATTTCCTCAAAGCCCAATATTCGAGTGGAGGTATCGCACGACTTTATGAAGGATGAAGACATCGTGAAATGGTTGCACGAGAACGATGTCAACTGCTATTTCTTTGCCCCCTTGGAGAGCTCAGGCATTGCTTCGAGTCCTGATTACGCCATCGCAGCAAAGAAACCGATTGCGATCAAGAGGTCACATATGTTGCGACACTTTTGGAACCTCGACCCATCCATCTCCATAGAAGATCTGCCATTGAAAACCATTATGAACAATGGAATCGCTCCACTGAAACCGATTTATCAGAAGTACAACCGGAGCAACGTGGTGCGTGATTATGATGCCATTTGCAAAAGACTGTCATCGCGCTCTTGAATTTGCTGGACAATCCACTCATAAGTGACTCTCGAAGCCTCTTCCAGGGACACTAGCGGTTGCCAACCGATCAACCGTCTCGCTTTTTCTATGTGGCAGTGGCGGTCTTTGACGCCCGTCGGACCCGGTACGTAGGAGATGGAGAAGTCTTTCTTGGATATCTTGCGAAGCAAATCGAGGTATTCGTTGATGGTAATCAGGCTGTCCGAACCGATGTTTATGACTTCTCGACAATCAGATAGCATCAGCATGCGGATCCCACGGACGCAATCGTTAATGTACAAGAACGTGCGAGTCTGGGTGCCATCTCCTATCACTTCAATGGAGCCCCCATCGGGAGCCATAGCTACCTTTCTAGCTAGTGCGGAATGTGCTTTTTCTTTGCCCCCGCACCAGGTGGAATAGTCTCCCACGATGCTGTGGAAGCGTGCGATGCGAACTTTGAGCCCATACTGTTTTTGAAACTCGGTGTACATCCTTTCCGAAAACAGTTTTTCCCAGCCATACTCGTTATCAGGGAAAGCGGGATAGACATCATCCTCGTAGCAAGAAGCAAAGTCCTTTTCGGCTTGGGGATAGACACATGCGCTGGATGCAAAGAAAAGCTTTTTTGCTCCAAACTTGACACACGATTTCGCAACGTGTGCATTGATCAGTATCGAGTTGCTCATGACATCGGCATTGTGCTTCCCATCGTTTATGTAGGTTGCGCCACCCATGTCAGCGGCGAGTTGATAAACTTCATCAAAAACATGCTCAGTGGGCAATGCAAATGATTTTTCCACCACGGCCACGTTGCGAAGGTCACCCAAGAGAAATTCGTTGGCAACGGAGACACGGAACTCGGGGAGCTTTTGGTCCACTGCTCGAACAAAATAACCGTCTTTCACAAGCGACTCGACGAGGTGTCCGCCGATGAAGCCCCCTGCGCCCAATACCAATGCCCTCTTTTCCACTACTGCTCCTTCTTCCATATCATCATCTAGTAATTTAATTAGGATCGAACCATCGCACATTGTTTCATCCGCACCTTCTGTCCAATAGACTACTTTATTCAACTACACAACAAACGTTTTGCCCGCTTTGTCTCAAGTCTCGCTCAGCAAATCCCACACAGTATGCTCATTTGACTCAAAAAAATGTATATTAGGCTGTTTGACACTAGCCCATACCAAATTTATGCGCCCTGATTATAACTTTGTCGTCTATTCTATATGGCGGTCGACTGCCCAGAAGGCCAGACTCGCGACAAGATTACGAAGGAGTGCCGCGACAAAAAGAAACCGGGGAGAAAATCCATCGTGGAACCGTGTCCAGAAGGCCAGATTCGCGACAAGGTTACAAAAGAGTGTCGAGAAAAGAAGCGGGCGGGCAAGAAAACGGGCGTGGTGGCCCCTTCCACACCTAGTCCTTCTGTTCCTGCTCCGCCGCCTCGTAAGGTTCCTGTAGCCCCCAAAGTTCCTGTGCGGCCCAAAGTTCCGGTGGCCCCAAAGGTCCCTGCGGTTCCAAGGATTCCAACGCCAGTCACTCCAACAACCAGCAACTCGACATTCACCAGTCGTGGCCGACAACTGAGCAAGGCGGAATTTCCATGCGGTAGGGTCATGACGCTCAAGCAATACACCGAAACGTGTTGGTTCAATGCGTTGCTCATGGGCCTTTTCTACTCGCAAGGCATGCGGGCTGTGATGATGGAAACCATGGACCAATGGAAAGCGCCGAGGAGGGGGTCTCCACTAGACAGATTTTACGACACCGTCAAAGACATGCTCTTGAGGAAATACTTGTTTGCCACAGAAGACTGGAGCAAGAAACGCCTTAATGATCTAGAAATCGATGCCAAGACGTTCCGCTTGATCAAACCCGACCACTTGCTGAGCATGCTCAACAAGATTGACAAGAAGCAGTTTGTCAATCGAGGCATATCTCAAACGCAAAAGGGCGGGTGGGGGTCGGGGTACCTGTACCACGTAATGCAATTGCTCTATGTCAAGAAGGCCGCGTACCTGGATGCCCACCACGAGTATGGCCCATTTTACAAGTCGTACATGTACGGGGCAAGTTACACGACTAGCAAAGACTATCCTTTGCCTTATCCTATAATGGACCTTCAACAGTATTACCGGGCAATTATGCATCCAGACCCGGACATCATCGTCATTCACTACCAATCAAACATCTTGAGAAACCAACTCAAAACGTCATATAGCGTGCAAAAAGCTGACCAACAAACCTTTATCTACAATGGTCACAAGTACGTTGCCGATTCCTTGTACTTGTCAAACTTCAACAAACTGAGCTGTCAGTTTGGGCATATTATGGCTGGAGTCACGTGCGGAAACAAGCGGTACATGTACAACGGCTGGGCAAAAGATACCGTGGATCGGGGAATGATAAGCGGCAAGAGCAGGACCACTCATCCTTGTCACCTAATGCCCTTTGATTGGACGGGAGGGTACGACTTTTGCATCAACAAGGAGCATTGTGACTTACCCCATGCGCCTGAGACACAAACAAAAGACGTGTATTGCTTTAATCCCAACAAAGGTGGCCGTTATATCATCGCGGTCAAAGAAGAAATTTTGGCGCGGGGCCTTGAGTACGACACCAAGCTGGCGACGTTGGGGACGGTGTGTCCGGACAGAAGAAAGGCGTTCAATCCTGCGACGAACGTGTGCGTCGACGTTTCCATGTCTTACTACAACATCTTGGACCATAAAAACTTGCACAGCCCGGCAAAGCTGACGTGACGCGCACAACCCGCAATTTACACTCTCTTGCTTCCATAAACCCGAATAGCAGTGGTTGGCTGGGACGCGACCATTGTTAAGATGGATTGGACAAGGTCGTTTAACGTGTGAAAAAGGAAGCTGAACGGGGTGGAATTATGAAGGACTATATTACAAATGTACTCGGACCTCGCACACTTGGGCTTGGAAGGTTTCCTTCAGAGCATCTCCAAAATCATGCCCACCTTGAAGGATTGTGTGTTGGATCACGCCTTGACCTTGCCTTGCCCTGATGGGTTGGTAATAGAGCTTGGGGTCTACAGTGGAAGGAGTATCAAAACAATTGCGGAAGCAAAGCCCAACTCGACAGTGTATGGCTTTGACAGCTTTGAAGGGCTTCCGGAAAATTGGGGCAGACCCGACACGTCCTTCAACGCTGGTGCGTTTTCGCTGCAAGGCAAGTTGCCACGTGTACCTAACAATGTACGCCTTGTAGTTGGATTGTTTGATGCCACGCTCCACTCCTTCGCTCGGGATCATGCTGGCGAAAAACTAGCATTCGTGCACGTAGATTGTGATTTGTACAGCTCTACCAAATGTGCGTTTGACCAGTTGGGGCACATGTTTCAAAAGGGAACTGTGATCGTGTTTGATGAATTGCTCAACTATCCCACTTTTGAGAAACATGAAGTCAAAGCATTCTACGAGTTTCTTTGTAAAAGTGGATATGGTGTAGAATGGATTGGCAAACTAGGACCCGTCGACCTTCATCCTGTCAAAGACAATGGCGCCAAGTATCAATCAGTTGCTTGCCGTTTGGTGTAGATCAAGGATTATCAAACGTATGGATGTTGCCGAATTTTTCATCGTCTCTTGGGCGCAGGGGCAGGGGGGTGCGGCCTTGGTCTTGTTCAGCACACATTTCCCCTTTTATCCTTCCTTTTCGCATGTTTAGGGTAGCACTTCAAGCGTGAATGCACTGGATTCCATTCACGACGCTCCACTTGATTCCACTTGCGTCTGTACGATCAATACTCATCACGCTGCCCGGACACACGAGAACATTTTTTAAGTTGTTGAAGCAATTGTCCAAGCACGCCTTGTCTTGCTGCGGGCATGCGTTGTTTTTGCAAAGGAGTTTCTTTTTGTCTTCGTCCGTGAACAGGGATGTGAAAGTTTCCGTCGTCGATCGGGCAAAAATCCGCGCAACAAGCAAGATCCCAATCAATGCGAGAGCCACTTTTAGCAAGACGTTTGTGCGCCGCTTCATCTGTCTTGGATTAAAGTAGTGCGCAGACAACTTTTTTGGTTAGCTTTCTTTTTTTGTACGTTAACAACAACGTGATGAGGGCCACCTTGTTGATTTTGTTGTTGGTCACCACCGTCGTCTTGTACCAGTTTTTGAAGCTGAACAATAAAGTGGCATTGGAATGCTTCAAGGAACACAAAGGCATGCGCCCGATGTACCAAGACGTTTTGTACGGATACAAGGTAGCGTTTGACATGTCGGGCTCTGGTATCATGCAACAACCGCATCAGATGGTACAACCGCAGTTTCAACCGCATCAGATGGTGCAACCGCAGTTTCAACCGCATCAGATGGTACAACCGCGATTTCCACCACAGCAGTTGATACAACCGAATTTTCAACCTCAGCTGCCGCGTGTCCAACCTGCTCCTGTTCCTCAACCCGTTGTCCAACCTGCTCCAGTTCCTCAACCCGCTGTTCAACCTGTTCCCGTTCCTCAACCCGCTGTTCAACCTGTTCCCGTTCCTCAACCCGCTGTTCAACCGGCTCCCGTTCCTCAACCCGTTGTCCAACCTGCTCCCGTGCCGGGGCTGCCTCAGGGTGCGCCACCCGAAGCTGCCCCACAGAAGCAACCAAGCGTAGTAGCAGCCGACACTAGCGTAGATTCAGATACGTACGACGGTACAGTAAATGAAACCGCAGTGAAAGAGGCGAATTTGCTGGGTGTGCCAGACCGGAAGACGCTGGAAACCCAACACTTTGTAGTCGTCTACAGCCCCAAAATGTGGTCGCAAGACCAGTCCGAGCTGTTGCTGACGGGGAAGAACAACCTCGCTGATTGGGAGGCATGGATTGGCGTATTCCTTGAGAAGGCTTGGAGTGTGTTGGTTCACACGCTGGGCTTCCCCAAACCACACAACTCTGCCATAGACCCCACCAAAAAGAATTTCAAGATCACCATCGCCATAGACGACAAAGAGGCCGTCACCACCAGCTACGGTGCCGCCGTGTCCGCATTTGTAAATTCTTCTTTGGATGGTCTGAGTTACGTGGTATTCAGTAGGAAGTACATCCTCGACGAGTGGATTGTGATGCACGAACTTGGGCACGTGATTATGTTCTATGCATGCGATTGCAGCTGCTCCTGGCAGGGACAATGTCTTGGAGAGACGGAGACCGGAATCATGAGGGAGTCGCTTGCAGCATGGATTGCACTGGAGTACTTTGCGGTACAAAAGGACAACAATCCTGGCGCGCAAATGTTGTACAGCGAATTTGTCAATGCCAGGTGGGCAAACAGGCATGCCTTCCTAGGCAGTCCCAAGACGCGATACGGGGACTTTTTCTTCTTCTACTATCTGCAGCGAGACCCAGACAGCTTGGGCTTTAGCCGGAACTTGATGTCCTCTATCTTGACCGACCGTTTGCCAAATGAGCCTAGGTGGTCGGTGATCATGCGCAAGGTCAACGAAACAAAGTCCGACCTGACGATGGCGCAACTGTTTGGATACTACTACCGGCGCTTTGCGCTGTTCGACTTTCCCCATGTCAGTACGCCGTTTTTGGACGAGTTGCACAGATGGTGCAAAGGAAACACCGTGAACCGAAAACGCTTGAACAGCATGAAAGTACAAGGCGACTCGGTCGTAGACGAAGATGCCAAGCCCGCCTACCCACAGCATGGTGGCTACAATATCGTTACGCTGAAGCCCACTGGTGCGGAAATCAAGCTCACGATCACGCAAAAAAGCAATGTCGGCGAACTCACTGCTAGCTTGTTCCGATACGATTCCGCCAACAGAACTGCTGTGTACAGCGCGCTTGTAGGATCTGGAAAGCCGTGCACGATTGCTGTGGACGGCTCCGAGGCTTCTTGGTATGGCTTCACGGTGAGCGGCGCTCTGGAATCCAACATGCCCATTCACAGCGACACCCCATCGAGCCTTGTTACTGGATCAGAAGTAGATATGCCCTACGCCATCGAGATTGAGGGTGCCTTCCCTGAGCTTTTTGATGTGCCGGGGTAGCCAAAAAATTGACAAGGCGGCGTGTGATGATGTTTTTGCAAAGATGCTGCGGATCACGCACACAATTTTCCAATGCTGCAGCATGTTTGTGATCAGCTCGGTGGCCGTATCGGCGGTGATCGCCACCGCGTTGGCCGGGTGGCGAGTAAATGAACCCGCCTTTTACGTGTTGTGGGGAATAAGCGCAGCCTACTTTTTCGGTGACTTTGTGTACTTGGTCGTCGCGGAGCCTGCGCATCTGCTGGTGGCGTGTCACCACTTGGTAGCGTTGTCGGCATTGGGCTTCATGCTCGCATTTTCACAGTTTCGACTGTTCATGATCCTCATCGGACTGCACGAGATTAGCACGTTCTTCATGTTTCTGAAGCGCGTCGAAGAATTGAGGGCATGGAAGGCGGAGTTGGAAGTCGCGTTCATTGCGTGTTGGATAGTGTTTCGGGGTATGTTGTCCCCGCTCCTCGTGGCGGGGGCGGTGGTGGTCTTGGTGGAGAACGTGTCCGCGGCTGCCGGGGTGCACCTCGCATTCCAAACGTTCTTCTTTTTGTGCAACGTGTATTGGACGGTCGAGCTCATAAAGTCTAGATGGAGACGTAGGAATGGTTTAGCTCAGTCCCAAGTTTTTTAAGGATGAACGATCAGGGTTGGGGGCGACTGGACTATCGCTTCATGTCCTTGTAGTCTTGATCTCTTTTTCTAGGCACAAGACTAATCAACCAAAGCAGCGCAAGGAGCACGACGATCGACCACGCAAACCATGTGCAGCCTCCGTCCACTAGACACGTGACAGTGTAGGGTATGGCCGCGATGAACACAACGATGAGGATTGTGTCTCCGACTTTCGGGCGTTGTTTTTTCATGATTGCACGCGTGACTGCAGTGAGCACAATCAGTGCACCAAAAACTAGGGCGGCGGTCGTTTGGTAATTCATTTCTCTCTATTCCACATTTTTGTTTGGAAAAAAGAATACATGAAATAAATGTCGCTGAGCGATGAATTCAAGGGCCTTCCCATAGAAGACCTCATCGGCGCGCCTTTGGTTGCCACCGCAAACGCTCAAGGCAAGCTGGCGGCGATGACCGCAGACTTTATCAAGAACGTTGGCGTGAAGTCAGACGGGTCCGTGAGCACGGTAGAGTTCAAGTACAAGACGCGCACTGCCGAGGGGACGGCAGTAGACAATGTCGTGGACGTGCCGCTGCTGTCCATCGTCAACATTCCAGCTCTAGCCGTGAAGCGGGCAGAGGTCGCGTTCACGATGGAGGTCAAGCAACAGACCGCTGAGAAATCCGTGAAGGAAGCGAGCTCGACGGTCGAGGCCAACTACAAGGCTTTTTGGTCGCCATTCTCCGCCAAAATCACGGGCACGGTCGCCACCAAGAGCGAGAACACGAGGTCCACGGATAAGACGGCCAAGTACGACATCCGGGTCGAGGCGCGCGACGACGGCATGCCCGAGGGCTTGGCAAAGGTGTTGGACATTCTGTCTGCAAATGTCTCAAACCCTGCGCACGCAGCAGCCGCACCCGCGCCGAGCAAGCCTTCGGCATCCAATGCCTAGTCATAGCGAGTTTTGACACTTTTCAAACATGCGATGGTACATGTCGGTGGGTTCTGTAGATGTGAGGTGGATTTCAATGGTCGTGTTGTCCTTTTTGGTGCGTTTGACCCTGACTTTGTACTTTTTGTTCTTGATGTCCTGGATCTCGTTCAGGACTTTGGGCTCGGTTGGTACCTCGATGTCGAGGGACGTCTTGATTTTCAAGTCGTGAATGCAAAGGTTTTGGTGGTGTAGCAGAGTGAAGACTGGCACGTTGGCGACTTCGTTGGTGCTGCTAAACTGGATGGGAATCGTTCGCGGGCTGTGGATGCCGTTTTCGTCTTGTGGAAACATCCAGAGAAAGTTGTGGAGGTTGTTGATCTGAACGCTTGCTTGCGCTTTCATTGCGGCATCGTAGATGGCTTCTATAACGTGTTTCAGGCTTGCCTCGTGTGGGCTGGGTGTTGCTTGGGGGAGTGGGGAGGTTGCGTCTGTGACCGCGTCCTTGTGGTCGGGTTGTGGAGGTGTGGATTGCGGTTGAGGCTGCTGGGGGGAGACTGCGTCCGGGATGGGGTGGGGTTGTGGCGAGGCTTGGGGGAGAGTCACATACAAGGGTGGGCGCATGATGACAATGGTGGTGACAATGACCGCGACTGAAAGTAAGAGCGCGATAAAGAGGCTGGTCGGATGGGACATTTAGGTTGTGCTGGGTTGTGTTTGGTTTGGAAACAAACGTGGGTGGGAGACCAAAACAGTGCTCATATAGGCCAGCAACAGAATATCTGTGGCGTGGAAGTCAAGGGGTCCGTGAGGGGTAGAGTGTTGGGGTGGGGCACGGAGCCGTTTTAGGCCACCGCTGTGCAGCCAAGCGGCGATGACCAGGCACCATAGCGACAGGTAGTAGGCGTCGACGACGTTCCTCTTGAAATGGAGGCCGCGCATCTCGCTTTCTAGGTTGTCAATTTCATACAGGAGGTCGTCTATGGCGTCTCTTTTCATTACAAATAGGATGCGGACTTTTTGCTCTAGTTTATTCGCAATCGTGATTTAGGCCGCTTTGTGCTGAAGGATTTGGATCACATCTTCATGGTACATCGAGTTGGATTGCTGCACTTTGTTAATGAACTCAACGTCAACAATCTTGGGATGCATGTACCAGTCCTCAAACGCGTTCCGCTTGCCATCCCAGAACACGGTAACGTCCGGAAAGGCCAACACGTACCCTCTAGATTTCAGAATCTGGCGCGATCGCCGCTGTGTGTTATGGTAGTCTCCGGTGTAGATGTCGTGCTCGAATGTTATAGTCCCAAAAGTGTACGTGTCCAAAACTTGATCGTTGAGTAGTTCAAGCGTATCCAAGGTAGAGCGGGTATTGACGTCGAGGTCAATTTGCAAGTAATCTATGTTTTGTGGCATGTTGGCATTGTGGAGTAGTGTGTTGTAGTCGAGTTTTGTTGCATCACCTATACTGTAGGTGCTGTTTGGGCGGTGCAATTGATACAACCTTTCAAACGACGGGTCAGCTTCGACGAGTATCCCGCGCCAATCATATCCCGTCTCTAATGTGTATGTATTATTGTTGATGATGGGATGATTAGCGCCAATCTCCAAAAATGTGCCCTTTCGTTTATGCCCAAGTGCATGCAAGACGAAGAGATCTTGAGATGCTTGACTGCATGTTTGAATCAACATTAGATTACATGACCATGTAGTAGGTTATAATACACCATGCTAGACGTACTGTTTATAAATCACACAGTATTCAATTGTGGGGTTTATCAATATGGGCTAAGGCTTTACTCTGTATTAGCAAGGCGGCAACGCGCGTGTAATTTCAGGTATGCAGAAGTCGATTCGTTGGAGGCCTATCACGCTGTTGTGGACTCATCCAAGGCCAAGGTGCACATGTTCAACTACCACTGCAGCACGATGCCATGGTTGAGTTCCGGATCACTTCGCAAAGGGGTTGTGAATGTAGGCTTACCACACGAGTCAAGTTGGACGTTTTCTGACACTGTTATTGACATTGACCCCACTGGTGGTGCGGAGAGTATTCCGAGGCCTTTGTATGAGGTGTGCCCCACAGCACCCAGCGATGCGTGTCCAGAAAGCGTTCGCAATTTTATT
>JACCDT010147517.1_pt1 | contig 10837 bp, 10 predicted proteins | sample 7446291 | NCBI WGS metagenome assembly JACCDT01 (sample SAMN15323446, study PRJNA562643) | freshwater metagenome | isolation source: river surface water | place: USA:Blue River Watershed | collected 2017-08-17 | reverse complement strand
GTATGCGAAAGCTGTGGCCACTGCTGCAATCGAGGTTAAGGCGATAAAGAAGATCCGGTTAAGCAACGCAATCGTGATGCCGATATCGGCAACCTTTCTGGCGCGCGTTGAGAAGAAACGATTTTCCGCCCGTGGGTCTCCATACAGCGATACTAAAAGCGCTCCAGAAACATTAAATCTCTCAGTCATAGTTGCAGACATTTCTGCGTTCACATTAAAGGATTCCCGAGTCAATCTCTGAAGTTTTCGTCCTACCCACTTTGTTGGTATCAAGAAAGCCGGTAGAAGAAGCAGTGAGACAACGGTTATCTGCCATGAGAGATAGAGCATCGTTGCAATAACCAAGGTAAGGCTCAATACATTGCTAATCAGACCTGAGAGCGTTGTTGTAAAGGCTTGCTGTGCGCCAATGACGTCGGAATTAATTCGAGATATCAACGCACCAGTCTGTGTGCGAGTAAAGAATGCAATTGATTGTTTTTGAATATGTGAAAAAACTTGGGTACGGAGGTCATAAATCAGACCTTCGCCTATGCGCGCAGAAAACCAACGTCCAATCATGCTTATAAGTGCATCTGCGAGAGCAATAACCGCAACAAGTAGGGCAAGCTCAGTAACAAGACCTGGATCTCCTGGAATTACTCCCTCGTCAATCAGACGCTTAAGTAGCAATGGAGTTGTGACAACCAGCAGGGCATCAATGACCACAGTGATGAGAAAGAGAACCAGCGAATTCTTATATGGCAGTGCATACGAAGCGATGCGTTTTATAGTTCCAGGTTTTAATTTTTGATTCTTCACCGATTGATCTTGTGTCAATGAGCGGAAGGACATCCACATCGCTTGTTGGGACATAAAGGCTAAACAGTAAAGCCGATGGCGCGTAACTGTTCGCGACCATCATCGGTGATCTTGTCCGGGCCCCATGGTGGCATCCAAACCCAGTTGATCTTCACATCGGAGACAAGATCCTGTAGAACCGAGCGAGTCTGGTCTTCAATCACATCTTGAAGAGGGCAGGCGGCTGAAGTGAGTGTCATATCAAGAACTGCAACATTGGATTCGTCAATCGAGACATCGTAAACGAGTCCAAGGTCGATGACATTGATTCCAAGTTCTGGATCAATTACATCCTTCATCGCCTCTGTTACATCATCTAACTTTGCAGTCATCTGCTTGCCTTTCCTCTTCTCCCGCTATTGCTTCTGTGCCGTGGCCTGCGAAATCGCATCTTTTACTGCCATCCATCCAAGCAGAGCACACTTTACTCTGGCTGGAAACTTTGAAACTCCTGCAAAAGCTACTCCATCACCGAGTAACTCCTCATCACCGGAATCTGTCCCTTTACTCTGAATCATCGTCTGAAAAGCTTCGATGATGGTCAGCGCCTCATTGATAGTTCTGCCTCGAATGAGGTCAGAAACGACTGATGTACTCGCCTGTGAAATCGAGCAACCGACTCCGTCCCAGGATACTTCGCTTACCAGCGTTCCATCGGTATGCAGATTGAGAGTGATCTCATCTCCACATGAAGTATTAACGTGATGCACCTGGACAGTGGGATTACCTTTAAGTGATTTATTGAGTGGGCGTTTGTAGTGATCCAAGATCACTTCCTGATAGAGCGAATCTAGTTCCATCAACGCTCCGCAAAATACTTTCGAGCGCGTTCTACGCCCTCTACAAGTGCAGTGACATCTGCTTTATCGTTATAGAGATAGAAGGATGCGCGTGTTGTTGCGACAGCTTTGTATCGACGCATTAATGGCCAAGCGCAATGATGGCCCGTGCGTACTGCAATTCCGTATTGATCGAGAGCTTGGCCAAGATCATGTGGATGGATTCCTTCTATTGCAAATGAGACAACTCCCCCTCGCTTATCAAGGTTACGCGGTCCAATGATGGACAGGCCCTTAATGTTTTGTAGTCCTTCAAGGGTCAATCTTGTGAGTTCAACTTCATGGGCGTGGATTGCATCAAGGCCGACCCTGTTTAAGTAATCAATCGCCGCTCCCAGGCCTACTGCTTGTGCCATGTTCGGAACTCCAGCTTCAAAACGCTTTGGAGCGTCAAGATAGGTCGCACTCTCCATCGTCACAGTCTCGATCATTGATCCACCAGTCAAGAAAGGTGGCATCTCATCGAGTAACTCTTTTCGACCCCAAAGAATCCCGACACCTGTTGGGCCCAGCATTTTATGTCCTGAAAACATCATAAAGTCAACGCCAAGAGTTTTCACATTCACTGCAAAATGTGGAACTGATTGACAGGCATCGAGTACAAAGTAGGCGCCTACTGCTTTGGTTCGTTCTACTAAAGCTTCGAGAGGATTGATAGTGCCCAGCACATTTGATTGATGGGTGAGAGCAACAATCTTTGTGCGAGCGTTAATGAGCTCATCAATATTGCTTAGGTCTAGACGACCATCATCGGTGACTCCAAACCAGCGCAGTTCAGCGCCAGTTCGTTTGGCTAACTCTTGCCAAGGAATGAGATTTGCGTGATGTTCCATCTCGGAGACAACAATTCGGTCCCCCGCATTGATGTGAAAGCGTGAACCTTTGAGGGCATTTCCGAATGAGTAAGCAACAGCATTGATGCTTTCCGTCGCTGACTTTGTAAATACAACTTCATCTACCTCTGCGCCGATGAATCGAGCAACTTTCTCGCGCGCACCTTCGTAAAGCTCTGTTGCCTCTTCAGCTAGTTGATGGGCGCCACGGTGAACGGCAGCGTTATGGTGAGTGTAAAAATCACGTTCCGCATCTAGAACTGAAAAAGGCTTCTGAGAAGTTGCCCCGCTATCAAGATAAACCAATCGATTGTTTCCACGGATTTTGCGCTGCAGGATTGGAAAATCGGCCTGGACCGCGGAAACATCGAATGAATGAACCACTGTTATGTGCAATTACGCTTTCACGTATTGCGCATATCCCTTCTCCTCTAGGCGATCAGCAAGTTCAGAGCCACCTTCTTCGACGATCTTTCCACCCGCAAAAACGTGGACAAAGTCTGGCTTGATGTAGCGAAGGATCCGCGTGTAGTGAGTAATCAACATAATCCCGAGATTCTGTTCCTGCTTCACGCGATTGACGCCTTCAGAAACTATGCGGAGTGCATCGACGTCAAGACCAGAATCTGTCTCATCCAAAATTGCGATCTTTGGCTTAAGGAGTTCCATCTGGAGAATTTCATGGCGCTTCTTCTCGCCACCCGAAAAGCCTTCATTGACATTTCGCTCTGAGAACGCGGGGTCCATTGAGAGTTTTGTCATTGCTTCCTTAACCTCACCTACCCATGTACGAACCTTGGGAGCTTCACCGCGTAGCGCAGTTGCTGCAGTGCGAAGGAAGTTGGCAACCGAGACACCCGGAACTTCAACTGGGTATTGCATTGCAAGAAAGAGTCCAGCTTTGGCTCGCTCATCAACGCTCATCTCGAGAACATCGACACCATCAAGCGTGACTGATCCGCCAGTGACGGTGTATTTCGGGTGCCCAGCGATGGAGTATGCCAAAGTTGATTTGCCAGAACCATTGGGGCCCATGATTGCGTGTACTTCGCCAGAATTGATTGTTAGGTCGACGCCGCGAAGGATAGGGGTCAGGCCGGATTCGGTATCTACTCCGACTTGCAAGTCTTTGATGACTAGTTGTGACATTCTATTTTTCTCCTTGACATCTTTATTTCTGGGAAATCGTGACGGTATCTCCATCACGACGTACTGCAAAAGTTTCTAGCGCTTCTATTGCTGGAGGGGTTTTAGCTTCACCTGTGCGTAAATCAAATTCAGCTCCATGAAGCCAGCATTCGATTTTGTGGTTTGAGATATCCCCTTCAGAGAGTGAAGCCTCCGAATGCGTACACATATCAGCGACTGCGAACACTTCGTCACCAATGCGGGCAACACATACATCTTTATCACCGAGAGTGATTTTCTTAGGCTTTCCGTCGACCAACGAGTCGAAAGGAAGTGAAGTCGATGTCATCTACGCACCAACCTTTTCAAGTTGAGCATCGATACGATTCATTAAGCGCTCTTGGATAACTTCATTGCCAATCTTGTTGATGATCTCTGTGAAGAATCCACGGATTACTAGGCGACGGGCATCTGCCATCGGAATTCCGCGCGACATTAAATAGAAGAGTTGCTCATCATCAAAGCGACCCGTCGTGCTTGCATGTCCTGCCCCTACGATTTCTCCAGTTTCAATTTCGAGGTTGGGGACAGAATCTGCTCGCGCCCCATCGGTGAGCAAGAGATTCTTATTGAGTTCGTAGGTATCGGTACCTTCGGCGTTGCCGCGGATGAAAACATCACCAATCCAAACGGTTCGCGCCTGATCACCAGCGAGAACTCCTTTATACGTGACACGAGACTTCGCATTTGGGATTCCATGATCAACATGGACTCGGTGTTCAAGATGCTGTCCATCTGTTGCAAAGTAGAGACCGAGAAGTTCTGCGCTTCCGCCTTGATCAGAGTATTCAACAGTCGGCAGGAGCCTTACGAGAGATCCCCCAATGGTCACGGTGATCGAGTTAAATGTGGCATCGCGACCAACAATTGCATGGTGGCGTCCCAGATGAATTGTCTCTGGACTCCACTCCTGCAAAGTAATGAAGGTGAGTTGAGCTCCCGCTTCAATCCGAATCTCAATCTCTTCACCAATCGTGGCGTTTCCGGAGTTCTCGACAATCACGGTCGCTTTGCTATGTGGAGCCGCCGTGATGACCGTGCGCGAGAATTCGCTGGTGTTTCCAGCGGTGCGAGTAAGCACGATTGGTTCTGCAACCACGGCTTCTTTCGCAATTTTGAGATGAGTAACTTCAGCAACAGTCGCTCGAACTCTTTGGATAACGGCATCATCAGTTGATGACTTGGCCGGGAGGTCTGCTGACTTCACTTTCTCAATTGTGAAACCTGGGCGTACTGATCCAGAGAGTGCAATAGAGATGCGATCTAGAACGTTTGTGGCTGGGTCGTGAAGACCTGCAATCCGCTTGAGAGGAGTAAAGCGCCACGCTTCTTCGCGGCCGGAAGGAGTCAAGTAATTAGTAGGAAGCGCTGACATTAACCAACCGCACCTTCCATTTGTAGTTCGATGAGGCGATTGAGTTCAAGCGCATATTCCATAGGAAGTTCACGAGCAATCGGCTCAATAAATCCTCGGACAATCATTGCCATCGCTTCATCTTCAGATAAACCACGAGACATCAGATAGAAGAGTTGGTCATCGCTGATCTTTGAGACAGTCGCTTCATGACCCATCGATACATCATCTTCACGCACATCGACATATGGATATGTATCAGAACGTGAAATTGTGTCGATCAAAAGCGCATCGCACTTAACTGTGCTCTTAGAGTGATGGGCGCCCTCTTGTACCTGAACGAGACCACGATATGAAGTGCGACCTCCCCCACGTGCGACGGACTTGGAGATGATGGTCGATGATGTGTACGGAGCAGCATGAACCATCTTTGCTCCAGCGTCTTGATGTTGTCCTTCACCGGCAAATGCGATGGAGAGGGTCTCTCCCTTGGAGTGAGGACCCATCATGAACACGGCTGGGTACTTCATGGTGACCTTAGATCCGATGTTGCCATCAATCCATTCCATCGTTGCACCTTCGGCGCAGGTCGCGCGCTTTGTAACCAAGTTATAGACGTTATTGGACCAGTTTTGAATGGTTGTATAACGAACACGCGCATTCTTGCGCACGATGATCTCTACGACAGCAGAGTGAAGTGAATCAGATGAGTAAATAGGCGCAGTGCAACCTTCTACATAATGAACGTAAGAACCTTCATCAGCGATGATCAGTGTTCTTTCGAACTGACCCATATTCTCTGTGTTGATACGGAAGTAGGCTTGAAGAGGGATCTCAACGTGGACTCCCTTTGGAACGTACACAAAGGATCCGCCTGACCAGACGGCAGTATTCAGTGCCGCAAATTTGTTATCGCCAACTGGAATTACGGAACCAAAGAACTCTTTAAATATATCTTCGTGTTCACGCAGCGCTGTGTCCGTATCAAGGAAGAGAACGCCCTGCTTCTCGAGGTCTTCGCGGATCGAGTGATAGACAACTTCCGACTCGTACTGAGCTGCGACTCCCGCTACTAAGCGTTGTTTCTCGGCTTCTGGGATACCGAGGCGGTCATAAGTGTTCTTAATGTCTTCTGGAAGATCTTCCCATGAAGTTGCTTGCTTCTCGGTCGAGCGTACGAAGTACTTGATGGTGTCGAACTTAATGCCTGAGAGATCTGATCCCCAATTCGGAAGCGGTTTCTTATCAAAGAGTGAGAGACCCTTAAGTCGAAGATCAAGCATCCACTGCGGTTCATTCTTCTTGGAAGAGATATCACGAACGACGTCTTCGTTAAGGCCACGCTTAACATTTGCTCCTGCATCATTCTTGTCGGACCATCCGAATTCGTAATTTCCGATGCCTTCAAGTTCTGGATGGGCTGTCTGACTCATCGTGTGCTCAACTTTCTTTTGCTTGTTGGTTTAACTGAGGACTTGATTGGGGTTTCTTTCTTCTTCTTTGCGGCATTCTGTCGTGCAATTTGGGGAATGAAAGTTGTGCATACGCCATCACCATGGGCGATAGTCGCTAAACGTTGAACATGGGTACCGAGAATTCTTGAGAAAGCTGCGGTCTCTTCCTCGCAGAGTTGGGGAAACTCTGCAGCGACATGAGCAATCGGACAATGATGCTGACAGAGTTCGACACCGATTCCATGAGCATGTGTATTGGTTGCATACCCCTCGTCGGTGAGAAATTCTGCGAGCCCCTCAATCGGATCTTTAGAAGTGGCAAGAGCGCTCTTTGAACGGCGCACAATTTCCTCGGCGCGATGACGGGCAAATCCCGTAACAAGATGTTCGCCGCTGTTTGCAGCGATGTATTTCAGAGCGGACACCGCTAAGTCATCATACGAATGTTCAAATCTCTCGCGACCCTGATCGCTCATGACAAAAACTTTTGATGGTCGTCCGCGTGTACGCGCGCTGCGAAGGTGCGGTTCACGCTCTTCGAGAATTCCTTCGGCGACCAAGAAATCCAAATGGCGACGAATTCCAGCAGGGGTCAGTTTCAGACGCTCAGCCAGGGCGACCGCTGTAGATGGCCCTGATTCAAGAATCGCCCGCGCGACCTGGTCACGGGTACGCATATCTTCTGGGGCCAGGAGGGTGGATTTCACAACGGAATTGTTGCGTAATTCATGGCGTGACGCCACTTCAGAGTTGAGCCCGCGCCCTAGGCTCTCCCCTATGACCACAGCTCTACGGAGAATCTCCTCTCTCATGGTCTTCACACAGTCTGCGATTGTTGTGACAGGCGGAGCGGTCCGCATTACTGGATCTGGCCTGGGATGTTCCACCTGGCCCGAGTGCACGCCTGGGTCCTACGTCCCAACACCTGACCAACCTGAAGCACCGTTACATGCATGGATTGAATTTGGTAATCGATTGCTGACTTTTGTTCTTCTTCTCAATGCGCTGGTTCTGATGTTCCTCATTCTCCGTGGTGGCCACAGAACTCTGCGCAAAATGGGAGCGTTTCAAATTATCGGAATTCTTGCGCAAGGCGTCTTGGGCGGAATCACCGTCCTGACTGGATTAAACCCTGCAACAGTCGCGGCTCACTTCCTCTTATCTATCGTCCTCATCGCAGGAGCGCTCTCTCTTCGACAACGAGCTCACGGCAAGACTCCCACATTCATTCAAGTGATACCTCTGGTTAAAAAGTTAATGGCGGCACATCTATTTCTTACTATCGCCGTTCTGATTGCGGGCACAATCGTGACTGGAAGTGGGCCTCATGCTGGCGATACAACAGCAGAGCGCTTCAATCTCGATGCGAAGATGATGTCCTGGATTCACGCAGACCTAGTCATTGCTCTTCTTGGCGTCACCATCGCCTTGGTCACTGCAATACATCTCGGTGAGAGCGATGCAAATAAGGCGCTGCTCTCGAGGCGTGCGCAGATCTTTCTCATCGTTGCGCTCTCTCAGGGCCTCATTGGATATATCCAATACTTCACAGGCTTGCCAGAAATACTCGTAGGAGCCCACTTAGTCGGTGCGATTCTGGTGTGGCTATCAGCGTGGAATATCGCAATCATCGGTAATCTCGCCGGCAAGCGAACGGAACAAAAGGGGTAGCAGTGCATCCAACAAAAGCGGCCTGGAACGAACTTGATGATCAGGCGGTCGCGGTCGCGCGCGCTCTAGCGATGGATGCGGTTCAGAAAGTCGGCAATGGCCATCCCGGAACCGCGATGTCCCTTGCTCCTGTTGCTTACACCTTGTTTCAGAGATTTCTACGTCACGATCCCTCAGATTCTCAATGGATTGGTCGCGACCGATTTGTTCTTTCGTGCGGCCACTCATCTCTTACGCTCTACATTCAATTACTTTTTAGCGGTTACGGCCTGAAGCTCGACGATCTCAAGGCATTCCGCACTTGGGGATCTTTAACGCCGGGTCATCCAGAGTTTGGTCACACTGCAGGCGTCGAAACCACAACAGGTCCTTTGGGTCAAGGAGTCGCGAACGCAGTCGGCATGGCGATGGCTGCGCGCTACGAGCGTGGTTTATTTGACCCTGACACTGCATGGGGCGCGAGTCCTTTTGATCACAACATTTGGGTTATCTGTAGCGATGGTGATTTGCAAGAAGGAGTAACCACTGAAGCATCATCTCTTGCTGGGACCCAAAAACTAGGAAACCTCAAAGTAATTTACGATGACAATCGAATCTCAATCGAAGGCGATACTCACTACGCATTTACGGAAGATGTCTCGGCTCGGTATCGCGCATATGGATGGCATGTAATCGATGTTGAAGCACAATCCAACGGTGATGTTGATCGCGCTGCTTTGGAAGCCGCGATGCAGAGCGCTGTCGAGATAACAACCAAACCTGTTTTGATCCGTCTTAAAACGGTTATCGCGTGGCCGGCTCCCAAGGCGCGCAATACCGCGAAGTCACATGGATCAGCACTTGGCGCTGAAGAAGTTGCCGCAACCAAAGTAGAGCTCGGCCTTCCTGCCGAAGATTTCTACTATCCTGCCGAAATTCAGAAACATGTTGAAGGCGTTGCTCAACGTGGAAAGAATTTACGTACCAACTGGGAGAAATCTTTTAGCGCTTGGAAGTCAACACACGCAGATCGTGCTGTACTGCTCGAGCGATTAATCAATCAAACCCTACCCACAGGCTGGGATTCATCTCTGCCCTCATTTTCGCCTGAGAAAGAAGTTGCCACGAGAAAAGCGTCAGGTGACACTATAAACGCTCTCGCCAAGCAGCTGCCTGAATTATTCGGTGGATCATCTGATCTTGCTGAGAGCAACAACACCACAATTGAAGATGGCGGTTCCTTCCTTCCTGCATCCTCAACAATGAAAGGGGCAAATCCGTACGGACGGATTGTTCACTTTGGTATTCGCGAACACGCAATGGGCTCGATCCTGAATGGAATGGCGCTCCATGGACTGGTGAAACCTTTTGGCGGAACATTCTTGGTGTTTAGCGATTACATGCGAGGCGCAGTTCGTCTCTCGGCTCTGATGAATCTCCCTGTCACATATGTCTGGACGCATGACTCCATTGGTCTTGGTGAAGATGGTCCTACGCACCAACCAGTCGAACATATTGCGGCATTGCGAGCAATTCCGGGGCTTGATGTCATCCGTCCTGCAGATGCGAACGAAGTAGTAGTGGCATGGAGAGAAATCATTAGGCGACGTAAGCCGGCCGGCATTCTCTTGTCGCGACAGAACCTACCGGTACTGGATCGCGGAATCTTTGCCCCTGCTTCTGCTGTAGCACACGGTGCTTACGCCCTCAATAATGTGGCAAAACCTGATGTGCTCTTGATTGCTACTGGATCTGAAGTTGCGGTTGCTCTGAAAGCAGCAGAAATTTTGCACGCTGAGAACATTACGGCCCGAGTGATCAGCGCGCCATGCATTGAATGGTTCAATCAAGAAGATGCTGCCTATCGTGAATCCGTGCTACCAAATTCAGTCAAGGCGCGCGTCAGTATTGAAGCTGGTATTGCCCAAGGCTGGAGGGAACTTATTGGCGATTGTGGAGTAGCAGTCTCGCTCGAACATTTTGGCGCTTCTGCTTCTGCACCGGTCCTATTCAAAGAGTTTGGTTTCACACCAGAGAATGTTGCATCTGCGGCACGTGAGTCGATAAAGAAAGCAAAGGAAGCGAGTTCCCAGCGATGAGCGAGACTCTCAAGGCGGTATCAAGCGCTGGAACGTCGATCTGGCTTGATGACTTATCTCGTGAGCGGTTGATTACAGGCGGTAAATCGCGCAATCTCGAACTCTTGGTCGAAACAGAGTCTGTTGTAGGAGTAACCACAAACCCAGCAATTTTCTCGGCTGCCATCTCGCAATCATCACTGTATGCCGACGATATTCGTTCGCTCTCTCTGGGCGGACATGGCGCCGAATCGATCATCACTGAGCTCACAACTGCGGATGTTGCACAAGCGTGTGACCTATTGATGCCAGTTTATCAACGCACCGCAGGTGTTGATGGTCGCGTCAGCATTGAAGTAGATCCTCGCTTTGCTCGTGATACCCAGAAGACAATCGAACAAGCGCGTGATTTATGGCAGAAAGTGGATCGTCCAAATGTATTGATTAAAGTGCCCGCTACTATCGAGGGACTTCCAGCAATCAGAACCCTCATTGCTGAGGGAATCAGCGTGAATGTCACAATCATCTTTTCCGTTAAGCGTTACCAAGAAGTTTTGGAGGCGTTTATCGCAGGATTAGAAGATCGGGCCAAGAAATCTTT
>JACCDT010209598.1_pt1 | contig 10838 bp, 16 predicted proteins | sample 7446291 | NCBI WGS metagenome assembly JACCDT01 (sample SAMN15323446, study PRJNA562643) | freshwater metagenome | isolation source: river surface water | place: USA:Blue River Watershed | collected 2017-08-17 | reverse complement strand
GTGGAGAGATAGAGGCAAGCCTTGCATCACTTGCAACACTCCTTGGCAAGAGAACTTCCAGTGCTGACATTTTATGTCTCGTCGTCACCTCAATACTCGCTGGCTCCCGACTAACGCCCACGGACAATGCCCCAAGTGTAATCTCTACGGAGCAGGGGAGCAGTACGCCCACGCTCAAGCGATAGATCGGATATACGGACTTGGGACAGCGGAGAAGATCCAAACACTCGCCAATATGTCCGATAAGACCACCGACGATGAGATCCTCCACTACATCCGCAAGTATTACGCCGAGCTAGAGGATATGTGAGCACCACCTGATGTGATCAAACCAAAGAAATACTATACAGTCTCATAAGAGTCCACGCTATGAAAACAATCAATAAGATTATTCTCATCGGGAATATCTGTACCGACCCAGTACTCCAGAGTGGGAGGCTCCTTTTCCGCCTCGCAACTAACCGAGAGGAGAGGCAAGGGAAAGATAGAGATATACACCAGATCGTCGCTCGATCCGTAGGACCTGACTCAATACCAGTCACGACTGGAGATAGGGTCTATATCGAATGAAGACTCCAGTATCATGGGAAAGACCCAGCCCGACCAGAGATATTTGCGTACTCGATAACAAAAATATAAAAGACTTGAAAATACAGTATCATTCCATATAATACACTCATATTGGTCGCACATAAGCGACACCACTTAGCACCATAGTGAATAGAGACAGCTTCTCAAAAAGCTCTCCCATCTATTTATTGTGGTGCTTTTTTGCGTTCTAAAAAATACCTATGCCACGATGAAAACGAACAAGCGACGAAACGCGCGCAAAAGTGATAGAGTTGAAACTATGAAACCTTGATCTATCCTCTCACGACATAGAGGACATGCTCAAGGGGACAGAGTGGCAAGTGAGTAGCGAAACAGTGTGTGACATCATCAACACAATGGCACAAATTGGCACGACAGACCGTTGACAAAAACAAATAAAGAGGCTTGAAGATATTGTGTCTACCATCGAAGAGATCACACATAAAGCAATCGCGCGAATGGTCGAGAAAGAAGATCTCTCAATCAACGACATACGATCACTCAACGACATATCCAAGACCAACTTCGAACGCAAGAGACTCATCGCTGGAGACTCAACCGAGAACACCGACATAACCATTAAGTGGCAAGCATAACTACTCAACTATGGATGAAATATGGAAGGAATATGCTCACGGATATATGGCATCGTCTCTATGAAGAATTAAAAATAGAGATGGTATGCTAATAAAACCAGTAGCTCATAGAACTGGATATAGCTACGTTACGATTAAGGGGAAGTGATTAAGGATGCACAGGATAATTGCTGAAGTATTTCTTGGTAAGTCGGATTTGTATGTCAATCATAGAGATGGCAATAAATCAAATAATGCACTTTCAAACTTAGAGTATGTAACTCCTTCAGAGAATAACATCCACGCTTATAGAACACTGAAGATATCACATCCAAAGTGAATGTTATGAAAGGTCTGATACCAAAATAAAAAATGAAAGGAGGTGCTACAGTTTGATATGGATAGCAACTTCATATGAAGCTATGGAAGCATGAGAGACGCTGCGATAAAAAATTGAATACAACATCAGTGAGTCTTTCTGTGCTGTAAATGAGTTATCTCTCAATCTTGATGATTTATATGGAAATATGCTAATAAAACTCCCTCATAATTTTACCGCTCGCCCGTATCAAAAAGAGGCTCTCGATGCTGTTGAGAGATACAACCGAGTTGTCTGCATTTGGCACAGGCGCGCGGGCAAAGACAAGACGATGTTTCAGGCATTCCTCAAAAAAGCAATGCAAAGGGTATGAGTCTATTATTTGATCTTTCCCGAATACGAGCAAGGGAGAAAGGCATTCTGGGACAACATCGATAATGACGGTCGAACAATGCTCGACCACATACCCAAAGCACTCATCGCCAAGAAGAACGATCAGAGTATGCAACTCACTCTCATCAATGGATCACTGATACAAGTAATCGGTACAGATCGGAAGATAGACAACATCGTCGGTACTAACCCAGTCGGGTGTCTATTCTCCGAGTATCCGATCTCTGACCCGAGATGATGGGACCTCCTCCGACCCATACTCAAACTCAATGGAGGCTTTGCTTGGTTTGTATATACCCCACGAGGCAAAAACCACGGGTGGAAGCTCCGAGAAGTTGCAAGGAAAAACCCCGAGCAATGGTTTCTCTCAGAGAAAACAGCATACGACACCACGGACAACAACGGAAACCGTATCGTCACAGATCTGATGATCGAGGAAGAGCGGAGAGACGGAATGGATGAAGACCTCATCCAGCAAGAATACTTCGTTAGCTTCGAGGCATCGGTGAAAGGTGCTTACTACTCCGACCAGCTCAGAGACGCTCGGAAAGAGGGAAGAATATCAAGCGTACCCTACGAGATGTCACTGCCAGTATCTACATTCTGGGACCTCGGTATGAATGACACGACGGCTATATGGTTTGTACAGATACACGGAAAGGAAGTCCGAGTAATTGATCACTACGAAATGAGCGGAGAAGGCTTAGAGCACTATGTAGCACACATTATGAGCAAGCCCTATCGCTACGATAAGCACTATCTCCCACACGATGTGCAAGTCAGAGAACTCTCCAGCGGACAATCGAGATATGAGTTTCTCCTCAATCTCTGACTCAAGAACATCGAAGTCGTCCCAAGGCTCAGCGTCGAGGATGGTATTGACTCGGTCCGGCGTATGTTTAAGTATGTGTGGATCGATGAAAACAAATGCGAGAGAGGACTCAACGCTCTTGCATCCTACCACAAGGAATACGACGCCAAGAATGAGACATATCGCAGATCTCCAAAGCACGACTGGTCATCCAACTCAGCAGATGCATTCAGATACCTTGGTATCACTTATAAGACACTCACTGAGACAAAATCGTATCCAAGAGTGATCGAACAAGACTATTCATCATTTCTCTACTAACTATGTCACGCAAAAAGAAACAGTACCGAAAGGAGGAACCAATCAGGGACGCACCTGACAGCTTTCTCTCCCAAGTACAAAACGAAATCAAACTCTCAAGAGACTTCGTCGAGGAGAAGCGAGAACACCATCGGACCAACATCGTCAAATATATCGATCAGACGGTAGATGATGAGAAAATCCCGATGAATACATCATACGCAATGATTAACCTTGATCTCGCTATCGAGATGATGGACGATCAAGCCCCAGTATTTCTCCCACGAGGAATATATGATGATGAGATCGCTGACAACCTCAATGATGTAGCGAGATTTGATATAGAAGAGATGGGACTCGACCAAGCGAGACTCGTACTCGGACATGACCGTAGAATGTATGGAGTATCAATCATCACAAAGAAAGGGTGGAACGCTGACAGCTCCACTCCAGAGATCTGTGTCAAAGATCCTCTCTCTTGGCTCCCGGATCCATACTTTGATTATGCGACACCAGCTCGCTTCCACTACTTCGAGGAGTACATCCCACGAGAGATGCTCTCAGAAGAGTATGGATTTAGCCCCGACGCTGAATATCTCACATCGCAAAAGCTCGATGCGACTGTAAACAACCAAACAGCACGAAATGAGCGATCAGGGTACAACCAAACCCCAGACGATCCAGGGATGGTGTCAGTGATCAACGGATACACCTACGAGGATGACATACTCTATATGGTCACTCTCTCAAGCGATGCTGGGCAAATCCTCCGCAAGGTCGAGATCAAGCCTGTACTCAAGGACGAGGAAGAGAAGAGGGTCCCAATGTCCGCTGTCGTGAATATCAAGTGGTATTCCCCGAAGCGAGACGATCCGTTTGGTATCTCAATGCTCGAGATGACTGGACCAAAGCAATCCGCTCTCTCACAACTCTACAATCTCCGCCTCATCGATGCGCGCTTCTCGACGCTCGGTCAGATCTTCCTCTACGACATCAACACCGTTGCAAACGCTACTGAACTTGCGAGAGCAACGACACAACCAAAATTCATCGGAGTAGATGGGAAAAACAACCCAATATCTACAGCGGTCTATCCAGTCCCTCGCTCCAATATCATGGGAGACTCATACCGAGTCACTCAAGAGATCATGGACTCACTCCAGATGGAGACAGGCATCAATAGCAACCAACTTGGCGTACAGAGTTCAGGGTCCCAAACACTCGGAGAGGTCAAACAGATACAAGAAAACGCCAATATACGTTTTGGTCTCACTGCAATAACCGCCGAGAGATCAGACAAGGAGTTTTGGCGAGATATATGGTTTCGCTCTTACAAAGAGTTTTTCTCCAAGACAGATCGAAAGTTTGCTCGTATCACTTCATCTATAGATGGTGCGAAGACGCTCGAACTCACCAAAGAGGACTTCCTCTCGATCGAAGATGCGAATGTGCGCATCGAGTCAAAGCGAAAGTATGAGAGCGAGCGAAAGCAACTCGCTATGCAACTCGAAGCAAAGCTCTCCATCATGGAGGCAAACCCAAACACTCCACGTATATCTCTCGACTCAATGAGACGAAAGATACTCAAGCTCCAAGGATTTAGCCGAGGAGATATACAGGTAATCGCCCCATACACACCCGATGAGATGGACGCTCGAAATATTGCAAAGCTCCTGAGTGAAAATGATATGAGTGCAGCACAAATCAGGAATATGGAAGAGGATCATATGACCTATCTCGTCGTCTTCCAGTCGGCTATCGATACACCAGCCAAGATGACAGCGATCGAGATGCGAAAGCGAGCCTATATCGAGTCAGGGCAATCCAAAAAGCAAGAAGTCTGAGGTGGAATAGCTAATTCATCCGCCAATCAGATGGTAGCACAATCACTATCTAACCAAGAATAACTATGTTTATCCCTTATGTACAAATAGCACGAGACTTACGGGCGTTCGAGAACTCACTCTCTGGACTCTATCTCAATCTGCAAAAAGCCCCAATCTTTATTGAGTCTTGCAAGGCTGAAATTGAGCGAGCCAAGACAGAAGAGGAAGGAGAGAAACAAGTAAACATCATAAAAGCCCATCAAGACCAAATCAATGAGCACGAACGAGAGATGAAAAACTCTCGAGCGATGATTGAGAATATGCTCAAGATGCGAGAAAAAATCAAGGATGCATACTTCTCAGGGTGGCGGTCCATCATCTTACTTTTTATCCGATAGTATATGAATACAGGCTATACCGACGGTGCTCTAGACATCCACCGACAAGAGATGGGTCAATACACAGCTGAGGAGATCGTCCGCAACTTCTACGGACTCTGCAAGCGTAAAGAAGTAGATGACAAAGGCAATGTGACCGATGTGGACGATGATATACGCAATGATCAAGCTCTGCGAAAGGCTTGAGTCTATGACTACTATATCCTCCATAAAGAGGCACTTGAGCGATACGGAGTGAGTGAAGAGACAATGCTTAGATTATTCCCCTATGTCCAATTTAACAAAAAAGCAGTCGTTGCACCTACAGAGGCTCCTATCGAGTGAGGACTTCCGAGTGTATCAGGAGATGCTGATGCAGGAGGAGAGACTACTGGACCAAAGTCTCCAGCCAAGCGCACACGATCTAGCACTACAAGTGCAAAAGCGTAATACCTACCGAGAGATCATCCATCTCCCAGAAAAGCTACTCGAAGCTTATAAAGAAGCTGAGAGGATAGCAGAGAGCCAAGGATCCGCCACTCATCCATACTAGATATGGGTGAGGATCGGGCACTTGCCCAATTAGCAGTGAAGGCTGCATAATAACCCTTTTATGACCACACAAGAAAGCGACGAGCTTATTCTTCAAGCTCTTATGCCCGAGTCAGGCACAAGTGACTCAAACGATGACCAAGACATCGAAAATGATCTTGATGAGCCTGATGAGTCAGAAGATGAGGACGATGAGTCCGCTCTAGACATCGACGACAAAGAGGCTGATGATACTCCAACGCCTCCAGCGGAGCAGAAGAAATCATCAAATATCGTGAAAGTACTCTCTGAGCGAAACCAGCTCAAGGCTCGTGTTAAAGAGCTAGAGGAGAAATACGAAAGCACCTCAGTGAAGGACATGAAATCAATACATGAGATGAAAACGCAAGAAATGATTGAGGAAGCGTTTTTCTTCCGAGAAAATCCTGATGCCGAACTCGCTAAAGACGAGATCAAGGAACTCGCAGAAAATCACAATCTCGATCTCAAGACAGCGTTTGCCTTGTATCGGACACTTGATCCACAAGAGAGTGCGAAAAGGGAGGCAAAAAAATACTCCGTCACTGGCACCTCGTCGAAGAAGTCCGTCTCGCTCAAGGCAGATGACTTCTCTCCTGAAAATCTAGCTCGATTTGATCAGCTCGTGAAATCAGGAAAGGTACGAGTGTAGTGATGGTGTAAATACCCATTTACTATCAACCAATGCGAACCACTGCAACTATCGGAGCTGGATACCTCCAGACATACCTCAAGAAAGAGGTACTCGAAAACCTTGAACCAAACCTCTACTTTGCCCAATATGGGAAAAAAAATACCATGGGTGACGGATACTTCACAATGAGCTGGCCGCGAGTGGCTAAACTCACGCGAACTATCGCTCAGTCAACCCTCACTGAAGGTGTCGTCCCAACTGATACGGATATCACATTTAGTACCATCTCGGCAACTCCTGTCCAGTATGGTATCTATGCAAAAATCCCTGATTTGCTGATCAAGACATCGCCAACAAACATTATCGCTAATGCTGGTAGTGTAATCGGTGCAAATATGGGTCGAATTATAGATAAAGTAATACAAGCCGAGCTTCTCAATGGTACTAACACTATCCTCCCAGCAGGACGAGCTAACCGAGCCGCAATCACTGGAAGTGACCTCATCACTGGTGCGATGATCGCTAATACTACAACAAAGCTCCGAAGCCAGAATGCAACGCCTATCTCACAGGGATGCCTCTACAGTATTTGTCACAGCTTTGTTGCGGGAGATATCCGAAATACCTCTTCTGGTCTTTGGATCGAGGCGAATAAGTACACAACCAATGAGACTATCCTCAACGGAGAAGTTGGAAAACTCGCTGGTATCCGATTTATGGAGACTCCAAACATTGACACTATTGCGTCTACAACAACTGTGTACCCAACATATGTGTTTGGCAAGGACGCATACGGCATCGCAGACTGGCAGAATATGGAAACATACTACAAGCCAGTCGGATCAGCTGGATCTGCTGACCCAATGAACCAGATCGCCACTGTCGGTGCTAAGGTCTCATTTGCTGCTAAGATCCTCGATAACGACGCTCTTGTCCGTATCGAGTCCGCTGCTACCTCTGTCTAGCTGATAGCTACTGCACTGTAACTACCCTTTTGGGTGGTTATGTCTAGTCACTATCCACTATGAACGCACAACAAATCATCGCTACTTGGCGCACTCGGTGCCAAAATGTCACGACTCAAGAGTTTAGTGACTCGAACGCCCTCAACCTCGCCAATATCGCCTATCAGCTCACGATCGGGACTCTCCGATCTCGGGTAAATGAGGACTTTGGGGCGGATCTTTTTGTGCGTGGTCTCATCGCTGGACAGTCAGAGTATTCCTTTGATACTCGCGGAGACGATGCAAACCTCCGCACACCGATCAATAAGGTCACAAAGGTGGCTCTCAAGTATAAAGAAGATAGTGGGTATCACTTCGCTGATGTATTCTCTACTTCCACGCAGGAGGAAGATGACACCAAGCTCGCAACGAGTGTCCCAGCAAGCTCCCCACTCTATAAAATCTCGGACTACTCGATCAGCATCTACCCAACACCGACCGAGACAGTCGCCTGAGGACTCAAGGTGTATGGACTCTACGATCCGATCCCTCTCACACTCGCAACAGAAGAAGCGAACATTATGACCCCTCCATCTCATCACTGGGTCATCACTTCTCACATGCGATGGCTCTACTACGAAGCTATCAAACAGGAAAATGAGCGATCAACCGCCTACAATCAAGCACTCATAGACGAGACTCGCATGGTCACGGAACTCTCCAACCGCACCAACGGTCAAATCATCCAAACTGCCCCAGCACTTAAATTTTTCTCCTAGTATGTTCAACGATTTCAGCAACTGATTATCCGAGACTAGAGAAACCCTGTGACAGGGGTATTTTTGGGACTCAAAAGCCGTCGAGACACGCCTATCCACTGGTGTCAGACTCGCAAAACACAAAGTCATCCGAGAGTGGGGAGCATTTAACCCAGTTGGTGGGAATGTGGAGAATAACAGTGTCGTATATATGGGGAGATTTTGAGGTTTATCAAATTTTGATTACTTCGTATTTACTCGGCAGGGGCAGATATATCGGTACGACGGTGGAAACCCATCTTCTTTCACTTCATATGCGAATAGCTTCACATCTGGTCAGATGGTCACCGATGTGGTAGAAACGCCAAGGGGCTTGTATGTATTCACCGAGAGTACAGGATCATCTTCTGCTCTATCTTGTAAGGTCTACTACACAGCAAAAACGGTGGTGTCTAATCGTGAAACACTTGACTATTGAACAGCGAATGTAAACCCAGAGCGAATTACCTTTACTCATAACAACACAGGAAACTGGCACATAAAAGGCAAGAAATTTGCAACCCTCCTCGATAATCAAGCCCTTATGTGGGCAAGTTACTCAAGTAATGGGAAGACGAGTATCTATCTCGAAGACTATGAGGCACTATTGCCACTCGTGATACAGGCAGTCAGCCCAGTCGATACTCTCCCTGGAATATGTACAGGAATATCGACACAAGGCGGAGTCGTCTATGTGTATATGACGGATCGAGTATTTTACTACGATACAGCCTCACTTCTCCAAGGACGAGCAAACGAACTCATCCCGACTGGATCAATCAGCACTGATTTCAAGATATACGATGTACTACCAGGTACAAGCGCCGACTGGGTAATGACCAATAATGGAGTCTACCAACGCTCAGGCTTGCAATTTACTCTTATGAGCGGGATCGTCGCTTGATTATTCAGAGGGTGGAGCTATGGATCGCCACTCATCGAAGCCCTCTCGAGGGAAGAGGGAGAAGGAAACAAGCTCACGACTTATGGACGAAAAAACAACTTCTTTCGCGGTGGCTTCGTCGGATCAGAATATATAGACGGATCAATAGAGACTGTCTACTCCTATAATGATCTCTATGCCTACTATCGCTCATCGGATAATAAGATGATCCTCGCACAGAAGACGAATCAGACAGGAGGACTCAGTGTAGATATGCCTGGATACTATCCACTCACAGAGAATATCGACTACCTCGGGGAATACTGCCCAACAGGGTCAATCACTTCGTGTAGGATACAAACAAACGATCTCCAGCAAGACCTCAGGCTCAAAGCACTCAATGTCTCTTTCCTCCTCAATAGCGGGCGAATACAAGTCGAGATGCGAAGTAACCTCAATGAGTCGTGGCAAGAGATAGGAGACTATATCTCCTCTGATTTTGATTTCTCAGGCGGTGCGAAAATCACAGCAAATCAATTTCCAAATAGAAAATTCAACTGGCTCCAGCTCAGAGTCACACTCTCAACTCTTCTTGGTGATAGCTCAAGAAGCCCGATATTTTACGGCATAACTCCCGAGTATGAAAAAATGAACTAGAGAAGTATCAATGGACTCAGTGAGAAGCGATCTCATCCCCTGAATAGATACCCAAAAGCTCCAACCAAGCAACCTCTCAGCTCTCTCGGGCATCATCGCTCGGTCTATCAGCACAACCACCCGATTTGACCTACCAATCGAAGCGAAATCTGCAACTATCATCGCACAAAGAGGATCAACCCTCTCTGTCGGGGCAATCTCGCTCTCGGGGTCGGGGAGTGCCTGGACAGATGACACCCCAGATGGATGATCAGGCTGAGCAAGTCTCTCATCTCCCATATCTGGTATCTCATGAGTCTCTGTCGAGATGAGACCACGGGCGATCATCGTCACACTCTCGAGTACTACTAACATTATAATCCATTACCACGCATAATATGACACGCCAATGAACGGCTAAACAGGCTCTCGAAGCCCAGAAACAAGAGCAAATCAATGCAGCTGTACAAGCTACCCCAGCTACTCCTCCAGCTACACCAACTCCCACCCCAACAGCGCCAAACCCACAAGATACCCTCACAGGATCGGGAGTCGCGAGTGATCGGGTCAAAGCGGTCGTCTCGGCACGAACTCCAGCACCTCAAGCACCGCAAAGTGTCGCTCCTCCTGCCCCAGCTCCTACTCCTACTCCAAGCGCTCCAGCTCCGCAAACGATACAACAGCCAGCGTGGAACTATGGAACAGCAGAAAATCCCGTCTATGCTCAAACCCCTCAAACTCCCGAAGCAAAACCTGCCCAAACTCAGCCAGTCACGACTGAGATCGGACGAGAACAAGCATTTGGACAGCTTGCTAAACAACCAGAAGCCCAAACACGCCAAGCAGAGCTAAAAAGCGTGCGTGAAAACCTCAAGGATGACTCAGGAAAACAGCTTTGGGACAACATGGCATCTATCTCTGCAAGTAATCCCAATCTCCTACAAGATCGAAACGCTTACAATCAGGCATTTGGATACGATGGAAAGGACGCAGGAGAAAAGGCTATGGTAGACTCCTACTGGAGATCAACACGACCGAAGAGTGAGGATATATACCGCTCTCTCGATGCTGGGCAATGAGTCCCGCAAAGGTCCCTTGGGACAAGCGAGGCGGTCGAGGCTATCGAGCGAAAATCGGAGCTGACGAAGTACGAAAACCTCAATCCATACCAGCTCTCAAAGC
>JACCDT011691212.1_pt1 | contig 10843 bp, 7 predicted proteins | sample 7446291 | NCBI WGS metagenome assembly JACCDT01 (sample SAMN15323446, study PRJNA562643) | freshwater metagenome | isolation source: river surface water | place: USA:Blue River Watershed | collected 2017-08-17 | reverse complement strand
GTTCATTGGCCAAAACTTATTTTGCGAAGTAAAGAAGTTTTTGCGCCATTGTGAAATGGAATTGTAGAAGGTTTGAACCATTCGGTAAGAATAAGTTCTTCAATTCAAATCAGAAGGGTTTGGATGAAAAGCCTCTTCCCAGCCGTCTATTCTTCTGAGTTGGAATGCCTACAATAGTATCTTAGGTGCATAAAAAAGGCCCCGTTCATACGGGGCCTTTTTTGCTTAACTGAAGTAAGTTTTCAGTCCTTCAAGTTTTTCAAGTAATACATGCTCTACTTGTCTGTAATCACTTGTATTTGATAGACTTGTGTTTACGGAAAAGTAGTACTTTATTTTCGGTTCGGTTCCGGAAGGGCGTGCAGAAATCTTGCTGCCATCCGCTAGGTAGAATTGCATCACATTGGATTTATCCAGATCCAAAACTTCCACTTTTTGCGTTTTCGGATAGTGGATGCTCGCGTTCTTTACATCGTAAATCTTCTCAACAGCCGATCCATTCATCTCCAGCGGTGGATTGGTACGGAACTGGTTCATCAGATTTTGAATCTGCTCCGCACCATCTTTTCCTTTTTTGGTTACGGAAATGAGGGCTTCCTTGTAAAATCCAAATCGTTGGTACACTTCTGCCAACACCTCAAATACATTTTTGCCTTGAGTTTTGTAGAATGCTACTGCTTCTGCCACAAGGGCACAGGCGCTTACCCCGTCCTTATCTCGAACGAAGTCACCTACCAAGAAACCAAAGGATTCTTCCCCACCTGCAAGGAACTTTTCCTTACCTTCTTTTTGAAGAATGATGGAAGCAATGTTCTTAAATCCAGTAAGGACATTGTAACAAGGAATTCCGAAGCCTTCGGCGATTTTATTGATCAACTCGGTCGTGACGATGGTATTCACCATAAAGTCTTTCCCAGTCAATAGACCCAACTCTTTCTTACGTGATAGGAGGTAGTAGACGAGTAGAGTGCCTGTTTGATTTCCATTCAGCAATTCGTATTCCCCGGTCTCATTAGGTACCACGGCAGCGTATCGATCTCCATCGGGATCACAGGCAAGGACTAGGGCTGCCCCTGTCTTTTTACCTAGTGCTACGGCTAACGTAAGCGCTTCAGGCTCTTCTGGATTGGGATAAATTACTGTAGGGAAGTTTCCATCAGGTTCGGCCTGCTCCTTGACCACTTGGATATTTTCAAATCCAAAGGCCTTTAGTGCAGCAGGAACCATTTTGCCGGAGGCGCCATGTATAGGAGAAAAGACAATAGGCATGGACTTCTGTGCCTGAATCGCCTCCTTGGAAAGACTTAATTCCTTCACTTTTTCCAAGTAAATGGCATCAAAATCTTCCTCTATGTAATGGATGAGGTGATCCTGCTTGCCCCAGTTGACTTGTTCAAAAGAAGTAATTTTTTGTACCTCTTTGATGATGTTGGTATCGTGTGGGGCTACTACCTGTGCACCATCTTCCCAATAGGCCTTGTAACCGTTGTATTCTTTGGGATTGTGTGAGGCAGTAATCATGACCCCGGATTTGCAACCAAAGTACCTTACTGCAAAGGAAAGCATGGGTGTGGGGCGCATTTCTCTAAAATACATCACTTGGATCCCATTGGCTGTAAAAACGTCTGCAGTGGTCTTTGCAAACAGCGTATTGTTGATTCTGCTGTCGTGGGTGATGGCTACCTTGATTTTTTCGCCAGGAAAGCAGGCGATTAAGTAGTTTGCTAATCCTTGGGTAGCCATGGCCACGGTGTAGATATTCATCCGGTTGGTACCTACACCCATCAGCCCACGTAACCCTCCTGTACCGAACTCGAGATCTTGGTAGAAGGAATCGATCAATTCGGTTGGATTTGTGGCAATCAATTGTCGAATACTTGCCTTGCTGTCCTCGTCAATGGAACTGGACAACCAACTTTCTGCCTTGTTTAAAATCGAAGAATTTATGGAACTCATGGGACGTAAAAATTAGGTTAAGTGCTCAATTTAGGAAAATATCAGAAATCGCAATCTTCCATAAAAGCCTTGTGATCTCGATTACAAACAGGTTTAGAGGTTTCCTCTCAATTGTTGCTCGCGCTCAATCGCTTCAAACAAGGCTTTGAAATTACCTTTTCCAAAAGAGGTAGCTCCCTTTCGTTGAATGATTTCAAAGAATAGGGTAGGTCGATCCTGAACGGGTTTGGTAAAGATTTGAAGTAGGTATCCTTCTTCATCTCGATCTACAAGGATGTTGAGCTCTTTGAGTGGCTGAAGGTCCTCGTCAATTTTTCCTACACGATCTAGTAGGTCATCGTAGTAGGAACTAGGAACCTCCAAAAACTCTACACCTCGCTTACGAAGTTCCCCCACCGTATGGATGATATCGTAAGTGGCGATAGCGATGTGTTGCACACCAGGACCTCCATAGAAGTCAAGGTATTCTTCAATTTGTGATTTTTTCTTTCCTTCTGCGGGTTCATTGATTGGAAACTTGATATATCCGTTGCCATTGGAAACGACCTTGGACATCAAGGCAGAGTACTCCGTGGAGATATCTTTGTCATCAAAGGTCAAGAGCAACTTGAATCCCATGACTTCTTCGTAAAAGTTGACCCAGCGATTCATTTCACCTAGCTCCACATTTCCTACGCAGTGGTCAATGTATTTCAATCCGATAGATTGGGCAGGATAGGTGCTTTTTCGTGGCTTGTATCCAGGAAGGAATACTCCTTTGTAGTTTTTACGTTCGACGAAGGTGTGGATGGTGTCGCCGTAGGTTTGGATACTTGCTACCCTAACTTCTCCATTTTCGTCCTGTAGCGTTTTTGGTGCTTCTACTGACACTGCTCCTCGGCTCGTAGTTTCTTTCCAGGATTTTTCCGCATAATCCTTCCAGGGTGCCAATACCTTGACCCCGACGCCATGGTGACGGATATGATCGTTGATAGGATGATTGGCAGTAAGGGGAGAGGTGAGCACCAATCGGATCTTTTCTTGTTTGAGCACGTAAGAGGCACGATCCTTTACTCCGGTCTCTGGTCCAGAATAGGCTATCAATTCAAATCCGAAGGCATATTGGTAGAAGAGTGCGCTCTGTTTGGCATTGCCAACATAGAGTTCTACGTAATCGGTACCATTGATGGGGAGAAAGTCTTCAGTCATGGGCTGTATTTGGGTTAAATCTTGGATCAAAGGTAAAAAAGTCCACCCAAATTTTTACTTGCAAGGGACTATTCCTGAGAATTTTGATTTGCCCAAAGGCTAATCCAAGCCATCAGCAAAAATGAAAGGGCCCAGGCTCCGTATTCCGGATGGAAGCAGCACAGGATGATCAACAAATAGTAAATCGGTGCCAGCACAAATCCAATTAAAAACTTCCAGGTACTAGTAAACACTACATCTTCCATCTTGGGAGCGATGCCAAACAACCAAATCCAGTACAAGGGGAGATGGAAAATCTTCATCAGTTTGTTTCGGAGCGACCCAAAAGTTTTCACCTGATAGCTAGTAGGCTTTCCAGAAAGAAAATGCTCAACCTCTTGTTTATTCGTTACATCGACTTGATTTTCTAATAGGTAGGCCAAGGTTTCAGGATAAGTTGCATCAGGAATATCTACCACCAAAGTTTTCAATGCCTGCTCTACCTGTTTGGTCAGTTTGAGGGCCTGAGTGGGATCTGGGTTGACCGGAATGCTTTTCCCTATCGTGATTCGTACCATCCCCGCAGATCTTTTGTGGGCGCTGTATTGAATTCCTATGGGTACTACAGTTGGATTAAGGTCTGGGCACTCTGCTAAGGCTCCATAGGCCATCCGAGTGAATCCTTTACTGAGCGGGCGTATATTCCGAACAATGCTATGGTTGCCTTCGGCAAAAATCAGTACGGATCCATTTTGTTGTAAGACTTGATTGGTTTTTTGGAAGGTCCGCTGGTTTTGAGGAATGGTGGAAAACCCATCCATAATCCGATAGACGGGTAGCATTTGAATGAGGTTTAATAAATACGCTGCAATCGGATTTTTGAATACCGCAGCACGCGTCAAAAAAAAGGGTCGAATCGAAATATGGGTAGCAACCAGTAGCGGATCAATTAGCGCATTTTGGTGGTTGGCAACTAAAATTAGCGGTTGATTTTTGGGGATATTTTCAAGCCCTTCCACCACGATTTTTTTGTAATAGATATGTAAACCTATTTTAAGTAAAAACCGCAAAGTCGTGTAAAGCAACCTTCTCATGTGTACTTTTTCCAGATGCTGGCCAAGATGATTCCAGAAATGAGGTGCCAAATTCCCCACCAAGCAGTGATCAATGCCATGCCACCCAGTCCGGCGAAGAAACTAAAGATGAGGACCAGTCCAAGCCCGGAATTTTGGATGCCTGTTTCGATGGAAATGGTTTTTACATCTTTGAAAGGCAATCGAGCGAGTTTAGCCGTCAAGTATCCTCCACTTAAACCGATAAAATTATGTGCCAGTACCCAAAGGAAGATGGTGCCGATGTAGGTCTTAAATAAATCGTAATTGCCCAGAAGGGCAAGAAGCACCAGGGCTCCAAAAATGACTAGGCTGAGTGGTTTGATTGCTTTAGCTAATTTTTTGGATAACTCGGGAAATTTGGATGTGGTAAAAATTCCAAGGATCAAGGGTATGCCTAAGATGAGGCCTATGGTCAAGAATACTTCTAGCGTGTCGAGTTGAACTTCTTGTAGGAGTTGGGCAGTTGGAACATAGTTACTGGCCCAAAAGGAAAAGTTAAAAGGGGTCAGAAAGATGGCAGACACACTCGATACAGCTGTTAAACTGACTGAAAGTGCCACATTTCCTTTGGCAAGACTGGTCAAAAAATTTGAGACATTTCCACCTGGGCAAGCTGCTACTAGAAACATGCCTAAGGCGATACTGGGTGGGGGATTGAGGAGTATAACCAATACCCATGTAAGAAAAGGCAACACGAAAAATTGGGAGACTATTCCGATTACAAATCCTTTCGGGTTTTGGACAAGGTATTGAAAATCTGCCCACTTCAACTCCAAAGCTACCCCATACATGATGATTGCCAGAGCGATATTGAGCCCGAGCAAGTTGTCTGGAGAAAAATTGAGTTGTACTGAATCTAGCGCATTGGGTGAAGCCATTGCCCTAAAATCATGGTATTCTTGGAAATTTCAAAATGAAAAAGGAGGGATGACTTGTTTTTAATTGGATAATAAAGGATGCAACTTAGTTTTCTTCAACTTTTCCAATTCCACTCACTTCTTTCTTAATGATCCGTGGATTCCCGGAGTAACTTACCTTTCCTATGCCATCAACGACTAGGGAGAGTTCACCCTCACAGTGTATTTCCACTTTTCCAATACCCGAACTGTTTACCTCCATGTTCTCCACAATCAATTGAGAGGCATCCAATTTTCCGACTCCATTATTTTCGAAATTTGCCCTAAATGCGTTCCCTTTAAGTTTAATGTTGCCAACCATATCGAAATTTGCATCTATTTCTTGGGCCTCCAGTTCCAATTCTAGATTTCCGACTCCATTGCCCAACAACTTTAGGTTACCAACTTTGAAGAGCCCATTTGTTTTGACATTCCCTACACCATCGTAGTTTAATTCGGTAAGTTCCTTTAGAGCAATTCTTATTTTGAAATCTCCTTTATTGAAATTAAATCCGCCTATTTCTTTCTCCATTTCTAGTACCAGCAAATCGCCTTGTTGGTCAATGGTCAACTTATCGATAAGTTCCGCTGGTCCTTCCACTTCAATGGATTCTTCATTTGATTGTGTAATGGTCAAATTGAATACCCCATCAGTTTGTAATCTTTTCACACCACTAAGAGTTTTTTTCTCTTGGATTTCGTTTTCTGAACTATAGGAATTGCTTGACTCACAGGAGAAGAAAAGCAGGAGTACGGGAATGGCGAGGAAATGGGAAAGGATTTTCATAGCAGTGTCTAGTTTCGATTTGAGTAGCGAAAAATAGACCAATTCAAAAAAATCCCATTTTCAGCCAAATTAGGCATTCTTATAAATACAAGTTGTTCGTAATCGAACGCCTAGTTGTCTCACTGTCCACTTTTGGAAGGCCTTATTTTGAGTTGCGCACTGTTTGCGCCTTAAAATTCCCAACGAGTAAAGACTCCATAATTGTCTCTAGCGATTTTTCCAGGACCATAGGCATCAAAGTTGGCTCCAAGTCCAAATCCTAGGGGACCTTTTTTCAGACCACCACGTAGGTAGAGAAAGCTTCTGTTGTGAAATCCTTCTGCCATGCCCTGGTTGTAGGTGAGTTGCAGGCGACTGTAAAGAGACCATTTCTCAGTTAGGGCTGGTTTGTACTCGTACAATCCAAAAAACTTCACATTCTGTGCACTACTCAATTGATAGGAAAGGACGCTAATCGCTAAAATTTCTTTGGTTGCCTTGCTATGGGTAAGGCCAAGTGTGGTTCCAAAGCCAGCCACTGAATTGGCTTCGGCACCTGCCGCTAGTGCAAAACCAGATTTTCCTAAGGAATAGTTTACTTGAAAGGGGATCACTACCGAATCACCTAGTTTCTTTCCCTTGCCATAATTTTCTGAAAACACAGCTATGGCCAATACACTAAACTTACTTTGGGGAGTGAAATTCCGCTTAAAAACCAGTTGAAAATCAAGGCGTTCGTGCCCAAACATAAATTCCATAGGTGTTGGCGGGTTGGGCGCCTGTGCCCAAGTTGGGTTGTTGGTAGCAAGAACGAGTAGCAGGCAAACTATTGGGAATAGGAATACTTGCTTTGGGTTGAAATGCTGACTTTTCATAGGTGGGTAGGTTGGAGAGCGTATTAATTGAATCTCAAGAACCAAGTGGCGAAAATTTAAACGGGTTCGTTTGGTAAGTAACCATCACTTGGGGTTAAGGTGCAACTCAAAAATGACTTCAATGCATTATGCCAATTCCCGCAGATCCACTGGAACTACACGAGACACGCCGGCTTCGATCATTGTAATGCCATAAATAATATCTGTACTTGCCATAGTTCGCTTGTTGTGCGTCACAATGATGAACTGACTTTCCGTACTAAACTTCTGGATGATCTGATTGAATTTGTCAATGTTGGCATCATCCAATGGGGCATCCACTTCGTCAAAAATACAGAAGGGCGCAGGCTTCAAGAGGTAGATAGCGAATAGCAAGGAAGTAGCCGTCAAGGTTTTTTCTCCACCACTTAACTGGTTGATGGTCAATGGACGCTTGCCTTTTGGTTTTGCCATAATTTCAATGGCAGACTCCAATGGATTTTCAGGGTCCACTAAGGTCAAATCACAATCGTCCTGCTCGGTGAATAGGGAACGGAATACCCGAACAAAGTTTTCCTTGATCTTACCGAAGGCATCCAAGAAGGTCTCTCGAGCCACTAAGTCAATCTCCGAAATCGTTGAAAGGAGGGATTCCTTGGCCTTATTTAAATCCTCTTTTTGAGTAGTGATGAAATCGTAGCGAATCTTGATTTCATCGTAGGCCTCCATTGCCATGGGATTGATTGGTCCAATTTTATCAAGGCGGTCCTTTTGCTTGTGCACCAATTCTTTAAGGTCTTCTTCCTTAAAGTCAAGAAAAGCTTCGTCAACCAATGGATTTTCAGCCATTAGAGCTTCCAAGTCCAAGTCGAATTCTACATTCAAGCGTTCCTTCATCCCAGCCATTTTGAGACGAATTTCATTGATTTGGGACTGTAGGGCGAGTACCAAATCATCGTAGCCTTCCTTGGCTTTTTGCAAACTTCGGATTCGTGTATCCAGTTCATCAATTAGCCCACGGGTACCGTAATAGACTTTTTCTGCTTCCGTTACCCCCAATTCTATGTCCTCTTTTTCGGTATAAAGCGCGATCAATTCATCGTCTTTTACTTCATTAGTATCCAAGAGGGACTTGATTTCAGCATCCAATTGGCCTAGCTCATCTTGGGATTTTTCGATTCGCTCCTTTGAACTTTCAAAGGCACTTTGCTTAAACTCAATTTCCTGTTCCGCATTACTCACGCGGTTCAGCTGCTGGATATAGGTGATATTTTCTTGATTGAACAATTGAGACTTCTCAGCAAGTAGCTTATTGACTACCTCCAGTTCCTCTGTTAAGACAATCAATTTCTCATTTAATTCCTCGAAAAGCGCTTTTTCTTGGATGAGTTGGGGTTGTATTTGCGCTAAACTTACATCTAGGCTTTCAATTCTAGCCAAGATGTCTTCTCGTTTAGTTGCATTGGAAGTAAGTAATTCTGAAAGTTGCTCCTTTTTGGTACGAACCGATACAAACTCAGAATTAAGCACCTGCAATTTGGCTTGACTTTCTTCCAAGGTCTTTTTGTAACTCAACTCCTTCAGTTTGGTCAACTCACCCAACTTTTGATCCAAGTTGGCCCGTGATGTACTTACTTTTTTGTTCAGTTCCTTGATTTCCTTCTCTAGCTTCTCCAGGTTTTTGGCTCTTCCTATTCGCTTGCCTTCAAACAAGCCAACCGACCCCCCGGAAAGGGAAAATTTCTTTTTAATGTATTTGCCTGATTCCGAAAGGAAAACACCTTCTTTTTGGTTTGGAAAGTCAGCGTAATCGCCCTGAACGATGTAGACATTGTCCAGGATGTAATTGATCAGGCGGCTGTATTTTACATCAAACTCGATGATTTCTGTCGCAGCAAGAGCATTTGGAAAGATCTGGGATTGACTTGGAGAAAACTTTTCAAAATGCGCAAGGATGAAAAAATTCGCTTTTCCTCTGGCTGCATCACTGAGCAATTGAATGGCGGAAATGGCCTCCGCCTCGGTATCTACCACGTAATAGTTGAGGTAGTTTTCCAAGTAATTTTCAATGGTTACCCGGTACTTTTCATCGGTAGTAAGGAGATCAGATAGGAGGGGAACATCCTTGCCCCAACTTTGATTCTTCTTCAAAAATTTGATGGCCTCAGGAAAGCCTTCTAGATTTTCAACCAAGGATTTGGTCAGGTTGAACTCATTCGTCTTCGAATCCAGTTTACGGGAAACTTGAGTCAATTCCTCTCGGATCATTTCGACGATTCGGCTCGTTTCCTCTACTTTTTGATCCTGCTCCTCCTGTTTTTGTTTGAGCAGGTCAAATGCCTGCTGGGCCTCTTCCAGTTGTGCCTGAATGAGCGTTAAGTTTTGTTCAAAATCCGCGAGACTGGCCTCTTGGGAACTATCGTCTGAGGAGGTGCGCTCCAGTTCTTGTTTGAGGGTAGACCATTGGATTTGCTTGATTTCTACTTCTTTACCCGCTTGGTATACGCGCTCTTTGATTTGGGAAACTTGTAGACTGAGCTCTTTGTGCTGCTCTTGCTTTTCTGAAGCAGCAGTTTTTTGAAGGTCGTAGGCCTCCCGTAATTGGGCCACGAGCACTTCTTTTTCTGCTAAAATCTTCTCAGCCGCTTCTTTTTCTTGTTCAAGAGACCGTATGGCAAATGCCGCTCGATCATTGGATTTACGATCTTGATCAATTTGTTCACGAAGTGCCTGGGATCGATCTTCCAAAAATCGGAGGCGCTCATTTTTTATCTTCTTATCTGATTCAAAAGTTCGGATTTTGTTGACCTGCTCGTTGAGGGCTTTTTGTCTTGAAGCAAGCAACTTTTCTTTGCCAATCAAGTCTGCCTTGGCTGCACTTAGTTGGGCCTCTAGTTCCGAAATTTGAGTTTGAATCTCTAGCTTTTGGTCTGATTCCTGTTGGATTTTGCTTTGTGCATCCACCAGGGAAAGCTGCAATTGCTCCAAGGACTTCTTGGCTAGATTGATGCTGGCCACTCGGTATTCAGCCTTGATTTCGAAGTACTTAGATGCCTGTTTGGCTTGCTTTTCTAAAGACTTGAGGTTTTTATCTATTTCAAAAAGCAAGTCTTCTACCCGAGAAAGGTCCGCATCGGTATCTTCTAACTTGCGTAAAGTCTCGCGCTTTCGGTTTTTAAACTTGGAAATTCCAGCGGCTTCTTCAAAAAGTTCACGACGGGAGTTATTCTTGTCATTGAGCAATTCATCGATCATTTTGAGTTCAATGATCGCATAGGAGTTGGAATTGATTCCTGTATCTAAAAATAGGTTGGTGATGTCCTTCAGTCGGCAGGTAACTCCATTGATTTGGTACTCACTTTCCCCACTGCGGTAGTACCTTCTGGTGATGGTGACATGCGTGTATTCGGTAGGGAGTAGGTTCTTGGTGTTTTCAAAGGTGAGGGAAACCTCTGCGAGGTTGGTTGGCTTTCTGTTTTTGGTCCCGTTGAAAATCACGTTCTCCATTTTATCGGAGCGAAGCATTCGAGATTTTTGCTCACCGAGTACCCACCGAATCGCGTCTACAACATTGGATTTACCACAGCCATTGGGACCCACCACACCTGTAATGCCTTTGTCAAAATGGATCACCATTTTGTCTCCGAAACTTTTGAATCCTTTGATTTCCAGCTTACTAAGTAGCATTACTAATTTCTATTGGGAATAAGGGTTCAAAATAGCTCGATTCTAGGAATTTGGCAAAAAAATAAAAAGATTAAGCTTTGTTTTTAGGAAGAAAATTAAGTGAACCCAATGATAAAAAAATGACTTGGTTCTTAATTACAATTTTTTGGTTTACCTTGACTCCATGGAACTCGGACAAATCATCTATGTCGTAGCCATTGTGGCGTATTTTCTGTATCGGGCAAGTTCAAAAAAGAAGGATCAGTCCCTTCCTGAGGGCGAAAATTCTGCTCCAAAAACTCCTGAAAAAGGCCTAACCTTTGAAGAGTTGTTGCGTGAAATTCGTGAAGCCCAATCTCCCAAATTGCCCGATGCTAAAGAAGAGCCCATTCCTTTGCCCAAGTCAAAACCTGTTTATTCAGC
>JACCDT010269472.1_pt1 | contig 10847 bp, 15 predicted proteins | sample 7446291 | NCBI WGS metagenome assembly JACCDT01 (sample SAMN15323446, study PRJNA562643) | freshwater metagenome | isolation source: river surface water | place: USA:Blue River Watershed | collected 2017-08-17 | reverse complement strand
GGACGGCGTCGTGGAGGTCGGCGCCGCGGCGGTCGGCGTCGTGGAGGTCGGCGCGGTAGAGGACGGCGCGGCTGAGGTCGGCGCGGCTGAGGACGGCGCCGCGGAGGACGGCGCCGCGGAGGTCGGCGCCGCGGAGGTCGGCGCCGCGGAGGTCGGCGCCGGAGCCTCCTGGCTCGCCTCGGAGCCAGCGGCGGTGGTCGGTGATGACGTCGGCCAGAGTGCGGCCGTTGGTGATGGTGATCTGGTTGGGCTGTCGCATCGGTGTCCTCTCACTGGCTCACCCCCTCGGGCGTGAGCCGTCGGGGGTCGGGTACCGGCCACTGCCGGCGACGTGGTCTATTCGGTTGTCGCCCGGAGTCCGCCGGGCGCATGAGTTTCGTTCATGTCGTCACCACTGGGTTCGTTGCGCAGTACCGCCAATCGATCGTCAAGTGGCTGTCGTGCCGCTAATTAGCGCGTGCCACCATGGTCGTCGCGCCTCATGCATCAAGAGTTCGTCGAGCTTGCAACAGTTCTACTTCACGGTATCGGATCGCATGGCTGCACCCTCCTTTCCTTGTGTCGACCGCGGCGTGGCGAGATGCCACTTCCCGCAGTGACGGCACTTGTACGCTTCCTTCCCTTTCGTCCGTGCCGTGGTCTCCGCATCGCTCTGATGCGTCCACGACTTCTTTGCTTGGCACACCCGGCGGAGCGCCCACGCGTTCTCGTCGATCGCGGAGCGGGAAGGCTTGTGCTTCGGGTCGAAGTGTTTGCTCTTCATGATCCACGACAGACCGAGCAGCCTGCCGTGGATAGTACATCTGCGGGGGCGGAGCTATTCCTTGCCCTCCCGGACGAGCACCAGCTCCGCCTTGCAGCGGGTGAGCGCGACATAGAACAGGTTCCTCTCCTGTTCCATCTGCTGGGGAGTACGAGCGCAGGGGCTCTCCAGCAGCTCGGGCCGCACGATGAAGACGCGCTCCGACTCGAGACCCTTGGCGCGGTGCACCGTGGAGAGTTGTACGCTCGCGCGCCTGTCGTCGAAGATCTCGCTGACGGCGGAGACGAACTCGTCCTCGGTCGAAGCCTGTGACCGGTCGGCGATCACCTCCACGCACGAGACCTGGTCGGCGAGGCGATCGGCTCCGTCCTTGATCGCGTCTTCGTTGTCCCCGTGCTTCCGCACGAGCCGGTCGTACTGCGCCGTGTACCAGGACGAGAGGCCGACCGCGAGGCGGTCGAATCCGCCGCCGAGCTCGGCCGCCTCCTTGGCGACCCTCACGATCCCCTCGCCGATATCCTTCCCCTTCACGCGAGCAGGGAGACCCTTACCAATGAGCATGAGGCACGTCGACACCAGCGGGGCCGTTTGCCGGCAGAGGATCATGTCCCCCTCGCGGACTTCGTCGCCAAGCGTGTCCTCCATGATGTCGCGCACAGCGCCCTCGGGCGCGCCGGGCCGGGCCTCGATCTGCGGGCAGAACTCCTTGGCCAGCTCGATCGCCGACGACGGGCAGCGGTAGCAGACCGAGAGGGGCAGCGACACGCCGCCGCAGAAGTCGACGATCTTCGAGAATGCCTCCGTGTCGGCGCCAGCGAAGCTATAGATCGCCTGTTTTGGGTCCCCGACGAAGATGCACCGTCCGCCGCGAGCGACGCTGCGCTTGATAAGCTCGAGCGCCGCGGGCGAAAGGTCCTGGCACTCGTCGACCAGGATCCAGGCGTAGCGCTTGGGCTGGTATCCGTGTACGCACGGGAGCCACACCATATCGGTGAAGTCGATCACGTTCGTGTCTCGCATGCCTGCCTGCATCATCCGCTGCACGCAACGCTCCACCACTCCGTCGAAGGCATAGTCCCACTGCACCCCTTGGCGGGCCGCGATGTCTCCGACCTCGGTGGCGAAGTCGCCCTCGGGTAGCTCGCAGTTCACGAGCGAGAGCCGGGCCAGATCGATAAGCCGGATGATCTCCTTGCCAGGGAAGCTCCGCGGCTTGTCGGTCAGCATGCGAGCCGCACGCTGCGGGAGCGCTGCTCCGAAGAGCGTGCCGCCCTTTGCCTCGCGCTCGATCAAGCGGACCATGTCCCAGTACTTCCGCGATTCGACCCGCACGCGACCGCACGCGTCACGAACGGCCGCGTTCCCGTGCGCATGGATCGTGCTCGCACGCATGCTCGTGCCCTTGAGCTTCGCGCCCAGCTCGTCCGCGATCGACTTGTTGAACGCGAGGAACAGGCCCTCGCCGGAGATGAGCTTCGCGGCCTGCACGATCGTGGTGCTCTTGCCCGAGCCCGCGACCGCGTTGACCACGGCGTGCCCGCGGCCGATTCGCACGTGATCCCAGATCGCGATCTGGTAGGAGCTGGGCTCCCACGAGATCCCAAGGCGAGCGCGGTAGTCGATGGCGGAGGTGTCGAGCTTGCGGGCTGCGGTCATGATGCCGAAGGTACATGCGCTAGTGCCTGCGTATTCCGTCGTCCCGCAGAATTCTTCGACGCGCGAAAGGCGAAGGCCCCGCGCGGAGGGTGATCCGGCGGGACCTTCGGGGGTGACCTGGTGATTCAGTTAGGCGGCGGCATGTCGAGCGCCACGCCCTGCCAGCACGGCAGGCAGATGTACGCGAGCGTGCCGTCGTCGATGTAGAGGCCGGATGTCGGCGACTCGCTCGGGTCTGGCTCACGGCCGCACGAGCAGGTCATGCCTTCGCTCGTGGCGTCCTCGGGCGGTTGGGCGAGACCCACGGCAGGCCCAGAGTGCTGCGTGATTAGCGCGCTTTCTTCGGGTCGTCTCGCCGCTGCACCGGCTCGGACACCAGCCTCGCGTTTGCTGCCTCTCGCTTCCATTCCGGCCATTGATTGACGCGTTCCTGAGCCTTCTCGGCGTGCGCCCAGAACGATGGTCGTTTTTCGGCTGGCGTCATTCGAGGAGACTAAGCCGCGGCTGTTGGAAAATCAAGCTTGCTCGTGGTGCTCGCCACGCCCGCCGCCAAGGATCCCTTTCAACTTTACGAGTGCTTCGTCCTCCATATCCAGATAGTTGATGAGTAGGTCGGGTAGCAACGGCCAGGCGTCACTGCGTCTCCATTCGACGACGCGGCCCTCCTTCGCCTTGCGGTTCAGGTGATTGCCAAACGGATCGCGAAGCATGAACAGCTCCACGTAGCGCCTGGGGCCGATGCCTACGAACGGGATCAGCTGCACCTTTGCCTCCTCACCGTCGGCGAAGGCGCGGCAGTAGGCCCGGGTCACAGGCCAATCCATCAACGTCGAGCCCTCGCGCCCGTCGACGTCGTGGTGCCACAGCTCGATGCGCTCGCGAGGAACCCCGAGCTCGAGAAGGTGCAGCACGCACGCCACCGAGTCTTTGCCGCCCGAGAACGCCACGATGATCGTGGCGTAGGTGTCGAGCTGGGCCCGCGTGAGCCCAACGGGCGCGGTGGGATAGGTCTTGAGCGGGGCGTTCATCGAATCACGTCCAGTTGCCACTGCTGAGCCGTGGCCAGCCACACCCATCGCATGCCGGCGGGCGCCGGTCCGGGCGGGGTGGTGAGCGGTCGGCTACGGCCTGCGGCGGAGAAATCGAAGGGCATCGGCGGGTCCTCTCAATGGCTCGAGCCCGCTCCCTTGCGGGACACGGGCGAGCGCTCAGCGGTAAAGGTTGCGCAGCTCAGCCTTGGCGGAGCGGCGGGCGTGTCGGTTGCCGGCGCGGATCTCGTCGCGGCGTGCGTCGGCGGGAACGTTCTTGTGACGGTTCTTGTCGTTTCGCATCTACTTTCGGATCCTGGTGACGGCATGCTTGCCGGGCTTGGGGAGGCGGATGGAGGGCAGGTTGGTCTTGCGCATGGCGGGCCTTTCGGGGCGGGCTGCGTCGGCAGCCACGTGCTCACCATGAACTACGCTATACGTAGGCGCTATCGATACCTCAAAGAATCCAGCAGAACGCCAATCCGACCGCTTCCGACGGAGAGCTTCGACCACTTGCGCCGCATGCGCTACATCAACCGCAGCAGAGCCACCACGAGACAGGCAGCCACGCCCCAGCCGAGCAGCCCCGCCACGACCGCGACCTTGATGCCGCCCATCCTGGACTCGGCTCGAGCCTCCCACGCCCGCGCGTCGGCCTCCATCGACTGGCGGCCAAGGTGCCCGAGGGCTGCGTCGGTCGCAGCCACGAGATCGACAGCCGTATCGACGCCGATCGTGGCGACGTGGCTTCCGTCGTGGCCGTAGTAGTGGACGCCGCTCGATTCGGCAATCACGGTGAATCTGTCAGCATCGATCCTCATGGCATCACAGGTCGGACCAATCCGGGTCCGAGTCGGTCACAGGTTGATCGGACACGATCGAAGGAAGCGAAGGCCCATCGTACTGCGGGCCGCCAAGGTCGCGAGGAGCCAGCGCACGGTAGACCAGGAACGCGTTGTAGGCTCGAGCGCGGTCGCTGTCTCCCGCGCCTACGCGCCGGTACTTCTCGACCATCGCCTTCGCAGCGTCGCGCAGATCTGCGGGCCACTCCTTCGACCACGCGATCCACTGCCGATCTTCGACAGCAACGGGCACGAACTTGGGCCCGTCGGTCATGCGTCGAACCCGTCCGGCGCGAGAAGCACCGCGATGTAGAACGACACGCCGAACACCATGGCGACCAGCATCGGAAGGTTGCCGCGCCCCACCGCGCTCTCGACGAACGGCAAGCTCAGCACAGCGAGCGCCGTAGCGACATAGGCCCAGATCGAGCACAGCTCTCGCATGTTCCGAATGACGGCCCGCATGCGAACCTTACAGAACCTAGGAGCAGGGCATTCCGCCGAGCCGCCAGCGCGCATGGGCAAGCGCAGCCGGGTGAGCCTCAAGCGCTTCGGAGTGACCGAAGGTGTGCACCTCGCCAAGCCTTCGGCCATCGGCATCGAACACGAGCACGGGACCACCGTCTTCGTCGCGGAATAGGTACCCGTCCGGGCGTTCCTCGGAGATCTCCGGGTCGGCGAGCATCGACGCGAGAAGGTCGGACACCGAGCCGACCGAGAACGATGGGTCAGCCCGCAGTGCGTCGACCAGCCGCAGCGGGATCCGGTTCTTCCGGTCCACATCTGCGACAGCTCGAGCCCGCTCCTCCGCCCATCGCCCGGCCTCGAACAGCGTCCCCACCATGCGCCGATTCGGCGAGACATAGTCGCCGGTCTTGCGATTGCGCACGACCCACCACGTGGTCATGCCGCGGCCCTCGAAGTGTCGACACCAAGGGCGCTGCGGATCTTAGTCAGCGCGGAGAGCTCGATCTGTCGCACGCGCTCGCGGCTGAGACTCAGCTCCTTGCCGATCACATCGAGGTTCACCGTGTCACCGGTGGCAAGACCCATGCGCTGCCGGAGCACGTGCTTCTCGCGGTCAGTGAGTCCAGCGGTCTCCACGGCGACCAGCGCCGCATCGACGGTCATCACCGCATCCACAGCCTCCTCGGGCCCCATTGCGCCGTGGTCCACGGATGCCATGGTCTCCTCGGGCGCAGGGCCACCACGATCGTCATCACCCCCACCTCGTGACGGTCCGTCCATGCTGACAACCTGCCCTTCCTCGCCGCCGAGCAGGTTGCCACCGAAGACCTCGTACGCTCGCATCGCCTTCGCCATGCCGAGGCCCGCGGCTTCGGCTGTCTCCTCGGGAGATGGCCACTCACCGGTGCGCTTGTAGATCGCCCTCGCTGTCACGAAGAGCCGATACGCCCGGTCGTGCATGTGCTGCGGGATGCGTACCAGCCGGCCGCGATCGACGGCACCCCGGATCATCATATGGCGGATCCACCACGTTGCGTAGGTGGCGAACGAGAAGCCCTTGCGCGGGTCGAAGGTGTCGACGGCACGGAGCAGCCCGAAGCTCCCCTCTTGGATCATGTCCTGTAGCGGCATCGTCCGAATCCGCGACCGCATCCGCTTGGCCACCGAGATGACCAGCCGGAGATTCGCAGCGGCGAACCGCTGGCGCACGATGTCGTGCTCTCGCAGCAGCGAGCAGAGCAGTCCCGAGTGCGCGATGACGTCGTACGGATCGCCGTCGACCGTCGCGAACGTCGTCGCGATTCGACGCGCGACGCATACGCCCTTGCGGTACGAAAGCGCATCGGCCAGCTTACGACACGCCGTCGCGAACTCGACGTCTCCGCAGAGCCCCTCCAGCCTACGACTCGCAGCAGCAGACACCGCCTCGCACTCGGCCCCCAGCTTTTCAGCGATGCCTTCTCCGATGATCTCGGAGAGCACCGCATTCGTCCGTGGTGCGTAGTCGAGGATGGCGCACCACAGCTCGCGGCGCGTCCGTATGACCAGCTTCGCGAGGTTCAGCGACTGCTCTCGATTCAGCAGGCTCACGCGTCGGACGTCGCGCACGTACGCACCGAGTCCCGTTCCGCTCGCATCAGGGATTTGTCTCATGACGCCTTGTTGCTCTCGGGCGAAGGGGTTGGGACGTCGTCGGCCGGCAAGTCATCGGAGCCGTCCGCTCGCTCGCACATGATCTGCCGAGCACGTTCGATACCGAGGTGGTCGAAGTGCTCGATGAACTCCGCTACCTCTGCCACGGTCCTGCTCGCCAGCTCGAGCATCATCGCATCACCGAGCTGACGATCTCCAACCATGGACCGCAGCAGGTCGCGATCGATGTCTCCGAGCCGGTAGTGCAGGCCGAAGCGTCGAGCCCGAATCAGCGCGTTGTCGACCTTGTCCGTGCGGTTGCAGGACGCCAGAGCCACCACGCCTCGGCTGGTCAAGACCTCCGCGAGATCCAGCGCCTGCGACGTGCGGCCGCGGTCGATGTCATCGAAGATCACCGTCTTCGGCGAGAGGACATCGACGAGCCCAAGGACGACCTCATCACGAACGTCTGCGAGTCGGGCTCTCAGCGAGCGGCCTCCGAGTCCGGCAGCGATCGCCCGCATGGTCCACGACTTCCCGGCCCCCCGTCGGCCGTCGAACAGGACGCCGACTCGCTTGCCGCCGTCGCGAAGCGCCGAGATCTCGGCGAGAGCCTGCCTGCCGACATCGCAGAGGTCAGCACCGGAAAGCGGGTCGGACTTCAGCGACACGCCTTCCGCCGTCGCGTTCGCCGAGGGGCCGCTTTCGATCTGGATCGACTGACCGAGGTGCTCCCAGATCCACCGTGCGAGGGTCACAGGATTTCCAGCCGGGCCGTAGGTCCACTCCCGGCCTCCGTCGAATCGGTATCCGAACCTGCACCCGTCGTACTCGCGGATCTCGTCGCCGTCGCGGTCGCGGCTCACGACGCTTCCGAGCTGTGCGTCTGCGGCCACCGACATGATCGCAGCCCGCACCGCCCACGGCGCCCGAGGCCAGCACTGCGGTTCATTCGGATGGTCGCCGATGAACTCCGACAGCATCGTTACAGCGGCGCTCGCCCATGCGATCGGGCTCGAGGCGCGGCTGAGATGCACGGTCGTGCTCGCCACGGTGGATGCAGCCTTGAGCCACTGGCGTTGACGCGGCGTCATCGGCTGAGCCCCTCCGCGAACAGCTCCCACGTGCGAGGGAAGCGGTCGGCGATGAACTTGCCCAGCGCGTCGGCGTAGACGCGGATCTCGTACTGCGCGTGCGGGTCGAGCCGCAGGGTCAGGAACGCGAGCCAGTTGCGCAGGTTGGCGCTCGCGCGCATGCAGCTGTAGCGGGCGACGGGAAGGTGGACGCGGGCGATCTCCTTCGGTACGCCGTTGGCGAGCGCAAGCTCGTAGACCGTCTGCGCGTGCTCATACGTCTCTCGCAGCGAGTCGACGAACGCCTGCGCCGCTGCTTCCGTGAGCACCGCGGACCCGTCAGCCTTGCCCGCCTGCTTGTTGGCGGTAGCCTCCGCCATGAGCCGCTCGACCGTCGGCAAGTAGTCGACAGCGGGCAGCGGCGTGTAGCGGGCGCTCATCTCGTTGAAGCTCTGCGTCCGATGTCGATGCCATTGCCGGAACACGAAGATCGGCGCCTGGATCTCGACGGTGAGCCCGGCCATCTCGAACGGAGTCGCGTGCTTGTGCTCCCACAGGTACCGCAGCAACTTCTCGTCGCCGGGCTTCCCGTCCTCCTTCGGACCCCAGCCGAGGAAGCCCTTGCCGGTGCTCATGCGCGCCGACTCGATGATGCGCTCATCCGAGCCCCACGACTCGACGAGCAGCGCGTACCCATGATTCAGAACCTCGATCTTCTCCGTCATCACACTCTCGTCTCCTCGATCGGAATCGGCAGCGCTACATCATCGCGCAGCGTCACCAGTTGACGGGCCAGCCTCGCAGCATCCGCATGCTCGACGAGCAAGGCCCCTCGTTTGCCCTTCATCTCGGGCGCCGCAGCAAGTACCGCGGCCAGGTCGCCATGCTTCCGCACGAGCTCGACCGCCGTCTTGGGTCCGACGCCCGGGACACCCTTCACATTGTCGGAGCCATCGCCCGCCAGCGCGAGGTAGTCACCGAGCAGCGACGGAGGGACGCCGAACTTCGCCTCGACTTCCGCCGGCCCGATACGCTCGCCCTTCGGCCCGATGACCCACACGCGATCGTTCACGAGCTGCCGAAGGTCCTTGTCCTGGGAGACGATAGCCACCTCGAGCCCACGCGCAACGGCTGCCTTCGTGTACGCTGCGATGACGTCGTCGGCCTCGTACCCCTCGGACATGCAGCTCGCCACGCCAGCGCGACCCAGCGCTGCCACAGCCGCGTCGATCATCCCCTCGGTGCCGGCGGGGTGGTCGATGCGGTTGGCCTTGTACGAGGGCAGCAGAGCGCCTCGCCCACCATCGCCAGCGTCCCACACGACCAGCGCGTACGAGGCTCGATGCTTGGCCGCCCACGAGCGCACGGCGCCAACGAAGGCCCGCACCGCCACGCGCACGACATCGCCGGCCGACTCAACGGGCTCTAGCGCGGCGCACACGTAGAAGTTCCGCCATAGCGCGTTCGGCCCGTCGACCAGCAAGAACAGCCCGGACAGCGGCTCGTCGTCGCCCATGATCGCGAGTCGCTCGTCGAGCAGCTCCGCCACGGCATCGAGATCGTCAGGCGTCAGCCGAGACCACCGCGCCTTCGGGTCGACACCAGAGCGACCGAGCGCAGCGTCCATCACCGCGCCGAGTCGCAGGTCAGGCTTGCGCCTGTGCAAGGCGCGGAAGAGATCGAGCACGTGAGCAGCGGAAGCCGACATGGTGAACCTTCGACCATGTACTCAGCGATGCTCCGGGCTAGTCCGCCGCACCGGCGCCTAGGCATCACATCTCTTCCCGGGCGGGCGCGGGAAGTTCCTGTACGTCACGAAGACCTTGAATGCCAACGCACACGAGTCTCTCAGCTCTGCGTCGTGACCATGGTCGCCGCTCCGCCGAGTTTCGTAGACGTCCAAGAGAGCGCCCGCCGGGCCTCTCGCATCAGTGCATCGATCGACCAGCTCGCGAACGATCTCCTTGGCAAGCTCCGCCTTCTCGTCTTTCGTCATCGCATCACCTACCGCAGTCAGCGCGCGTTTAGTCCGCTTACCGGCGGGGGCCATGCGACGCAGCCCCTCGTGACCGCTTCGCCTTGGGCTCTCGCTTCGGCTCAGGGCGCGTTCCATGGGCGGCGAAGTGCTCGGCCGCCCCGGCCACGAAGTCGTCCCACGATCGGCACAGGGCGCTTGGGGTGGCACGCTTCCCGGCCTTCGCATCGGCGGAGTCGCGGGGACCGTTCATGTGGCGAGCTGCACCAGCCATGAGGCCGCAGCCGACGAGCGTTGCAGGGTCGCAGCCGATTCGATCCGCTGCGCCCTCGGACGCAGCGCGACCGATCGCCTTGCGAACCGCTGCGCGTTCTCGATCTCCATCGATCGGGCCACCACCAAGAAGCGCCCGTTGAGCGTTCAGCATGGAGAGAGCAAGGTCCACCCCGGCGGCGGCTAGCTGCTGCTGTTCCTCTTGCTGTCCAACTTCCTGTTCGTTGCCTGTTCTTGTACCGCCATCCATGTCGGTGGGGGGCCGCCACGCGTGACGGTCCACCACCGTCGCCCGTGTCGGTGGTGGACCGTCATCCATGTCGGTGGGGATGACAGACCCCACCGACATGCGCTTCGGGCCGGGACCGCCATCCATGTCGGTGCCGTACTGGAACCCCTGCGCAGGTTTCACCAGTATCTCCCACCGCCAATAGCTTGACCCCTCTGGCAGGTTGACGCGTCGCCAGTACCCGAGGTCAGCGATCGCCTTCGACACACGATCGAACGTGCGCGACGAACACCCGAGCAGCGCGATCACCCGCGACTTCGGAAGCGTGCACTTCGGCACGGCGTCGCGAATATCCGCGCATCCGTACACGATGTTCGCAAGACGAATCTCGACGCCGCTCAGGTTGCGGCGCACCAACGATGCGGGTACTTCCATGGCAGGCGGAGCCTGCGTCTACTGCGACTCTTGGATCGCCATTCCGCCAAGTCGTTCCTTCACACGCTCGTGCTCCTCTGCCAGCGTTACGAGCCGATCGTCATCGCGCTCGCACGGAGGCGCGGCGTCCAAGATCGCGATCACCATGCCGAGCCGATCGAGCTCGCACGAGTCGCACGTCGGTCGCTTCCCTCCCGTGCTCATGCCGAGTCCAGTCGAAGGGCCGCCGCAGTCGCAGCACGGCAGCGGAGGGTCATCGCTCGCCACGAGGCAGGCGAACATGTCGAGCGTCTGCGGACTTCGCTTCATCGGAGCCCTCGCTCTCGTCGCTGCCGCAACACCTCGCGCGCCTTGGCGGCAGCATCGCGCAGCGCGTCGGCCCACTGCTCGGCTTGCTCGATCGACATGGACCCTTCGATGCCGCGGGCCGAGACGACCACGAGGCCATGCTCCGAGACTTCGGCGCGTAGCGG
>JACCDT011368787.1_pt1 | contig 10850 bp, 8 predicted proteins | sample 7446291 | NCBI WGS metagenome assembly JACCDT01 (sample SAMN15323446, study PRJNA562643) | freshwater metagenome | isolation source: river surface water | place: USA:Blue River Watershed | collected 2017-08-17 | reverse complement strand
TTCGATGTCGATTTCACGGTGGCGGCTGGCACCACGACTGCGGTGGTGGGCCATAGCGGTTCCGGTAAATCGACACTGGCGCGCCTGCTGTTTCGGTTCTACGACATTGATGCCGGCGTAGTGCTGATCGATGGGCAGGATATCCGCAACGTCACGCAGACCTCGTTGCGGCAGGCGATCGGCATCGTGCCGCAGGATACGGTACTGTTCAATGACAGCATTGCGTACAACATCGCTTATGGCCGGCCGGGCGCCAGCCATGACGACATCGTCGCTGCCGCGAAAGCCGCTTTCATCCACGATTTCATCCTGTCGCTGCCTGATGCGTACGAGACCACCGTGGGTGAGCGTGGCCTGAAGCTGTCGGGCGGCGAAAAGCAGCGCGTCGCGATTGCGCGTACATTGCTGAAAAATCCTGCCATTCTGGTGTTTGATGAAGCAACCTCGGCGCTCGACTCCCATGCCGAGCAGGCGATACAGGCGCAGTTGAAAGAAATCGCACGCGACCGGACCACACTGGTGATTGCGCATCGCCTGTCGACGGTGGTTGATGCGCACCAGATCCTGGTGATGGCCAAGGGTCGTATCGTCGAGCGCGGCACGCATGCAGAATTGCTGGCGCGACAGGGCCTGTATGCGCAGATGTGGCAGCGCCAGCAGGCACACCGCGGCGAGGCCGAGCCTGACCAGGACGAGGCGGCGCTGGCCTGAATCGGCCTGACTCGGTCTGATTGGCCTGCGCGGGCCCGAATGCCCGGCTGGCGGGCTGGATTCGGCTTGAAGGATTTTCACGACAGCAGCGACCGGCTTCTCTTACAATCGTCGGCACTGTTACGCCATAGCAACCCCGGTGGCCACGCTGATGTGGCCGCTTGTACCGCAGCCGCCGTTGCCGCACACCTTATCGGACACCCTAACGCCTCAGGCCCGCCATGGATACCCGTACTCTGCTCATCGATAGCTTCCGTGCCGCCGTTGGCGCGGCTGACCCGCTGAAGATCGTTGCCGCGCACTTGCCGTCGCCGCCGCGCGGACGTACCCGGGTGGTGGGCGCCGGCAAGGCCGCGGCCAGCATGGCGCGCGCGGTCGAACTGGCGTGGCCGGCGGACGCGCCGCTCGATGGCCTCGTCGTGACGCGTTATGCACATGGGATGCCGACCGATCGTATTCGCGTGGTCGAGGCCGGGCATCCGGTGCCCGATGGCGCCGGCGAGGCGGCAGCGGCAGAGATCCTGCGCATGGCCTCCGAGCTGGGTGAAGACGATTTGCTGATCGCCGTCGTGTCCGGCGGTGGTTCCAGCCTGCTGGCGCTGCCGGTCGAGACGGTGTCGATGGCAGACCTGAAAGTGGTGACCAACAGCCTGCTGCGCTCGGGTGCCCCGATCACCGAGATGAACATCGTGCGCAAGCACTTGTCGCGCGTGCAGGGCGGTCGACTCGCGGCGGCCTGCAAGGCAAAGATCGTGACGTTGATCATCAGTGACGTTACTGGTGATGATCCGAGTGCGATTGCATCCGGCCCGACCTGTGCCGACCCCAGCACCTACCAGGATGCGCTCGACATCATCAAACGCTTTTCAGTGGAAGCGCCAGCGTCGGTGATGGCGCACCTGCAGGCAGGTGCGGCCGGCAAGATCGACGAGACACCGAAGCCGGGCGGCCCCGAGCTCGCGCATGCGACCAATACCGTGATCGCTACTGCGCACGAGAGCCTGCAGGCGGCGGCCGAATTCTTCCGCGCGCAAGGCATCACGCCCGTGGTGCTCGGTGATACGGTCACTGGCGAGGCCACTGAAGTGGCCAAGGTCTATGCGGCGCTGGTGCGCGAGATCCGCACGCATTCACAGCCGTTCAAGCCGCCAGTGGCGCTGATCTCGGGCGGCGAGTGCACGGTCACAGTGCGCGGCAACGGCCGCGGCGGTCGCTGCGTCGAATTCCTGACCTCGCTGGCCGTCGAACTCGATGGCATGCCCAACGTCTATGCAGTGGCGGGCGACACCGACGGCATCGATGGCACCGAGGACAATGCCGGTGCGCTGCTGTTCCCCGATACCCCGGCACGCGCGGCTGCGGCAGGTGTCAGCGCGCAGAAGATGCTGGCCAATAACGACGGCTACAGCTACTTCGAAGCGATCGGCGATCTGATGGTCACCGGGCCGACGCGCACCAACGTTAACGACTACCGCGCCATCCTCGTCCTGTAAAATCTTGCGCTGACGCGCGGCTTCTGCGCGCCAAGCTACGCCACGCGATATCGCTTGGCGTCTTGTCGCGTCAAACGCTGTGCGATGCATCCATTCATTCGAGGTTCGTTCGATGTCCCCCTCCGCAGCCCCTTCTTCAGCGCCTTCCCCAGCGCCTTCCACCCTGACGATCACCCGCCCGGATGACTGGCATGTCCATCTGCGCGATGGCGCGGTGCTGGCTGATGTGGTGCCGCATACGGCACGCCAGTTTGCGCGCGCCATCGTGATGCCTAATCTCAAGCCGCCGGTCACGACGACGGCGATGGCGGCTGCCTATCGCGAGCGCATCCTCGCGGCCGTACCGCCGGGCCTCGCATTCGAGCCGCTGATGGTGCTCTACCTGACAGACAACACCAGTGCCGATGAAATCAATCGAGCCGTCGACAGCGGCATCGTGCATGGCGTGAAGCTGTACCCGGCCGGTGCAACCACCAATTCCGATGCCGGCGTCACCGATCTCAAGCGCTGCATGGGCGCACTGGAAGCGATGCAGGCGCTGGGCCTGCCCCTGCTGATCCACGGTGAGGTCACCGATGCCGATGTCGACCTGTTCGATCGCGAAGCTGTCTTCATCGACAAGATCCTGCAGCCACTGCGCCGCCAGCTGCCCGCGCTGCGCGTGGTGTTCGAGCACATCACCACGCGCGATGCGGCAGACTATGTGCGCGATGCCGATGGCGACATCGCAGCCACCATCACCGCGCATCACCTGCTGTACAACCGCAATGCCATCTTCAAGGGTGGCATTCGTCCGCACTATTACTGCCTGCCGGTGCTCAAGCGCGAGACCCATCGCCAGGCGCTGGTGGCAGCGGCGACCTCGGGCAATCCGCGCTTCTTCCTAGGTACCGACTCGGCGCCGCACCCGAAGGGACTGAAGGAGCATGCCTGTGGCTGCGCCGGTTGCTACACCGCGCTGCATGCGATGGAACTGTACGCACAAGCCTTCGAGCAGGCCGGTGCGCTGGACAAGCTCGAAGGTTTTGCGAGCTTCCATGGCCCGGACTTCTACCGTCTGCCACGCAACAGCGACCGCCTGACGCTCCGGCGCGAGAGCTGGGATATCCCTGAGGAATTGAAGATGGGTGACACCACGCTGGTTCCGCTGGATGCAGGACTATCGCTGCCATGGAAGTGCGTCTGAGCGTTGTGCATCATGTGACGCGACGTCGTGACTTTTGACGGCATCTGCTGGCAGGCGCCCTGGTTCGCGCCGTTCAGCGAGTCCGGCGCGGTGCTCGCAAAATCGGGCGACTGGATCGCGGAAGCCAATCATCTCGCAGCCATGCGCCGGCTGACCAACTACCGCGGCTTGCCCATTCGGTTCATCCCCCAATCCGCGTTGCCGGACGGTGCTGGCTATGAAGCGCATATCGCCGAGACCGGCGAAGTACCAACGCGCGACAACCTGCATGATTTTTTCAACGCCCTTGCGTGGTTGCATTTCCCGCGCACCAAGCAAGCACTCAATGCCTTGCATGCGCGTGCTTTCGATCAGCCGGTGAAGGCTGGTACGCGCGGCCGGCAGCGTGATGCGGCGACCTTGTTCGACGAAAATGCCGCGCTGTTCATCGCCGACAGCGAGCACAGGCTGACCGCCTTGCGTGAGCATCGCTGGGCCGAGGTCTTGCATCGCGATGCGCCGGCATTCACGAAGGATTGCAAGGTGATGTTGTTCGGCCATGCGCTGCTTGAAAAGCTGGTCAGCCCCTATAAGTCATTGACGGCCCATGTCTGGACCGTGTGCGTCGAGCCCGATTGGTGGCAGCAGGATGAAGCCGCGCGCCGCGCCGACATCGACCACCGGGTCAGCGAGGCCATCTCAAGCGGCTTCACGTCCGCAGATTTCTGCCATTTGCCGGTGCTGGGTGTGCCCGGCTGGTGGCCGGGACAGGATGCCGACTTCTATGCAGACAGCGCGGTATTCCGTCCCGGCCGTGGTGTCAGAAGCCCTTCTGGATTCCGACGATGACGGCATTCGAGGTGCCGGTTTGCAGCAGCGTCGGATCCGCGCCGGCGTCGATGTTGCCCGAATAGGACGAAGGCACGCCATCTGTAGCGCGATTGAACACTGCATACAGATTGGTGGTTTTCGACAGTGAATACACCGCCGATACATTCCACAGGTTCGGGCTGCCGACACCATCATTGTGTGCATAGTTGATGCCGACACTGGCCGCAGGCACCACCTTCATCTCTGCACCGGCAATCCAGGTGTTGCTGGTCTCGCCCGTCTCGGGATCAAAGCGCACCACGTTCGCCGCGACCTTCAACGGACCCACCGGCGCACTGGCGCCGACCAGGTACTGCCGGTATTGCGCATCGCGATCCGATGCCGCCACCACTACGTTCAGCGCGCCGAATGCATAGCCCGCATTCGCTGATACGAAGCGATTGCGACGCTGGTCACCGGGTACGCCACCGGGCGAATACATCACGCTCGCCGTCACTCCCGCCAGCATCTCGGAGGGCAGGCTGTAAGTGATCGAGTTCGGTATGAAGAAGCCACCAGTGGTGCCCAGCGCAGGATCGGCGTCGGTACCGCCCGGATAGACCGGCACTGGCGCACCGAGCGAATTCAGTACCGTGCCACTACGGTGCATCAGCCGGGCAGGCACATAGAAGCTCTGTCCCGCCAGCCCCAGTGTCGATGTGTACGCAGCGAGGAAAGGACTCAGGTTCAGGCCGGCCGTCAGTGAACCCATCGGGCCACTCAATCCAACGTTTGCCATGCGGCTGAACACGCCGGTCGTCCCGCCATTCGCGATCGAACCGGTGCCGGCGTTGATGCCGCCTTCGAGCCGGAAATGGGCCTTCATGCCGCCACCCAGATCTTCCGTACCCTTCATGCCCCAGATCGATGGCGCCCAGTTACCTTCGCCGAAGCTGGTGCGGCGCTCGGCGGTGGTGCCGATGTTCGATGCGCTCACGATCGATGCATCGACGTTGCCATACAGGGTCAGGCCGGACTCGGCCGAGGCGGGTGTCATTGCCGTTGCGCCGGTCAGTAATCCGGACAGCACTGCTGCACGCATCATTTTTTTCATTCCAAACTCTCCAGTGGTTGACAACGACTGACAAGTTTGGACAGCTGTGCGTGCGACAAATCCCGGTCGATCAATCGAAGCCCGCAGCGCGTTTGTTGCCCCGCAATCGAATGAACTTTTGCATTAGGGGCCCGTGCAGCATTCGGATTCCTCACGCGTAGCATCATGACTGCAGAAACAAAAAAGCCGCCCCGAGGGGCGGCTTCATACTGCACGTTCAGACACGAGCGGCACGAGGCCGCAAGTAATTAGAACGAGTGGGTCAGACCAACGGCGGTCAGCGACTTGCCGGCAGTCGTGATGGTTGCCGGGTCGTTGGCGATGGCGCCGGTCAGACCGTCCTTGCTGAACTGAGTGTAGCCAAAGTAAGCCGAGGTCGACTTGCTCAGGGCATAGTTCAGCGAGAAGGTGGTCTGATTGCCCAGCGAGGTCGGACCCTTGGCGTAGGTCAGGCCGCCCGACAGAGCGCCTACCAGCGGCATCGATGCACCCAGCAGGTAGGTGTTCGAATCAGCAGAACCGGAGTTCGACGAGTAAGCAGCATTCAGACGAACGTCGCCGAAGCTGGTGTTGCCAGCGACGAAGGTGCTCTTGTAGCTGTTCGCAGCGGTTGCGTAGGTTGCGGTCTGGTGGCCAACGGCAACGTTGATGCCAGCCAGCGAAGTGCCCACGGTGACAGCCGAGTAATCGCTGTTTGCAGCATCGCGAGTCGGGTTAACGCGGGTCTGTGCCTTCAGGGTGAAGCCAGCGCCCGAAGCCGACAGGATGACCGACTCAGGGATGAAGAAGCCGGTGCCGCCCGTGCCAGCGGTGTTGGTAGTTGCGCCCGGGTGGTTCACGCTACCCGGCTTGCCGCCGAGCAGACGCACGACGCCAGGAACATTGGCCAGATCACCGCCAACGCCGGTTGCACCGTAAACCAGTGCGTCCAGAACAGCGATGGAGATGTGGGTGCCGAGGGTGATGCCGACGTTTTCGTTCGACAGGCTGACGTTCGCAGCACGGTTGAACAGTTGCTTGGAGCCGCCGCTCGGTGCGCCGGTGAAGGAGCCGGAAGCGAGATCCAGGCCGGTTTCCAGATTGAAGCCGGCTTTCAGGCCGCCGCCCAGATCTTCCGAACCCTTGAAGCCCATCAGCGTGGTGGCATTGTTACCGCCGCCGAAGAACACAGTCTTGCTGTTAGTCGACAGAACACCAGCGTCAACGTTACCGTAAACCTTCACATCGGCCATTGCAGCGGTCGAAGCCACCAGTGCCAGTGCTGCCAGAGCAACTTGAGTCTTTTTCATCGAATAATCTCCAAAGACTTGAAATCACTCAATGGATTGCATCGATTATCCCAGCAATTCCAAGCTTTGATGGATACTCAGATTGGCGAGAGTCAACAGGAAAGAACTTTGATACAAGTTTGAGGGTTTATTCTGGTTAAAACCTCGTGATAAAAAGCTCATAAGCCTGATTTCCATACCTTTCTGTTTCAGGTAATCAATGCCTGACTTTGATACACCGTTGCCGAATTCAATGTGATGGAAGCCTTGTCTCCCGCCAATGATGATTCCTATGCCAGCCGGCAGGCGCGCTCGCTCCCGGTGCTGTCATCGATGTCGGCTGTCCGTGGTTATCCGAGCAAACTGAAGATTTACCGGATCCGTGGCAGTCGCTTCTGGCAGGCACGCTGCTACATGGGCGGCAAGATGTACGTGCGTAGCACGCGTGCTGTGGAGAAACAACAGGCGACCGAGGTCGCCAAGCAGTTCTATGAAGAACTGCTGCTCCGGCTACGCCAGCCGGGCGAGAGCGAGGTCGCGCGGATCGATAAAGCGCAGCAGCGTGAGACACCGGCCAAGTACCTGTTCGAACATTTGGCCGAGCGCGCGCTGGAAGGGGAGAAGGGGCGGATGATGCGGGGCGAGCTGTCGCTGCAATCCTTCAAGGCGCTGCGCAATCGTTTCGTCAAGCAGATCAATCCGGTGCTGGGGCGGCGCGATATCCGCGCTCTCATGCATGAAGACCTGTCGCAATTCATGGATGGACTAGTCCGGCGTGGTGCATCGTCGATCACGATCACGCAGTATCTGCAGTCGGTGCGGCTGGTGTTCAAGTTTGCATTGATCAATGAGCTGGTCGACCGCATTCCACCCTTTCCAAAGGTACGGCTGAATTCGCAGCCACGCGGAGGGTTCACGGTATCCGAATACAAGATCCTGCTGCGCACTGCCAAGCGACTGGCCCGGCTTCAGGAAGAGCCAAAGCCGGCGACGCACCGCAATCGTGCGGGCGGTATCTTCACGAAGACCGCATCGGTGCCGAAGGAAATGGCCTGGGTCATCGGTTTCATGGTCAACAGCTTCCTTCGACCGACGGATTTGAAGTACATACAGCACAAGCACGTGGAGACCATACGCACTAACCACTTGTACCTGCGGCTGACGATCCCCGAAACCAAGCGCCACAAGGCGCAGATCGTGACGCTGCGGCCCGCAGTGCGCATTTACCAGAGCCTGACTCGCCATGCGAGGGCGATCGGCCGAGCCAATCCGGATGACTATCTTTTTCTGCCGGACGTGGATGACCGGGATGCGGCTGCGGTCGTGTTATCGCAAAACTTCAACAAGATCCTTGTTGCTACGGGTCTGAAGACGGGCGAGTTGGGGCAGGCGCGCAGCCTGTACAGCTTGCGGCATACCGCAATCATGTTCCGGCTGTTGTATGGCAAGGGCATCGATCTGCTGACTCTGGCGCGCAATGCGCGCACGTCGGTGCAGATGATCGAGGAATTCTATGCGTCGAACCTGACAGCGGAAATGAACATCGGCTTATTACAAAGCAAACGCGCACGTGCAGTGCGACAGGCAGAATTGCCCTTGTAATTCCGAAGCCCGTTTGCCCCCACTGATGCGCGCCTCGAAATGATGCGCGTTTCATATCGAATGCCGATTTGGCATCCTCCCATATCCTCGAAGCCTACCCTCACCGGGGTCACCGGCGCTTTGTTGCGAGCGATGTGATTTGGGTGTGTTCGCCTTACTGTATGTCGCATTTCATGGGCCATGGCCAGCCGGGCAAGCGCTCTCTTCGCGATCGACATGCTTGACAGCAAGTACTGTCAATTATCTGTATAGTTCTAAGATGTGTATCAAAACTGACTAGATCCTGACATATCCCGCTTCTACATCCCAACCCCTGCCCCATGCCTTCCTTCGTTGATCCACCTGCCAGCGCACTATCATGGTCAGGCATACTCGGCACCCTGCGTACGCATGTCTTGCTTGTCCTGTGTGCCGCATTTTTTTGTGCTGCCGCAGCCGGTCTATGGAGCTGGTACGTTCCGGCGCGGTTCGAGGCACCAGCAAGTCTGATGATGGCCCACGCGATGGGAGAGCCGGTCGAGAATCCCCCCGTGCTGGTCGAGAAAATCAAGTCCGGAACGTATTTTTCTCAGGCGGCTTGGGCTGCATGTGATGTCAATGGCGTGGCTGATCCAGGCCGCAGGCTGGCAGACAAGATACGTCCGCTTTCGAACAAGAACGCACCGTTCGTCGGCATTTCTTTTGTTGCGGAGACCACCGATAAGGCAACCGCCTGCCTGGCGCAAGTGATCAACGAGGTCTCCCTTGCGCAAGACAAGCTGGCTGGGCCAACGCTCGTGGCCAAGCGCTCGCAATTGGATGAAATGAAGCGCAGGCTGAATCTGATGCAGGCGTCTGATGCTGCCGCTGACAAGCTGCAGCTGACATCAGAAATCAATCATCAGCAATTCGCTGTGCAGTCTTTGTGGCTGAGCGCCGCCATCTCGCGCCATGAAGCCGAGCGCGACCTGGCACGCCGCATTGCAGATCTGGAGATCAAGCTGACGGCGCCGCTCACGCATCCGACGCGTTTGGTGTCCGCTATTTATGCGCCTCCGATCCCCTTGGGGACGCCGGTCTGGGCGCTCATCCTGGGTGCCTTTGTTGCGGGAATCTTCCTGGCTGTAGTCGGAATCGTGTTGCGCGCTCAATTGCCCTCAAGGCCACTTGACAGGTCGGCGCCCTGAGCTCGCCACTGTTGTGGCGGCGGGTTTGTCGATCTTGTCGAGCATGGCTGATAGATTGCATGCGCAGGTTTTGGAAGGGTGGCGTAGCTTGTCGTGTATGGAATATGGTATTAATCGCGTGTTGCCATTAATCCATCGCACTTGATCATGTCTTCTTCAATGCCGCCCGAAGTTGAGTCCGCAGACGACGAAATCTCACTGGCTGACATTGCCGATTTCCTGTCATCGAACGCCAAGGCCTTGTGGGCTGGGGCGGCCGCCGCCGTGCTGATCGCCGGCGGCTATGTCGGTCTGGCCCCGGCTCGCTACAAGGCGACGGTCAATGTTCAGATGGCGACAGTCGAGAGCGAGCCGATTGAGACCCCTGCCGTGCTGGTGGAGAAGCTGAAACTGCCTCTGTATTTTTCCGCGCAGAGCTGGCGTGTCTGCGGAACGGATGATGAGCTCCATCCAAGCCGGACGCTGGCAAAGGAGCTGAGCCCCGCCGTCAACCGCAATGCGCCTTTTGTGACCTTGAGCTTTGTTGGTCCCAGCCCTGAGGTCGCCGCTGCATGTCTGCAGACCGTTGTGCAGGAGATCAGTGAAAAGCAGGCCGAGATGTCAGAGCCGCTGATCAAGCTCAGGCAGGCCAATTTGAAGGCATTGAAGGAGAAGCAGGCAGAGGCGCAGGCATTCCTGAAGATGCTTCCCAAGGTGAAGAGCGACATGAGTATCTCGGACGCGAAATTTCCCGCCGTGTCTTTGCTGATGGCGACAGGCCTGACCAAGGAATCCGAGATTCGCGAACTGCAACTCGAGATCGCCGAAGCGGAGTTGAAGCTGACGCCGCCGAACACGCAGAGCACGACCCTGGCGGCGCCGATCTATGCGCCAAATTCGCCGACGGGGCCGGCCGCGTGGATGATCTTGTTGGCTGCGCCGCTGGTAGGGCTGATGCTGACTGTCTTGCTGCTATTGCTGAAGAATGCGCTGACGCGCCCGTCTAAATGACGGCGTTTCTTCGGAGAGCATGCAGATGTGAATGTGGAATGGTCGGGGTGAGAGGATTCGAACCTCCGGCCTCTACGTCCCGAACGTAGCGCTCTACCAGGCTAAGCTACACCCCGATGTCGACGGTTGCTGCATTGGCGCCGCGTGGTACGGCACCGCAACCGCGAAAGTCCGGCAGTATAACAAATTTCCTTGCCGGTGGCGATGCTTTTGCGGCAGGTTAATGATTCCGATCCACCGAAAAATCCGCCAACGCCGCAAGCGCATCCTTGCACGGCCCTGCCGGCATCAGCGTCAGCGTATCTTTCGCGCGCTCAACCGCAGCGACTGCCTGCTGTCGTGTGTATTCGAGCGCGCCCGAGCTGGTAATCGCTGCCAGGATCTCGTCGAAATGCGCCTCGTCCCCGTTCGCGATGCAGTCGCGCACCAACGTACGCTGCTGCTCGGTCCCATGCTGCATCAGGTAGATCAGCGGCAGCGTCGGCTTTCCTTCGCGCAGGTCGTCGCCGACGTTCTTGCCAATGTCGGCGG
>JACCDT010831113.1_pt1 | contig 10850 bp, 7 predicted proteins | sample 7446291 | NCBI WGS metagenome assembly JACCDT01 (sample SAMN15323446, study PRJNA562643) | freshwater metagenome | isolation source: river surface water | place: USA:Blue River Watershed | collected 2017-08-17 | reverse complement strand
TCTTTTCTTACGCTTGTGCGTAGCGATCTTATGTCTTTTTCTTTTCTTACCGCAAGGCATAGTTTTAAAATTTAATTGTTTACAATTTGTTATAGCTTGTCCAAGTAGCCTTGAATACTTTCCAAGATCATCGGATCTTGAGTCATTTTCTTGACTAGCTCAAACTGTGCTTTCGCTTTATTTTTCTCTTTGGATTCAAAGTAGCTTACACCAAGGTAAAACTGACCCTGAACATTTTGAGGATGTGCTTTTACCAACTCTTCAAAACGACCAATCGCTCGATCGTATTGTCCGGATTGCATGGAGAGTACGCCCATGTTAAACAAACCCTCTTCATTTTTCGGATCCTCTTCCAAAATCTCACGCAACAGCGTAATCCCTTGCATTGGATTGGATGAGGACACGTAAGTCATCGCTATTTTGGACTTTAAATCGAGACGAGTGGGATCTTTTTCCAACACCTTCGTCAGGAAGTTTCTGGTTTTCTCTGCCAGCACTTCTACTTTGTTTTTGTCCAAGGCAAAGGAAAATGCATCGTAATTGGCTTTTCCAGCTTCCTCAGCAAGAAATAAATTATCTGGCCAAATCGCACTTGCTTCGGACCAGTAGTAAGCGGCAGAATCGAACAATCCTTCTTCCTTGTAAATGCCTGCAAGAACCTGCGCGGCAGCTACTTTCTCTTCTGGAGTAGGAGCAGATTTAAAATTTGCAATCAACTGATCTGCTTGCGCTCTATTTTGGGAAGATAGGGTATTCTCATGCGAATCGGAAATGACAGTGGAGGGTTCTGCTCCACTTTCCATTTTTTCGCCTGTAGCTTCATTATCTACCACCACCTTGGGTAATAAATAAAGACCTGCTACAGATGCGATACCAATTCCTATAAGAACAACCTGTAGTTTTTTCATGCCCTTAACCCAGGCTTAGGCCTGAGTCGCCAATTGTTTGATTTTTTTGCTGTTTTTGATTTTCTCCACAAAAACCTTGGAAGGCTTAAATGCAGGAATATAGTGCTCGTCAATTACAATTGCCGTATTCTTGGAAATGTTACGGGCAATTTTCTTTGCTCTCTTCTTGTTGATGAAACTTCCAAATCCTCTGACATAGATATTTTCTCCATCAGCCATGGAATCTTTTACTACTTTGAAAAACGCCTCAACTGCTTGAGTTACATCGTCTTTTTGAATTCCTGTCTTCTCGGAAATTTTAGTAATTACTTCTGCTTTGGTCACTGTGATTAAAATTTAGAAATTTCGAAATAAGCTTAACAACCTATTAACCAAGTATTTTTGGGACTGCAAATGTACAAGAACCAATGCAATTAAAAAAGATATTCAAAAAAAATACCTTGGTTTGTAGTTCCACAATCTAGCCTCCATGAAGAGTAAAGTCACTGAAAATCAATTGTTTTCAAATTCAATAATTTCTTGGTACCGTGAAAATCCGCGTCATTTGCCCTGGCGAGAAACCCAAGACCCCTACAAGATTTGGCTCTCCGAAATCATTCTTCAACAAACCCGAGTAGCGCAGGGATTGCCCTATTACGAGGCATTTGCAAAAACCTATCCGACAGTACAAGCCTTGGCTGAGGCCCCTGAGGCGGAAGTGCTCCGCCTTTGGCAAGGCTTGGGCTACTACAGCAGAGCCCGCAACTTGCATGCTTGCGCCAAATACATCTGGAATGAACTAGGAGGAACCTTTCCGAATACCTACGCCAGCCTAATTCAACTCAAGGGCGTAGGAAGCTACACCGCAGCAGCTATTTCTAGTTTCGCCTTTGGAGAGGTGCAGGCGGTAGTGGATGGAAATGTATTTCGGGTACTGGCCCGATACTTTGGAAGCGCAACAGACATCGCAAGCAGTAAGGGGAAAAAGGAGTTTGAAGCATTAGCCAACACGCTCATTCCGAATGATTCCCCAGGGGAATTCAATCAAGCGATGATGGATTTTGGTTCCCGATGCTGTACCCCCAAAAATCCAACTTGCGGAAGTTGCCCATTGGCTGGATCCTGCTTCGCCTATCAAAAAGACTTGGTTCAATCGCTGCCAGTAAAAATCAATAAAACCAAGGTAAAGGAACGGATACTCAACTATCTGGTAATCCGCTGTGCAGGGCAAGTAGTCTGGAATAAAAGAGGGGAAGGGGATATTTGGACAGGATTGTATGATTTCCCACTCAAGGAACAGGAACGCTTTCCTTGGCAAGAACATCTCCGACAGGAAGCGGTCCTATTTCCTAAAAAATACCGACATCTTCTGTCACATCAACGGATACTTGGAAGTTTTTGGGAAATTGAACTTTCGCCAAAAAATCTTCCTGAATTGGTTCAATGGTGCCAAAAAGAGGGATTTAACTTGGTGGAGGATCAGCAAATTGACGCGTTACCCAAGCCTAAATTGATTCTTCGCTATTTGACTGATCGAGAGATTTGATTACTTTCAATCTTCTAAACTTTTTAACTACTTAAAAACAAAATGTTATGGCAGGTGTAAACAAAGTCATTTTATTGGGGCACTTAGGTGCAGATCCAGAAGTCAAATATTTAGAGGGAGACAAGGTGGTAGCAAACTTAAGCCTAGCGACCTCCGAAGCCTACCAAGACCGAAATGGTAACCGTGTGGAGCAGACGGAGTGGCACGACTTAGAGCTTTGGGATCAACAAGCAAAAATTGCTGAAAAATACCTGAAAAAGGGCTCTCAAATCTATGTAGAAGGCAAAATCAAGTCTGACAAATGGACGGATGAGCAAGGTCAAAATCGAAAGAAGATGAAAATCCGCGTGTTGAGCTTTACCATGGTTGGAGGTAAACCAGAAGGTATGGCTGGCGCACCAACAGCTACACCAACAGCAGCATCTATGTCAAGCGCTTCCCCAGCACCGTCCCCACTGGTGTCCCTAGATGAGGGCGACGACGATCTCCCATTTTAATGGAAATTCAAATCCCCTGTTCCTTGAATTCAGGGGATTTGATTACCTTTGAACACTTATTTTAGCAAACACATGGATGACCCCTACCCGAGTTACTTACTACTAGCCCAGGTTTCCTCTTTTTCATTCTCCTATTTTTTGCTTAACGGGCTTGCCCTCCTCCTACTTTTGGTAGGATCTGCCTTGGTCTCTGGCTCTGAAGTAGCCTTCTTCTCCCTCACAAAGGATGACCTTACGGATTTGAATCAAAAACATCCCGAAAAGGGCCGAATCATTACCGCACTACTAGCGACTCCCAAAATTTTATTGAGTACCGTACTTATCCTCAATAACCTGATCAATATTGGCATCGTCACCTTAACCACCTTTGTGACTTGGACCCTTTTTGGTACAAACGCCACAGGTATTCTCGTCCTACTCATTCAAACCGTTGGCGTTACCTTTGCCATTGTGTTTTTTGGTGAAATAGTTCCCAAAGTCTATGCAAACCAGGCCAAGACACGATTTGCATTGAACCTTGCCAGACCAATTACTTTTTTCACCAAGGTATTGAAGCCATTTTCTGCTTTTTTGATCGCTTTCAGTAACGTCATCGAAAAACGGGTACAGCAAAAAGGATATTCGCTTTCGGTAGATGAATTGAATCAGGCTTTAGAGTTGACCACAGAGGACACCCCTGAAGAAGAAAAAGAAATCCTTCGCGGCATCGTGAATTTTGGAACGCTCAGCGTGCGCCAGGTGATGAAAAGTCGAATGGAAATCTCAGCTGTCGATGCAGAAATTGACTTTCATGAACTCATGGATAAGGTCAATAAGAGTGGCTACTCTAGAATTCCAGTTTACGAGGAGACCATAGACCACATCCTAGGTATTCTTTACATCAAGGATCTTCTGCCCCATATCGATAAGGACGAAAATTTTGAGTGGAAATCCCTTATTCGAAAGAGCTTCTTCGTGCCTGAAAACAAAAAAGCCGACTCCCTACTCAAGGATTTTCAAAAAATGCGTGTGCACATGGCGATCGTCGTGGATGAATACGGAGGCACCTCAGGCTTGGTCACCCTCGAAGACTTAATTGAAGAAATCATCGGAGAGATCAACGATGAATTTGACGACACCGACACCCTCTTCTTTCAAGAACTCGATGTAGACACTTTTATCTTTGAAGGGAAAGTTTCGCTCAACGATTTTTGCAAAAAACTCGATCTAGATTCGCAAGTATTTGACGAAGTCAAAGGTGAAAGCGAATCCTTAGGAGGACTACTACTTGAACTTAACTCCAAACTGCCCAAAAATGGAACCAAAATCCGATATAAAGATTTTGAGTTCACTATCCTTGCTGTAGACGCGCGGAAAATCAAAAAAGTAAAGGTGCATTTGATTGGTGAAGAGAAGGATTTTTCAGGACCATTTACCGATTAAATTTCACTTGTAAGTAATTTTTACTTTTCGACAATACGCCCATTTTTATTTGGCGCACGGCACTCAACTTATCTCATTGAATAGGTTTTATAAAATTTTACCAAAAATTTATTTTTTAATTTTGGTTGAATTCGGATGAATTTTAGTCCCTAATTTTTCAATCTGTGGTTCAAAAACATTCAATTTTTTAAAATAAAGGAGTTTTTGTCTGAATTTTTTCCGAATTCACTATTGCCTTTTTTTCAAAAACAATCGATTTCGAAGTCGTTATTTTTATTTATGCCTATTTTTTATTGTGATTAATTCAAATTAAATCCCTATTTTTTGAAAATTTTCCAACCTATTAAACTGAGTAAAAATGCAGCAAGGGCTCTATCGACAGGAGTTTGAACACGACTCCTGTGGTATTGGCGCGGTAGTCGATCTGACTAACGAACCTACCCACGAAACCATCAGCGGTGCGTTGTATATGTTAAGCAACATGGAGCACCGTGGAGGACGAGGATCTGATCCCAAAACGGGAGATGGTGCAGGGATTTGCTTTCAAATCCCTCACCATTTTCTTCAAGATGTCACTGCGAGAACTGAAATTAAATTGCCCCCTCCAGGACAATTTGGATTGGGGATGACCTTTTTCCCAAACAACAAGCAACTCTACACCAAATCAAAGGCCTTGCTCAATGAGCTGATTGAAGCATTGGACTTTGTACTGATTGGCTACCGAAAAGTTCCGGTAGATGAAACCATACCAGGTTCGAGCGCGCTAGAAGTGATGCCCATCATCGAGCAGGTCTTCGTACGCCATAAAGATGGACTGCAAGGGCTTGACTTAGAACGGAAGCTTTATGTGCTCCGAAATTATGCCAGCTCCAAAATAAACTCAGAGATCCCTGGGGTCAACCAGGCCTTTTATTTTGCAAGCTTCAGCTCCTTGACCGTAGTCTACAAAGGTCAGCTGCGAACAGACCAAGTTCTGCCATTTTTTAAAGATCTTCAAAATCCAGGTATTGCCTCAGCATTTGCAATCGTACACTCCCGATTTTCTACCAATACCTTTCCCAACTGGAGGCTGGCCCAACCTTTTCGTTACCTCTCCCACAATGGGGAAATCAATACCATCCGTGGAAATCTAAATAAAATGAAATCCAAGGAAGCGTTGATGAAGTCTTCCTTTTTTACTTCGGAGGAGCTAGCCAGGCTCATGCCCATTACCAACAAACTCAATTCGGATTCGGCCAATCTAGATGCCATGGTGGAACTCCTTACCCTGAGCGGCAGAAGTCTTCCTCATGCCCTAATGATGCTCGTGCCAGAAGCTTGGCAAGACAATGAAGTGATGGACAAGGATCGGGCAGCGTTTTATAAATTTCATGCCTCGCTTGTAGAACCATGGGATGGCCCTGCCGCCCTACTATTTACAGATGGAAAATCAGTGGGGGCTACCCTAGATCGTAATGGACTGCGGCCACTTCGCTATTTTATCACAAAAGATCAACGCCTTATACTTTCATCCGAAGCAGGAGCATTGCCCATCCGAGAGGCAACCATCACTCAAAAAGGCAGAATAAGTCCAGGGCGCATGCTTTGGGCTGACCTAGAGCAAGGTAGAGTGCTGCTAGATGAAGAAGTAAAAGGCGAGATTTGCCGTCAACAGCCTTATGAAAAATGGGTGAACGAACAACGAACCAAACTTCGATTGGTTCCCGACCCAGATGAACTCAGCTACCCCTACGTCACGGAAGAAATTCAAAGACAGCAAACCATCTTTGGGTATACCTCTGAAGAGCTGAAGGTAATCCTTAGTCCCTTAGGAGACTCAGGCCAGGAAGCAGTGGGTTCGATGGGTGCCGACACCCCATTGGCAGTACTTTCCAAACAAAGTCAGCACATCTCCAACTACTTCAAACAACTTTTTGCACAGGTCAGCAACCCCCCCATTGATCCCATTCGAGAACGGCTGGTTATGTCCCTGTTTACACGGATAGGAGAAGGCCACAATATCTTGGAAGAAAGTCCCCAGCATACCAAGCAGATCCATATTTCACAACCCGTATTGCTCAATGCGGACTTGGAAAAAATCACTCGACTAGAGCACTTGGGATATCGCACCAAACGCCTGTTTGGACATTTTATAGCGGACCACCAGCCGGGAAGGCTTTTGGCTGCCTTGGACCAACTTTGTCAGGAAGCAGAGGATGCAATTCTAATTGAAGGAAAAAATGTACTGATTCTAAGCGACAGATCTAGTTCGGACTCCCTTGCGCCTATCCCTTCCCTCTTGGCAATTGGAGCGGTACACCAGCACTTGGTCAAGAAGAAAATCCGCACCCGTGCAGGATTGGTGCTTGAATCCGCTGACATCCGTGAAGTCCACCACTTCGCCACAGCGATTGGGTATGGGGTATCTGCCATCAACCCCTATTTGGCTTTGGAATCGCTTTTGGACCTCTTCAGAAAAGGGGAGTTACCTGGAGCGAAAGATGAAAAAACCGTACTGAGTAATTACCAGAAAGGAATTGGCAAAGGTCTACTCAAGGTGCTCTCCAAAATGGGAATTTCGACGCTACAATCTTACCAAGGGGCTCAAATTTTTGAAGCAATTGGACTTGGTCCTGAAGTGATGGATCGCTGCTTCAAGGGTACTGCTTCTCGAATTAGCGGCATCTCCTTTGATGAATTAGCCGAGGAAGTGTTGATTCGTCATCGTGCAGCTTACCTTCCAAAAGCCGAAGTTCTGGAAACTGGTGGAGTATACCAATGGAAACGAAGGGGTGAAAAACACCTGTTTAATCCAGAGACTATACACCTGCTCCAAAAATCTACCCGCTTGGGGGACTATACCTTGTACCAAAAGTTTGCACATAAAATCAATGAGCAAAGCCAAGATGCGATGACCCTCAGGGGCTTATTTGAATTCAAAAAACAAATCCCTGTTCCGCTTGAAGAAGTGGAGCCGGTAGAAAAAATTATGAAGCGCTTTGCCACGGGCGCGATGTCCTTTGGGTCGATCTCCCATGAGGCCCATACCACCTTGGCCATTGCCATGAACCGAATTGGCGCCAAAAGTAATTCTGGAGAAGGAGGGGAAGATGAACAACGTTACGAACGGAAACCCAATGGGGATTGGGAGCGATCTGCTATCAAGCAGGTGGCTTCGGGGCGCTTTGGGGTTACTTCTCATTACCTAACCCATGCGGAAGAACTTCAAATCAAAATGGCTCAAGGTGCCAAACCAGGGGAAGGAGGCCAACTACCAGGACATAAAGTGGATGATTGGATCGGCCGCGTACGCCATGCTACCCCCGGAGTAGGCTTGATTTCACCTCCACCTCACCACGACATTTATTCCATCGAAGATCTGGCGCAGTTGATCTACGATCTAAAAAACGCAAATCGAACTGCCCGAATCAATGTAAAGCTGGTTTCCCAAGCAGGAGTAGGAACTGTAGCAGCCGGTGTTGCCAAAGCCATGGCAGATGTCATTTTAATTTCAGGTGCCGATGGTGGAACAGGAGCATCCCCATTAAGTTCCATCCGACATGCCGGCCTTCCATGGGAGTTGGGACTTGCAGAAGCGCACCAAACGCTGGTCAAAAACAACCTGCGAAGCCGAGTAGTCCTTCAAACAGATGGGCAGCTCCGAACAGGTAGAGATCTTGCCATTGCCACACTTTTGGGAGCCGAAGAATGGGGCATCGCCACAGGTGCCTTGGTGGCCCAAGGGTGCATCATGATGCGCAAGTGCCACCTCAACACCTGTCCAGTAGGCATTGCGACTCAAGATCCTGAACTTCGAAAACTATTTACTGGCGACCCAGAGCATGTGGTCAATTACTTCAAGTTTATCGTTCAGGATCTCCGTGAAATTATGGCCTCTCTAGGCTTCCGTTCCATTGATGAGATGGTAGGCCAAAGCCAAGTCCTACAAGCAAGCACGCATCTCAAACATTGGAAATGGGATAAATTAGACCTCTCTTCCATTTTCCACAAAGTTGAAGTTCCTAGTCATGTGGGGATACACAAGCAAATCGATCAAGAGGTAGATTTGGAGGAGGTATTGGATAGGAAATTAATTGCAACTGCTGGACCAGCTTTGGAACAAGCTATAGCTGTCCAAGGATTTTTCGAGATCAAAAACACAGATCGCTCTGTAGGCGCCATGCTCTCCAATGAAATTTCCAAAATCTACGGAAGTGTAGGCCTTCCTGAAAACAGCATTCACTTCAAGTTTAACGGTTCTGCGGGGCAGACCTTTGGAGGATTCCTAGCCAGAGGCGTAAACTTTGAGCTGGAGGGAGAGGCCAACGACTACTTTGGAAAAGGCTTATCTGGAGGAAGATTGATCATTTATCCAAGTAGAAATGCTCGATTTAAAGCAGAGGAAAACATCCTAATCGGGAATGTGGCCTTTTATGGGGCCACCTCAGGAGAGGCCTACATCAATGGAAAAGGAGGAGAACGCTTCTGCGTACGAAATTCAGGGGTCAAAGCGGTAATTGAAGGAATCGGCGACCATGGATGTGAATACATGACTGGAGGATTGCTCGTCAACCTTGGCGACATTGGAAGAAATTTTGCCGCTGGGATGAGTGGAGGTTTGGCCTACGTTCTTCAAGAATACCAAGCCGAAATCAATTCGGAAATGGTGGACATCGACCCGATGGAAGATCAGGACTTCGAAACCCTACATACCTGCCTCAAGCGACACCTTGCCTTTACAAGAAGCTCTCTTGCCCAACAGTTTTTGGAAAATTGGGAGCAAACAAAGACCAAGTTTATCAAGGTGATTCCAAGAGACTACAAAGCAGTCTTGGCAAAAAAATCAATTCAACACGAAAAAACAGTAGCCTAATATGGGTGCCAAAGACGGATTTTTAAAGCACAACAGAGAAACACCCGCAAGCAGGGATCCACAAGTTCGCTTGGGTGATTACCAAGAAATCTATACCCCTTTTTCCGAAAAGCAGTTGAATAACCAAGCTGCACGGTGCATGGACTGTGGAGTTCCCTTTTGCCATCATGGCTGTCCTCTTGGAAACGTAATTCCTGAATTCAATGATGCGGTATACCAACAAAACTGGGGGCAAGCCATCCGCATCTTGAAAAGCACAAACAACTTTCCGGAATTTACGGGCAGGATCTGTCCTGCTCCTTGTGAAGCAAGTTGCGTGCTCGGGATCAATAAAGATCCTGTTGCGATCGAATTGATTGAAAAAAATATAGCCGAGAAAGCGTATGAACTCGGTTTAATTGCTCCTAATCCTCCAAAAATCCGGACTGGAAAGCAAATAGCAGTAGTTGGATCTGGTCCAGCTGGACTTGCTGCAGCTGACCAACTGAATCAAGCAGGACATGAAGTAACCCTATTTGAAAAGAATGCTAAAGTTGGTGGACTTCTTCGCTACGGAATCCCGGACTTCAAATTGGAGAAGTGGGTCATTGATCGGAGAGTTGCCCTGATGGCAGAAGAGGGTGTTCACTTTGAAACCCAAACAGAAATCGGAATAAATCGAGAGGCAGATGACCTTATGAAACATTTCGATGCGGTAGTTCTAGCTGTAGGAGCCCAACAACCACGGACCTTAGACATTCCTGGAAGCACCTTAAAAGGGGTTCATTTTGCAATGGAATTTCTCGGACCGCAAAACCAAGTAATTGGAGGGGAGCTTCCGAAAAACCCTATTTCTGCAGCAGGAAAACATGTGCTGGTCATTGGAGGTGGAGACACAGGAAGTGATTGCATTGGTACCTCCAGAAGACATGGAGCTGCGACAGTGACCCAGCTAGAATTGCTTCCTAAACCCCCAACCCAACGAAAATCAACCAACCCTTGGCCAGAATGGCCCATGACTTTACGGACTTCGAGCTCCCACGAAGAAGGGGCTGAACGTCTATTCTCCGTACTTACCAAAGAATTTATTGGAAACGAAAAAGGAGAATTATGCGGTCTTGTAGTAGTAGATCTTATTTGGAAGGATGCCGGCGGAAGAATGATTTATGAGGTGGTAGAAGGTTCTGAACGAACCATCCCCTGTGATCTTGCTTTCTTAGCCATTGGGTACCTAGGCCCTGGACAAACTGATCTCTTGGCAAAATTTGGCGTTGACTTGATGGAAAACAAGTTGCCTAAAGCAAGGCAGTATAAAAGTACAAACCCAAAAGTATTTCTTGCGGGAGATATGCGTCGTGGACAATCCTTGGTTGTATGGGCTATCTCAGAAGGCCGTGAAGCCGCTGTGGCAGTCGATGAGTTTTTAATGGGCTACTCTTCGCTACCACGAAAAGACGCCTCCTTGTATGAGGTCGAGGAACAGCGCGAGCACCTGTAAACAAGTAATAAAAAAGGGCCAGTGAACTGGCCCTTTCTTCTTAACGTCCTCCTCGAAATCTCGGTCTATTGCGATGCCTCTGATCCCTACCAAAACGATCGTGACCTCGATCTCGCATGGATTCCTTTCGTTGTTCCCAGATTTGTTCTTGCTCATCGGTTAGGATGGA